>PVMS01025933.1_pt1 | contig 25764 bp, 28 predicted proteins | sample 1853461 | NCBI WGS metagenome assembly PVMS01 (sample SAMN08582032, study PRJNA380276) | Marine sediment metagenome, whole genome shotgun sequencing project. | isolation source: ocean sediment barecode stripped | collected 2017
CTTCCCAGTTTTTTAGCGGTTTTGTTCAACGTCTGGGCAAGTAGACTTGCCGACTCTTTTCTATTTGCTTCACTTCTGTTCTTATATTGTTCTTGCGATATATTTTCTCTCGATAATTGTTGGGCCAAGCTCATCTGCGTCTTGAATTGCTTTGTCTTTGAAATTGACCTAAGGGCGTTAGACACGTTTTGGTGTGAGGGTTGTGTCTGTGTCGGCATATTTTATAATATAAAAATTTAATTAAAATTTAATTGAATGTATATTAAATTCTATATCATTTGTTAATGAAACATATTCTCCTTTCTTTTTCTTTTCCTCTATAATTTGTTCATATAACTTTATTCTTTCCGACATTTTTTTTTTACAATCTTTCTCAATTTTTTTATTTACACTTCTTGTATTACATCTTCTAAAAATTTTTATTGAAGAAACAAACATATTTCTGATTTAAGTCTTATTTATTATTTAAAATATTTTATTTAAAATAATTAATCACTATCATATTCGGGTATTTCATTCAAATTAATATTTGGCCCACGCATTTTTCTTTTGGGTTTTGGTGGTTCATTTGTAGCTTGTGGTACATTTGCCGTATTCATTGAATTAAACATGTTCATAAGATTAGATCCTGTTTTCTTTAAAATCATCTTCGAGACGATGAATACCGCGGCGTTAATGATAATAAGGAACAATAGACGGACTTCGACGGGCCATTGTTTTCCTTCTGGTACATATGATTTCTCACCTAATTCAATCAAAAGTTTTTCATATGAGTTCATAGATAGAATTTGTTGTTGTGTAAAACCTTGCATTTCAAAATTGAACCAATTTCCAAAAATATACTCGATAAGCATGAACCCGCCGATTAGATAAGTTTTGTAGTTTTCTACACTAGTTTCTAAACTAAGTTTTCTAACCGAATGATCGTATGCTCTTTTCATTTCTTCATAATCCGAATGAACATTAAATTCAGGGATTTCTCCAGTATTTTTATAGGATTTTTTAAGCAGTTCAAATTTAAATAGTAGTTCTCTTTTTTTATCTTCTTCGTCTTCTTGCAACATTTCGGGTATTTCTTGAACTGGTGGTTTATACATCCCGGAATACTTCAATTGGTCTAAAGTAGGCGGTGTTCTTCTCGTGCTTCTATGTGATCTTACCGGAGAAGGAGATAAAGTCGAATTAGTCGATAGCGATCTATTATCTTCGTTATATTCTTCTTCCTCGTCATCAGATAATAGAGATTTCAATTGATTTGTTAGTTCGTCTTCGGCGGAGGAGTTATTTGGTTGAAAATCATACTCGTCGGAGCTTACTGAATTATTGTCATCATCTAAAGATTTATTATCGGGTACTTCTTTTTTAAATTTTTCTAGTTTATTATCAGGTATTCTGAAATCATTATCATTTACATCATCGGACGGATTTGAATCACCTGAATTTGATTCGTTATCAGATTTATAATTGTCGTAATCCGGAACAAATTCTTTTGTTGAAACAGCTGGTTCTATTTTCTGTTTATTTTCAATCAGTTCTAAATATAATCGAGGGAGTTTTTCAAATTTTTTCGATATATCTTTTTTAGATTCAGATTCTAAAGGTTCTTTAATAACTGTGATAGCATTTGCTTTCTTAGGCATTTTAATTTAGTTCAAAATACTTAAATTATAATTTTAAATTATAATTTTTTTAAAATAAAATGGATTATAATGTCGTCAACCAAGAATTAAATGAACTGAATGAAAAAATTAATAAAAATGAAACTAAGATAAAAATATTAAGCGATATTATTGATAGGCAACAACTTATAATCAATAATAATTTGCGTGAATTATCAGCCCTTCGTGAATATATTTCTAAAAACTTCGAAAATTTAGAAGATAAAGATAATTTTTAATTATTTGTATTTATAAATAAATGATTTATAAATATTTAGTATTTTTAGTTTTTGTATGTATCATAACATATTTGATAATTAGATTTATATATTTTAGGAATGAAAATTATTTAGCAGATTATGATAAAATAAAATGGTGTAAATGCAAAACTTATGAAAAATTAAATGGAAAATTGGAAAATTGGAAAATTGACAAAAATTAAATACTTGAACCAGAAAATTGTATTTCGTCTTCATCATCGAAAACAAAAATTGGCTCGTTTTTAATTGTATTTTTTGATTTGGTATAATATTTTGAAGGTTTCTTTCGTTTTTTTCTTTTCTTTCTCTCGACACTTCTTGCTAGTCTTCTTGGATTACTTATATTTAATATTTTAATAGGTTCCGAAGTAGATAATAGCATATCGTCTTGATATTCTTGACTTTGAGATAATATTTTACTTTTATCAAATTTTTTTTCGACAATATGGGCAATTTTCTTTTTTGAGTTGTTCTAAGCAATCATTACACAGTCCATGATTGCATGGCAGAAAATTGTATTGCAATTTTTGTAAGAAACAGATATTGCAATAATTCATATTTATTTAAATAAATATTTCATTTATTTAAATAAAATGTCGAGTTACAAACAAAATTGTGAGCAATTACCATATGATTTGAATGCTGTAAGATATGTCGGATGGAACCAAAATCTTGGTTCATGTCCTAATAAAAATCAAGTAAATTATAACGAAATGTATTCTCAACAAAACGTAAACTTAGTTAGTCAAACTATTACCAATTATCTTATGAAACTTAACGGAAAACCAATTGTCGTTCCCGATGTACAGATTAGACAAATGCTCAATTCAGTCTGGAACGATAGTGAAGGACGTCAATATCCAAATATATACACAATTGATACATTTGATTTGCAATGGGATGGAATAGGAGAATGGTTAAAAAGAATCAATCTAATTACCATTCAATCTATCATTTCACAAATCAAGAATCAAGTAGAAGCAACTCAAGTTAATGACAACCTTGATATTTGGACTACAGTCCTTGGTGATTTTAACGAACACGGGTTGAGAGCGCATCCAAAGATCAAATTACGAGAAAAAGGACCGTCTAGATTCCAAATATCAATGCGTTATTAGATATAGCTTTATTATATTTATTTTAAAATGATTTTTTATATATTTTATATGAAAAATAAAATGTCTGAACAAAAACTTTTATCTAAGATTCAAAATTTCATTGAAACGAAAAATAAACAAGGATTCTGTAAATTTTTGGACGAATTAGATGATATTTATTTTAATAGCACTTCAGAAGTTAATGATGAAGTTTATGATACAATTGTCGGAATTTATGAAAAACATTTTGGCAAAAGAAAAAAAGTTGGAGCAAAGGTTAAAAAGAATCGTGTTAAACTTCCGTATATGATGGGGAGTCTAGAGAAAATTTATGATGCTCATAAACTCGACAATTGGACTAAAAATTATACAGGACCATATATTGTATCATCAAAAGCCGATGGTATCTCTGGATGTTTAATTGAAGGGAAAGAAACGCTTAAACATTTATATACAAGAGGTGATGGCGAGTATGGAGAAGACATATCAAAAGTAATTAAGTATATTTTTGAGAAGTATAATATTCAGTGTAACGATTTTACAGTTAGAGGAGAGATTATTATTTCTAAACAGCATTGGATTAAATATGAAAAACAATTTTCTAATCCGCGGAATTTAGTCTCTGCTTTAATGTCTAAGAAAGAATATAATACAAATGATATTAAAATTTTGAGAGATCTAGATTTTCTGGCGTATGAGATTTTGAATCCTCGTATCTATAAAATATCAGAACAAATGGATATTCTAAGTAAAAATGGATACAAGACTGTAAATAATTTGTGTATAGAAGATATAGACACGAAAAAATTATCAGCTATTTTGAACGAATCGAAACAAACCGATGCCTACAATATTGATGGAATTGTTATAGTAGATGATTCAAAAGCCTATAAGAATAACGATACTCACTATCCTAAATGGAGTCGAGCCTATAAGGAAAGTAATATTATATTTGAAAGTATCGTTACAAACATAGAATGGAACATTGCGACGAATAATAGTTACATACCTAAAGTTCTATATGAACCTGTAGAAAAAGATGGAACTATATATTCTAAAGCAACCGGACATAACGCATTATATATTAAAAAGAATGGTATAGGTAAAGGATCCGTTATTAAGATTGTAATAGCCGGAGATATTATACCAAATGTTTTGGAAGTTGTAAAGAAAACTGATCCAATCCTATCATTTCCAAAAGAATATGTTTGGGGAGATGGCGATGAACGCAGTAATTGTGATATATTCGCTACTACTAAGACAAAAGAAAGTGAAATTAAAAAGATTGCTAAATTTTTTAGTCGAAGTAGTGGGATAGATATTCAAGGAATTGGTGGTAAAACAATTGAGAAAATGTATAATAGCGGGTTAGATAGTTATACTAAAATTTTGAATGCCGTAATTGATGATTTCAAAAAAGCAAATTTGGGTGAAGTGAATTCAAAAAATATATGGACGAGTATTCAGGAAAAATTGAAAGATCCAATTGATTTGTATATTGTAATGGGGTGTAGTCAACTTTTGGGCGATGGTATCAATAAGAAGACATGTCAAAAGATCCTTGAGATATATCCAGATATCTTGACGAATACACCTAGTAATATTAACGAGAATAAAATTAAAGGAGTGGGTCAAAAAACGTTAGATTTGTTTTTGAAAAACTTGCCTGAGTTTAAGAAATTTTTGGCAGAGAATCCTAAGATTAATATCAAAAGTAGTGTAGAAGTAAAGAAAAGTCGAGGAGGAAAGTTGCTAACTAAAGTATTTGTATTGTCTGGTAGTTTTTCGGTGAAGAAGAAAGAGATTGAAGAATATATTAATTCGAATGGTGGAGAAGTTAAAACCAGTGTTACATCTAAAGTTAATTATGTTGTGAACGATGATAACAGCAATTCGAGTAAAGTGAAAACGGGGAGAGAGTTGGGGATAAGTATTATAACATATAGTGATTTATTGAAATTATAATAATAAAAAATTTATTATAATTTATTTGCCATCATCTTTCTTTTTTGTTCGTTTGATATAATCTGTTAATTTATATTCACATTTTTGTCCATTATCTTCAAAATAGCAAGGATGAGTAGCGATTCTTTTATTAGCTCTTTCACCGATTTCTCTAGATATTTCATATATGAGAAATTGATCTTTGAGTTCTTTTTCGATATCTTGGAATTGTTTAATATCATATTCAGTCACAAGATTTTTATACGTTTTTTTTAGTTCATCAAAATATTTAGAATCGTCTTCATTAGACATTAGAAAAATTGAAATATTTTTGTCATTTGAAATTTCACTCAATACATTTTTGATATTATCTGGAGATGTTGCGTTACTGATTTCTTCGCAATTGAACCCCCAATAATCAAATGCTTTATTATTTTTACATTGATCTAAATTTTTTGTTAAGATGTCGCCTCTTCTAGCATGTATTATGATATAATTATCATCTAGATATTGATCAATTATATCTGTTGCATAATCTTTTACTAATTTGCTTGGAGGAAATTTAATGACTTTATCTTTTCTATGCCATGCAATTCCTATACCTCCGCCTATTTCTTTTCCTCCGCAAGTCCATGATCCATTTTTCTTTTTTCCACCCCATCCGCTATAAAAATGTAGAACTAATACATCATCATCCATTTTTTTAATATCGTCAACCGACGTATTTGGTTCTATATATTTTACATTTTCGATATAACCGCGCCTGGGTTCATATTCGTGAATTAGATATTTATTGGTTTCGGGCGCCATTTCATTATTATTGATATAATCCGAAAGATCAAAATATCTATTCCATTTAACATCTTTTGGTAATTTACGACCTTTGTTATGATTTGAGTGTAAATAAAGCCATGGTGGAGGTAAAATCACTTTTCTGTCAACTAATCTTGCTAATTTTATTAGATTAGTTAGACACATTCTACAGTGTATGAAACCAGCGCATCCCGAATATTTATTAGAAGGTATTCCGCCGAGTTTTTTAACATTCTTATCAGTTAGTGAGAACGTTATATACAGGTCATCGTTTAAAGGTTCTTTTTCAAAGTTTTCTTTTCTATCGCAAAAGATTAATAATAGAATTCCTATTATAAGAAAGGAAAAAATCACAATAGTAAATACTATGTTAGTTAACATTTATTATATAATAAAATATTATATAATTAATCTAATTTTTCAACTAATTCATTTCTATTTTTGTCTATATTCTTTATAAAATCGCAGTAACTCTTTTTCATATTATGGTCTTTATTGATTGATGACATAATACAACTACCGCTATGAAATACCATAAATGAGTTATATCTTTTCTTGTTAAGTTCTTTATTTTTTTCAGTTTCAGGTAGTTTATCTAGATATTCACTGTATGTAATTTTATTAGTAGTCCAATTTTTATTTTTTGTATCATAAGTATAAGATTCCAATTCTCTGTCTTTATCGATTTCAATAGATGATTTAATATTGACTCCTGTATAGCCGTAACTAGGTTCAAATATGGACATTGTATCATCTAGTCTATTAAATAGATTATGTAGATTTTGTCTATTGATTAGAAACCCTAATTTAAAATCTATATTTGTCATTACTATATTTGTAATAATTTCAATATTTGTATTTTCTGGATTTGTAAGTGTGTAGCAATCATTTTTGTCAAATTTATTGATATATTTAAAAAGATACTTCATACATTTAATTGCTTGATCGTTTGTTTTAATACCAGTCATTTGGATTTTACCTTTTGATGGTAGTTTAAAGTTAATAAATTTATTATCAATTTTCATTACAATAGACAATGCGTTTCTAAAGAATTTTTTATTTTCATTTTTTTTGGATTTTTTAAGATTTGCACCTTTGATAGAATCGGCGAATTTAATAGTGATAATAGAGCCTTCTTCCAGATTTTTGTTAGGATCTTCGATTACAATTTCTTTTTTTCTTCCTCTTTTTTTTGGAACAATAGTATAATTTGAAATAGGTAGATTTTCAAACAAGAATTTTAAATGAAACAAACAATTAGTTTTAATTATTACTGTTTTTGTTGATATTTCAATCTCATCAAAATCAGGATAAATATTAGAGAGATTTTGTGAATATGAATCATTTTGAGTTGACATTTTATATTTTTTAGTTTTATGTTTTAAAATCAATTTATAAATAATTATCTACATTCAGGGCATTTATCTTTCAAACTGTATGTAATAAATTCGTCTTTACAATTAGGACATATTTTTCTTTCGCCTCCATCGTCGTCGACTATTTTCTTTGTTTTTTTAGTAGATTGGTTGATATTTTTGACTAAAATGGTTACATCTGTTTCACTGTTATATTTTTTCATTGCTTCTAAACAGCGTTTTAAAAAGTCATCTTGTAATCCGTTAGAACTTTCTTCTAAATCAAAATCTTCAGCTTTTATACAATTATGTTTTTGACAAGAATAAACATCTGGGTGATCATCTATTATAATGGTATTTTTCAGAGTAGTATTATCGTAGACGTCAGTCAACATTTTTAATTTTTTGGGGTTATCTTTATTAAATTTTTTCTTAGAAAGATTACAATGATAACTAAATAATAGATTATTTAACTCTCTTTCATTCATTTTAGAATCGGGTATAATTATATTATCATATATAAATAAAGCGTAATTTTTACTTGCAGCGGTCCATATACTTACATTATAATGCGTGAATATATAATCTAAAAAATCATCTAGATATGGACGTTTATATATTATATAAACACCGTCCATTTTCGCCGGTTTTCCTAATGTTTCTTCATATAAATCCTTGTCTTTTTTAGACATTCTAGAATGTGTTTTATAGTCAACAGCAGATATAAGAGTATTATCTAAATCTAAATATAAATTAGGTTTATCTGTCATTTATTAAAAAAAATAAAATGAAAAATAATTTTTTATTTAAACTAACAAATTTAAATAAAAATGTCCGAATTTGATTTTTTAGATACTATTATGAATACATCCTCTACAAATATCTCAAGTAATAATGAGTGTTCTCATACAAATTACAAAAAAGAAAAAAATACTTGGATATGTTACGATTGTGGAGAAGAAATACCTATACCCGAAAGTGAATTAAAAACAAAAAATACATCTAAGTTTGTTTTGGATCCAACAAGATGTCAAATCAGAAAAAATGAAGATAAAAATATATACAAAGATGTAGAAAAATTTAATTTTAATCAGTCTACTATTGAAAAAGCAAATGAGATATTTATTCAAGTAACAAATAAGAAAATTTACAGAGGAAACTCTAGAAAAGCAATTATTTTCGCATGCGTTTTCCATGCGTATAAAATAGAAAATAATCCGCAAAGTCCCGACAGTCTAATAAAAATATTTAATCTTAAACGAAAAACAGGATTGAAGGGTTTGAATCATGTTGGACTGAATTTACCAAAGGATTCTCAAATTAAGAATAGTTATATTACAGTTGAAAATATTATCAGAGAAATACTTATTAATTTTTCTGCTACTACAAAACAAATTGATGAAGTTATAGATATTTACGAAAGTATCAAAAATAAATCATCTATTCTTAATAGATCCCGACCACAGTCTACAGGAGCAGGTGTCATTTTCTATTACATTCTTTTGAAAGAGAAGGATATTCGTTTGAAAGAATTTTCCGTAAAAGTCGGGTTGTCGGAATTGACAATTCAGAAAATGATTAAAGAAATATCCCGAATTCTAAAGACACCAGAAATTATTTGATTTTTTTCATTTATTTAATAAATAAATGAGATCTAGAAAACTAAAAAAATCTACAAATTGGATTCAAAATGTTGACAAAGAAATTGACAAAAAAGGTACTAAGGGTGCTTTTACAAAACAATCAAGAAATGCTGGTTATGAAAATACGTTAGATTATGCCAAAGCTATTATGAACGGTTGGAAAAAAGACAAAAAAGTTTATAACAAAAAAACCAAACGAATGCAAAGAATTACGGAAAAAACGATGAGACGTGCTAACTTTGCATTGAATGTCAATAAACAATATAAATTTTCATTCAATGTATGGTTACAAAGATTTTGATAGATTATTCTAATTTTATGAAATGGTCTGAAGATTAATAATATAAAGAAATTTTATTTGTAATAAAATGAGTTGTCTGTTCGATTCTATTTTTAAACTTTTAAAAAACTGCAATATTAATTATACAAATAGTCATCATTTACGTCAAGATGTAGTTAAATATATGCGAATGAATCCTGGCATGGTTATTGATATTAATAAGAACAAAAAGAGTTTTACAAAGAATGGTAACTGTGATAGATGCGATGGTAAGCATAACACAAAAGATTGTCCGTTTTATAAAAAAAATCGAGAAAAAGAAATAGTAAACTTGTCATTAAAACAATGGATAACAGAAGTAGCAAAGGATATGCGATTATCATATAGTAATTATCTAATAAATATGTCACATTCAAGTACATGGGGTGGTGGATTAGAAATACTTGTTATGTCTAAAATGTTTAACGCTGATATAAGTGTATATCAGCGTAGAAAATTAATATCGTGTTTTAGATATTCAGAAAATCCTGAAATACATTTTAAAATACACTGGAATGGGGTTCATTATGAACCAATGTCATGTATAATTATAAATTGAAAAGAAAATTATACAAATACAAAAAATAGACCAATAATGATAATTCCTATTCGATGCTTTACATGTAATAAAATACTTGCGAACAAGAGCGAGATATTTGAAAATTTGAGAGAAAAAAATGTTGATATTCAAGAAATTTGGCGTATTTTGGATATTAATAATGATTGTTGTAAATCAATTTTTTTGTCTACAGTGAATGCTTTAGATATTATTAATCTATATAGTTCATATAAACCAAAATCCGAGATCCAAAATACCAACGATCGATATAACATTTTCTCCACCGATTAAGTTTTTATTATAATTTAATAATAAAAATTAAGCGTATTTATCAGCCCAGTTATCACCTAGATATTCCTTCATTACTGATATTTCACTTTCATCTAAATCTTCGGGACTCAACCCAGATTTTAATCCCATTTCAATATATGCTATAGATTCTGATATAGGTTGAGGAATGGGTACACCTGTATTTTCACCTGTAGTATAATTAATAGACTCATGGAATTGTTTTCCAATTTCTTCATAATGTTTTAGATCTTCTTCAGTCATATTTTGTTTAGCGGATTCCCATCTTTGATCCGAAAATAAAGATAAATCTTTTTCCGTTATTTTTCTTTTCATAAACATTTGATTGTCTTTGGTAATTATATCAAACGAAGGATTATTTTTATCGTCTGTCTCAAATTTATCTATAATAAGTTGTTTATTTTCATTAATAGTTACAAGTTTATTATTATCGGCAGTTTCTTCTATTATTATTTGTCTTTCCGTTTCCATTTTAAAATAAAAGTAATATTTTAAAATCATTATTAAAATTTTACTTTTTTTTCATAAATTCTATTAATATGTGTAACAGATGAATTATAGATAAAATCATCTATCTCCTTATATTCTATCGTATTAAAATTGTTTCTAAATTCGTTGATTGACAAATTCCCACCATAATCTTGAAGTAGACGCCAATGAGGAGCTGGTATAATACGTTCTATCTTATTATTAAACAACGAACTGTAAATATTATACAATAGAAATTCCGAATATTGATATTCATATTGTTTTCTATTTTCATTAATATATGCTAAACAACAATTAAAAGAACAGAAAATACCATCTACCAAATAATAATCATCATTATTATTGATGATATTAAATTTAGATTTGTATTTTTCAATAATATTTTTCAAAATATTTTTTCGAGAATTTGAAATATTTTCTGTGATACTATATGTATCTTTTGTAATTTCTGAATAATATTCTTTTGTGATTTTACCTGAAACCCATTGAATAGGACATCCCAATGGATTTGTAGTAAAATTATGTTTGCACCAAAAACATTTAATATTTGTAGATTTAGGTAAAATAGTATCTTTTGTAAAATCAGCCATTGTGATCACGCAATTATGAGTTTGTTTAGATTCATCTAAATATGTATAAACACAACTTTCAGTGTCTTTATTTGCATCTAGATCACTTAAAAGAGTTGTTGTATGAGGATTTGTGTTCATTTCGCTTATATTTGACACAATATTAAATCCATATTTAATATCAGCCTCTTTTTTGTTTATTTGTTTAATAATGAATGTTGATTTTAGTTTTAGTTTTTTTACCATTTTTTCTAAAAAATAAATTTTGAAAAAAATCATTTTATAATAAAATGCTAGATACTAAAAATAATTTCTGGTATTATAATTTTAATAATTTAGTAAATTCTAATGATATAATACCTGATCCTTCTATGGATTTAAACGACCAATTAAATAGTTTATCTAGAATTGTTATACTAACTACTTTTTTTTTAATACCTTTTTCAATACAACTTTCCATTATATTTTTTATATGTTCTGTTTTTTTTGTTCTGTTAGTTTTTAATACACCCGTATCAGAAAACAAACATTTAATTGAAAATTTTGAATTAAATAAAGATTTTAAACGTAAATATAATAATCACAATAATAAAAATAACATGACAGTAAAATATTCGGGAGATCAAAATAAAAAACTTAATGTACAATATTCTGATAATACTAAATTCAGCGATGAATATAATTATATAACCCCAATGTCACAACAAAAATGCATGGAAACTCCTAGCTGCGCTAAAATTGGTTCTATATATTCCGAAATTGAACCCAATGAAAATTTCTACTCTGTAAATCAAGCATTAGCCGGTCCACCCGCAAAAAGAACGCTAATAGCACCCATTTCAGTTCCACCTATTTCCGACGAGACATGGAGAGCAAATAATTTAGTTACAAGATCGCAAATTAATACTGAAACAAGTGTTGATGAAAGTAGATCAGGTTATTTAATTTCCGAAGAAGTAATGGCCTGTGGTGATACATGCGGTCAAATATGTTGCGACGGTGTCGATGAAGCAAATTGTCGACTTATTGAATCTCAATTATTAAAACCACCCCAAAAAACCACTATTATAGAAAATTTAGAACCAACTCTCGGAAAAACTATTATAGAAAATTTTGAATTACCCTCCAAAACAAATATTTTAAAACCCGAAGTATATAATTTTCCATACGAAATTCAAAATAAACCAATTGGTTACGAAATATCGGACGCTCATTATTCTGGACAAGTATTAATGAGCGATGGTTATCATCCCCAACAAATATTTGAGAATAATTTACCAAGTAATTTATCAGTTGGTAAATGTGCAAAAGACCAAGTGTTTAATGAATATAATAAAAATCTTTTCACATCTACTTTACAACCCAATGTTTATACTAGAAATCAAATTATTGAACCCATAAGTTCCAATATTGGTATTTCATTTACTCAGCAATTTGAACCAATTACAATACAAAAAGATAAAGAGGGGGTAACTTTTATAGGTCATGATCCAAACGTAAGAGAATTACCAAAAAAAGAACAAGATTTACTTCCATACGATCGTTTGACACATATATCCGATATTTATGATCCTAGATTTACTGGTTATGGCACAGGTTATAGATCATATATAGAACCTGTTACAGGACAACCACGATTCTACTACGATGATGTTGATGCTCATAAAAGACCAAGTTATATTTCTAGAAGTGATGTAGATTTCATTCCTTCATCATTATCAACACAGGCAATCCCTTCAATGGATTATTTTAAAGAGCAAAATAAATATTCTCGAAGTATTGCCGATAAACAATTTTTAGATGATGGTATAGGATTTAGAACAGAATTACAAGAAAGATTAATGAGAAAATCTAATGCTATTATGGAACAAAAACGCCGATTCCCCAAACATACCAATGATTTCAATAGAGGTAGTATGCGCGGAAGATAAAATAATTAAAATTCATTATAAAAAATAATGACTTTATGAAAATTTAAATGAGTTTATAAAAAAAAATAATATTTTTTTATTTTTTTTATAGATAAATTAAATGACACAGCATAGCAATTCTGGGAAACTAGTAATCACAGCCGCAGGCTTAGCAACTGCCGCAATTCTTTTAAGTCAAGTTAAATTCGAAGAAAAATACGAAGAAGATATTACAGAAAATTTCGGTATGATTCAACCCTTAAGACCAAGAGGTGTTGTTTCGATTCAAGCAGGAAACGGTCAAATGACCAATTTAAATGCTAATCCATTAGGAGGTCCTACATTTGCCACAGTATCTGTAGATGGTAGCGGGAGAAAATTAACTGGTAATTTACCAGATACAGCATTTATTTCAAACGCTAGTTATCAACCAAATAACACTAGTATGTCAACAAACATGAGAGGTAATGTAGTTGGAGCTGGCGGCGCGCGTTTAAACATCTTAAATAGTTCAGGTACTCCAAATGGAAAGGTTTTAAATATGTCAGGTCTTGCAACAAGAGCAGACGTAGGTATTAAAGAAGAAGTACAAGAATCAAGTGGTCCACGTGTAAACAGAAGTTCATGCGGAAGTTGCGCTGGTTCATGTCCTTCTACTCAATTAAATAACATCTTACCATACGAACCAGTTGCTGTGACAAACGAAGTTCCATCTGGACAATGGGATATTCAAAACGAAGCAGGTGTAAACACATTTAATGTATCCCAAAATTTAGTATACTCAACTGCCAGAAATCGTTTACAAGGGTTAGCTGATCCTATTAGAGGCGATATTGCAATTGTACCCCAGGGTCAAATGTGTGCTACAGCGGCACAATTCGATCCATCCCAATCACTTCAAGCAGGTGCGCTTGCTGTTATGGGCGGTATTTCCAATGTTTCTAACCAAGATACAATTAATCTTTTGGCTGCCAACTCTGGTGGCACCAATGTAACTCAAGGTGGTGTCAATGTACCGCAAGCATTAGCAAGTGCATCCGTTTCACCTCCATCACAATTATCAAGCCAGAGTTTCTTGGGTGCTCCAGGAGCTGTTCAACAAGCTAACCAAATGTTAAATACATCACAAGTAACACAAAAACAATTGGGATCCAATAGTCCAAGAGGAGAAGTAGTTTCTAATACAGGCTTTGTTTCATCATACACTAGTTTCCCGTAAACGATTTAAAAATATATTTTATTAATTAAATCCACGGATATTATCTTATTAATAAAATATCACGACATTATTTGACTACATTTGATTTTTTGATTATTATAAAAAATCAAATGGTAAGTTTTGAAATATGTGATAATTAGTATATTTTATATCCATTAATAGTATTTTAATTCATTATTCTTAATTAAAATACAAAATACAAAATAAGTAATAACAAAATAATTAGTATACAAACAAATAAAGTTATATACCAATTATTTTTATTTTGTTTACTTTTAATCTCATTGAAATCATTACTTTCTAAAAATTCTGGATCCAATTCATTCTCACAAACACAACTTTTAAAACAATCATTTCTTCGAAATACATCTAATTTTTCTTTTTTATCATTTATATAAAATGCTTTTTCTCCATCATACACGCAATCTTCAAGATTAACTTCGACACATTCTTCATCTTTGCAATAATATCCTTTATCCTTTGGTATCATATAAAATATAGCGTTTTCAATATTTTCACTAGCTTTTTCAGATGTACTTATTAAATTCCCTTCGCTATCAACTTTTATTATACCATTTCCTATTTTTGATTTTAGGTAAAATTTACTATAGTAAGTTATAGGAGAATTCAAATCATTTTTATCTACAGGATACATGAAAAACAATTGATTATCGGTATCTACTATATTTCTATGTCTATCACCTATTAATTCATTATTTACATTTTCTATAATAAGAGTACTTTTATATTTCAAATCATTTGTCATACATGTTTTACAATTACTTTTTTCAGATTCTATAAAATTTGTAAACGATAAAAAATCTCCATAATTTATTGGAATAGATTCTTTAAAACCTCTTAAAATCTGCAAAACTCCTCCAAATTCACCAACACTTATATTTTGATCGTCTTCTATTTCGTTAACTTTTCTGGTAACTGTTGTTCCATCTTTTACTATATCTATCACTAGCTTAAAACTATCGCCTTTGAATACCAAGTTTCCATCATTTGGATATATAGTATTTTTTGAAAAAAAATAGGTTTCTAAATTATCAGTGGTTGGGAATTTTTCTTTATCATCTACTATATATGAAACATTTCCATTTGTAGTATTTTTATCTATAGGCGCACATAAAGTATAACCATCGTTTTTTCTGTAAATATACTGTCCGTAATCGCAATTTTCATTATCATTACAGAAATTCACGCATTCTTTTAATGATATATTATTTTTACATTCGGAATTAATTGAATTTAAACATAATATACCATCTTTTGGATCGATTAATTTATTTTTATAAATTCTATAATTTTTGTATTCAATATCTTTACAATTCATCAATTTGTTTAAAAAAACAAATTATTTAAAAAAAATGAAAAGAAATCTAAAAAAAACTAGTTATTTATCTAGGGGCGATTTTTCAAAATATGATTCTAAATTTACAAATAAAAAAGTATTTAGAGTAGGATGTGTAAAGGATGAATTTAGTTTTTTTCACGCGTTTTTAACAGCAACTGATAAATCGTATAGAAATAGTTCAAAAATTGAAAAAATTGAAAAAATGATATCAAAACAACAAAAACAAATATATTCTGATGTAACATTAGAAAATTGGAATAGTATTAATAATTCAAAATATACCACTAGTATTTTGATTGAAAATATTAATAATGTTAAACAAATAATTGATGAGTTTATAAATAATCCCAATGAAAATCATACATGGATATATAATTGTTTTACTAAAGATAGAAAACAGCTACTTTTATTTAAGAAATTGAACGAAAAATTTGAATTATTTAATAAAGATAATAAAGTTAATTGTGTCAATTTTGATATAAATAAATTTAAAACAAATTTTTGTAAAATACATTTGAATATATTAATCAAAGCAATTGAAAAAGAATATAATAATTTATCTGAAAAATATGAAGATGTGGTTATAGAAAATACTATTGATAATTACAAAATATTTTTACAAGAATTTTTAAATATAGCCAATCAAAAATCATATGAAAAAATTATTGAAAAAACTCCATTAATAGATAATAAATACATTAACTTTATTTCAGATATATATAAAACAAATATTATAATTGTTTCAGATAAATTAGGATTTCCATACAAAAATAATAATATTAAGAAAAGAGATACTATTTTCCTTTTGAAGGTAGATAATCATTTTGAATGTTTGGGGTTTAAAAAAAATGAGGATACTTTGAAATGTAAATTTGAATATAATAATAAAAATTTTAATTTAATTAAAAAAATTTTAAAAACATCTGTAAATATGGAAATAGAATATAATAATGAAAACACAGAAGATAATGAAAGTGTCGAAGATAATGAAAGTGATGACAACAAAAGTGTAGAAAGTTTAGAAAGCGAAGATGAAAATGGTAGTAGTGACAGTGATAGTAGTGACAGTGATGGTAGTGACAGTGATGGTAGTGAAAGTGACAGTAGTGAAACCATTGTAAATGAAGATAGTGACGATGAATTTAAATAATATAAATTGATTTTTATTTTCTAAAAATATTCAAACAAAATGAAAAGAACTATTTCAGAAGTATATAACAATACTAGATCTAAAAATCCTTTTTTGAATTGCGGATTGAATACATGTTTTTTTAAACGGAGAAAAACTGAATGGGTATCTGCTACTAAACTATATAATTATATGCAAGATGATCCAATTATTGATTGGTTTAAAAATTCCGTAAATACTCAAAACAGATCACGATCTTATTCTGAACTAACCTTTTCAGAAAATACTCAAAATTTCGAACAATATATTAAAAATAAAGGTATTGAATTTGAAAATAATATTGTAAAATATATCAACGATCATATTAACGAAGTTAAAACTGTTTCTTCTATGTACAACAAAAAATATGTGAAAAAAACCATTGAATATATGAAACAAGGTATTCCTATTATTCATTCAGCATCTCTAAGTAATACTAAAAATAATACATATGGTATCGCTGATATTTTGATTAGAAGTGATTATATTAAAAAAATTTGTCAAAATGCTGAAGTAAATAATGTAGGATGTAAATTTTCTAACAAATGGCATTACGTAGTAATCGATATCAAATATTCCACAATTCCGTTGGATTCCAAAAAGAGATGTATTCTAAATTCTGGATCATACAAAGCATACAAAGCTCAACTTTGGGTGTATAATAATTGTATTGGGAATATTCAAAATTATACTCCAGAATTTGGATATATTTTGGGTAGACGTTGGAGATCTAGTTCTTCAAATGTAAATTACGCAAGTAATAATTGTTTTGATAAACTAGGTATTGTAGAATTTAACAAGAAGGACAAAAAAATTATCAGTAAAGCAAAGAGTGCGTTGAAATGGGTTCGCACTGTTAAAAAAAACGGATATAAATGGAGTATGTATCCTCCTACTGTTAACGAACTATACCCAAACATGACAAAAATTTCATCTAAATGGCATAGTCAAAAAATGGATATTGCTAATCAAATTGGAGAAATTTCTTCTTTATGGATGTGTGGTCTTAGAGAAAGAAATAAGGCATTTGAGAATGGTATTAAATCATGGCATGATCCTCGAGCATGTAGTAGATTGTTTGGAATTAAAGGAGATCGAGGTAAAATTATTGATAAGATGATTAATATTAATAAACAAAATACTGATAAATTTCTACCAGCAAAGATTAAATTCGATGATTATGATTGGAAAAATAAAGAGAATGATATTTATCTAGATTTTGAAACATTTAATGACATTTTTGAAGATTTTGAATATATTCCCGAACAAAAAAGTTTTAATATCCTATTCCTTATAGGAGTTGGGTTTATGAAAGACAACAAATGGGAATTTAAATACTTTATATCTCAAAAACCAGATATGGACAATGAATATAAAATTATGAATGAGTTTATGATGTTTTTGAAAGATAATTTCGATAATCCAAATATTTATTACTGGCACGCTGAAAAATCTTTTTGGAATCGTAGTTGTAATCAGCAATTTGATCGTGTAGATTTGAATGAAGAAGATAGAGAAAAAATTTTGGATTGGAATATCGATGATAATTTGCGAGATCTTCGTAAATTTTTTGTAGATAATGAAATAGTTATCAAGGATTGTTTTTCATATAGTCTAAAGAAAATTGCTCATTCAATGAAAAAACACCAACTAATTAATACTCCTATCGAAAGCGAATGTTTGGATGGATTGACTGCTATGATCAAAGCGTGGAAAACATATAAGACTATTGATAATCCTGTGAATTCAGTCATTATGAAAGACATTATTAAATATAACGAGTTTGATTGTAAACTATTGTGTGATATTCTGAATTATATTAGAGCCAAACATTAATAAAATGATTTTTATATTAGAATAATTAATATAAAAATGAAAATTATAGTATTTGATTTAGAAACAACTGGATTACCTATTCAAACAGAAAACCGAAAATATCACAATTATGAAGATATTAAATTTTATGATACATCACGAATAGTTTCTATTTGCTGGAATATTTACGATGAAACGGGTGAACTGATTTCTTGTAATTACCATATTATTAAAAATAAAGATTTTGATATAGATAATAATTCATATGCTACACAAATAAATGGAATTACAAAAGAAAAATCTACAAATTATGGTAAAGATATTAATAAAATTTTGAAAAACTTCAGTGATGATTGTAAAGATGCAAATCAATTAGTAGCCCATAATATTCAATTTGACTACAATATAATCTTATCTGAATGTTTTAGATACGACTTGAAGGATTATATTACTAATATAAAAGCCGTAGAGAAATTTTGTACCAAAATAAATTCATATTATATATATAATAAATATCTCAAACTTACTGATTTGTATTTTTATTTTAATAATAAACCATTCGAAGGACAACATAATGCACTTAAAGATGTAGAAGCGTGCGCTAATTGTTATTTCAATTTAGTATCATCTTAGTCCTAAAATATATAAATAATTTATTTATATATTTTATTTATTATATAAATAAATTATTTATATATAAAATGTTAAAATTTAATACTAATGAAAAAAATTTTTTGGAAACATTTAAAAAAGATAATATTCGAAAATTCATAGAAAATTTTAAACCTTCTCAAACTTTTGATAAATTAAATAATTGTGAATTTAATTACACTAGAGCAGATTTTAATAATATTATCATAGATTCTACAATTTTTCGAGATAATGCAGATGATTATACAGACTATTATTGTTTGGGGTATAATACATATAGTATAACAATTAATGATAAAATTCACTTGGAAGAAAAAGATAATTTTATCAAAAATACAATTTCTTTACATGATAATTTATTGTTTCTAAAATTAGCTGTATTGAAGGGATACAATTTAATATTTACAGATGATGTTAAAAATTATATGATGACGTATTATAAAGAAAATAGTTTTTGTAAAATTTGTAAGAATTTAGAAGATATTGAATATAGTTATATTGTTAGTAAAAAATTCTTGAATACATCTAAATATATTAAACCAGAATCTTTCTTTAAAAACAATGAAGCGGAATTGAATTTATTTATTGATACATTGAAGAATAAATTTGATAAGGTATATATATTAAAACTACAAGATTATGGAGATAAAAAATGGAATAATGATTATATATCAGATGATACGTATTCATTTGACGATTTAGATGAAAGTATACAAAAAAATTGGATTGATATATACTTATTTGATGAAGATGACTTAAAATCAATGAGGTTTGTTAAAGTTTTAACATTAGCAGATGATGATGGTTGTAAAGTTGGAGGATATTTCCCTGAAAAGTTTTATGAGAGTTTCAACAAATGTCCTTGGACAAATCAATTTTTACCATTGGAATATGAAAATGGAAATTGTAATGTTTATAATGGAGATTTAATTATAAAAAAAATAGTAGATAGTACAACAAAATGGAAAAATTGGTATAGTTTGACATTTGATATATATAATAAAGAAAAAAATTTACATACTACAAAATATCATCAAATTCCTATATATGAAGACGATATTCGTTCCGAGATATTCCTATATTATATAACAAAGGCTTTTCTTACATGTAAATTATTTGTTATCGGTCATTCTGTAACATTTAACAAAGAAACTTTGACATTTAGTTCTATTCATTTAAAATCTATCAAAGATAGTAATATTTATGTTTATGATTGGGATAAAGGACATGGGTATGATTATATTGCTGATGATAGTCAACCTTATTATACAAGTTTTCGAAAAACCTTTAAAAATTTTATACAAGAAGCATATTCCGTAAATGTATTGGATTACGGGTTTGTCACTAACTATATAAAAAATTATGGCAAATCTCAAATAGATTTATTTTTAGAAGAGTTAGATGAAAAAAAAGCTGAAATTTCAAACGATTTAGTTTCAGATGATATTATTGATAAAAACATTAAACAAATTACAGAATTAGCAGATAAATTAGAAGAATATTATCCTAGTTTGTCAGATTGGTCTTATAATAAAAAATTAGCAGTATTATTATGTTATAATGATAGATATGGAAGTGGTAAAGCTATAAAAAATATTGATAGTTCTGTCAAAAAAGTATTGAATATTATAAAAAAATTAAATAAAGATGTAAGAAAAAAATTATCTCAAAGAGGTGATAGTGAGAGAATACAAGCTCAGAGACCTCTAGTCGGCGAATCAATGTTAAGTATAACTGCTCCTGAATCGTCTCTATACTCTAAACAATTAAATGCTCTTTTAGTTTTGGCACAACATCCAGAAAAAGGTATTGAAACATATAGATTAGATGACTTGGATAAAGTTCCATTTTTACTTCATAAAAAATTACAACCTGAACAACCAACTATTGAAAATAAAAAAATAAAATGTCTCAAAATTAATAAACTTTTTAAATCTATATTTGATTGTATTAATGATAAAAAAGTGAACAAAGAAGTTTGTAATTTTGTCGAAAAAAATATTGAATCAATACACAAATTAGGTTTTCAAAAAGGATCTAAATTTGAAAAGACTATGGAGTATTCAACATTTATAGCACCTGTTGTACCGGGAAAACAAATTATACTTTGGAAAACATGGCATTCAACAGGAGGTGCGAGTGACAATAAAGCAAAAATCACAACATTTATAGATTTATGTCCATGTGATTATTTAACTCCAGAACTAAATAAGTGGTATAAATTTGTATGCGAGAATGCGCCATATGATCCAGGAGCGGGAAATTCAAGGGGTGCTTGGAATTCATTTGTGGGATTGTCTAGATCTAACGCAGTTGATTTTGGAATACTCGAAGCTAGAGATAATAATAAATGGTTTCAAGAAAGAAAAGGTTTAGAAGGAGTATTGGATGATAGAGATTTAGATAAATTTGAAAAAGATGGATATCTTGTTATAGATATACCAGATTATTTACAAGAAGAATATCCAGTCGATGCTACTATAAGTGATTTTGAAAATTGGTTTTCTTTGATATCAGATAGTCCTGGATTTACTTTTGAAAAAAATATAAAAGATTTAATTAAAACTGGTAAAAAAGATAATTTCAAATATTATACCGATAAAATAGATATAAATGATCCATTTAATCCCGAAGAACATGACAAGATTTGTAGAAAAAGTCATAATGCACAAGCGGGTGGTAAGATGATAGCTAATGATTCTGGTATGGGTCCAGGTAGTACATATGTAAATTCTCAAATGGCTTTGGGTTTTGTTTTTAGTCAATGGATAACTAATATATTTTCTTCCTTTCCATTTTATCAAAATAAAAAGTTAATTAGAGTATTAGAAAGATTTAGAGTTAAAATGAACGCAAAATGGGCTAAAAATGCGCATGTAGATATAAATGGTCTATCTTTTATAAAAGATATATAGACATCCATTAGAAGACTTTTGTATGAAAAAAAAGTCTGTATGTAGAGTATTGTTCTCTAAATACGCTAGTGGAAAGAAGAATTAAAACATATATAACCAAGAATATTTGACATCTTTATTTCTAAAATATTCTATAGAATATTTTATATAATATTTGTTTATATCTTGTCTAATATTTGTTAATTCATTTTTATGATCTATAGAACAAATTAATTTATGATTATTATTACATAAATGTATTATACCTAAAATTTGATCTAACCTATATATATTGTTATATGGAAGTTTGTTCTCATGTCCTGGTAATATAATATCCCATGGTTTTGAGTCAGATTTATTAAATACGAATTCTAATTTTTTATTTTTATAATTATATTCTAATAGTTCTGCATGATTTATCATTCCATAATCTTTTGATTCTTTTGATTTTCTGTTTTCTATTTTTAGGAATAATGGAACACGATTAGAATATAATCTTTCTATTTGATATAACATAACGAATCTCATTTTAATTTTATAATAGTTTATTATAAAATTGTTTTCAATTTAAAAAAAAATAAAAAGATGCCACAGTTGCTGCAGTTGTTCCAGTTATAAATAATTTTAGAATAATTGGATATAAAAAATTCATTCTATTTATGATTATCACATCTTCCTCTTCCTCTTCATCTTCCTCTTCACTGTTAGATGTAATATTTTCTTGTTTTATAATTTCGATAATAATTGTTTCATTTTTTTCAGGTTCAAGATTTAATATATATTTTGTATCTTTTCTACATATAGGACAATTTTGGGATATATCCATCCAATTCAATACACATTTTTTATGAAAAGCATGATTACAGTTTAATATAACTTTATTATCATCAATATATTCTAAACAAATAACGCATTCATTATTTATATTTATATTAGTTGTATCAATATCGTCTAATAATTTGTATTTCAACATCCTACTTTTTTTAAAATATAAATTTTAATTTAAATCTTTATAATTATACAAAAAATGAAGAATCAAATATTAATTTATAGCCAATATTCAAACGAATCTAAGAAATTATTTCAAGTTTTAAAAAAATATAATATAGATACATCTGATATTTTTTTATTAAATGTAGATAATGAAAATATTAGATTAAAAATTATGAATGATAAAAAATTAAATATAAGATCTGTTCCTACTTTAGTTTTTATAAAAGATCCTAAAAAAGGAATTATAGAAAAATATGTAGGATATGAAAAAATATCCGAATTGATAGAAATACCTGTAAAAAAACCATATATACCGTCAGAACCATCGGTACAGCAACCATCTACGCCACAATCAGTACAACTACCATCATCTATACCACTACAATCATCTATACCGCCACCATCGGTACAACTACCATCTCCGGTACAGCAACCACCTATACCACAACCATCGGTACAGCAACCACCTATACCACAACCACTTACATCCCAACCACCTATACCACAACCATCCGTACAGCAACCACCTGTACAGCTACCACAACCATCCGTACAGCAACCACTAGATAAAGAAAATGTTCAAGTAAATCAAGAAATAATATCTAGAGAGATGCCCACTGAAATGAATTCTATATCTTTACAATCAAATATTGATGTATCAAGTAGTATAACAGATGATAAAAAAGATAATTTACCTGTAAAACCCAAAAAACCTGTATCTGATTTGGCAACAAAGATGAGACAAGAAAGAGAAGCGTTAGATAATGAGATTGGTAAAAATAAATAATTATCTTTTATTTTTTTTCTTTACTTTAAAACATTCAGATCTTTGTTCACTCAATTCTTTTCCTACAAACCAATAAAACATTGCTACTATACCTAGTACAATAAAAACTCCAAGCAATCCTACCCAATTTTGAACTTCACAAGCAAATACATATTCTAAAACAAAATAGAATGCTATAGCAAATGCTAACATTTTAACTAAAAATTCTGATATTAAAACAATCATTTTTATTTACGTATATATATTTTGAAATAAATTTTATAAATTGTGTTTATAAAATTATATTATTTATTGTTTAATAGTTTCATTATTATTTTGTGTTACTTCGTTTTTGTTATTTAAATATCTACGAATCATTTTATTGATATTATTTGGAGCTTGTTCGTTCATTTTTTCTTGTACTTTTCGCATACTAATTCGATTTTTAATTCGATCTTCCATATGCCAATTATGACATTCTTTTGAAATTGTATACTCTTCTTTAGGAAGAGTAACATATTGTTTGTGAATATATCTATTTACATATGATTTATAAATATTTTCACAAATTTGATAGATAACGTTTTCGTATTCTTCAAATGTGTCTGCGAATTTTGGATAAAGTCTGAAAAGATCATCTGTATTTTCCTTTTGTAGACGAAGTTGAAGATATCTAAATTTAATACTTGGCTCATTTCCCCTGATTTTAAACATTCTATCATATTCTTGTGATAGAATTTTGAAATTTTTTTCACCTTTGTATACTATGACACCTTGTAGTTCGTCAATATTGATATTATTTACATGATCTTTTAATTGTTCTAAACTTTCAATTGTAAGTTCTGCTGGTTTATTAATACCACAAGTTGTTTCAAAATCATATGAAAAATTGTCCATATTAAATGTTCCAGTATGAAAAAGAGTTGGCTCCTCGAATGGTTTCGATACAATGCGATTTTCATTTGTATTTCTTACAAGAAAGCAATAACATTTACTTGTATCGAGAGTATTAAAGAATTGATGTTCGAATGAACTATCTGAATCAAAATTAATTTTACTAGATAGTTCATTCGAATTTTTGATAGCAACTGATAAAGCATCAAGAAATTGTTGACCGAATGATATTCTACTTGACCATTTACTTCTAAAGGCGTCAATTTTCTTATGAGTGGAAATATACCATTTATTATTATAATTATAAACTCTGATAATTGAACCCTCATGCGCTTCTATAAATTTAAGTTCATTAAAATTTTCATTCGCCAACATTTCAATTTCTTTGTCTTCTGTTTTATATTCTTCTGAGTAGGGATAAGTTTGCAACACAATTTTATTGTTGGAAACCAAAATTCCTCTACATGATTTAGTTACATTTTTTTCTTGATTTGAACATCTCGGATAGCAATACAAATCCAAATGATTATCATCTTTTGATTCAGAATCTACTAGACGGATTTTATTACCTTGTTTAGTAATATCTTCAACAGATATGATTACTCGGTTACTCCAAATTTTTTGACTTTCTACGAATTCCATATTATTTAATAATATGGAATTATTACTTAAGTTGAATTTAATTTTAAATAATTGAAAATATTTAATAAATGTTAACATGCAAAAAATATAATAGTGACTATATTTTAATTACAAATGATAATGATAATAATAAAGATTTTCTTAATTCTATTGGAAATTATGCTAAAAATATCGAAGGGTGGTTAGTTTCAAAGCAGAAATATAAGAAAATCAAAAATCTTATTAGTGAAATCAATAACAGAGAATTTTTTAAAAATATTAAAAGAATTAAACAAAAAAAAGCTTACTATAGATCAAAAAGCCCAAGATACGAATCATCATCAGAATCATCAGAATCATCAGAATCATCAGAATCATCAGAATCATCAGAATCATCAGAATCATCAGAATCATCAGAATCAGATATTTCAAGCTTCTGATGAGATCGGAAGCTTGAA
>PVMS01060269.1_pt1 | contig 25746 bp, 25 predicted proteins | sample 1853461 | NCBI WGS metagenome assembly PVMS01 (sample SAMN08582032, study PRJNA380276) | Marine sediment metagenome, whole genome shotgun sequencing project. | isolation source: ocean sediment barecode stripped | collected 2017
ATTTTCACCGGGCCAGGCCGAACCAAATTTTGTTTTTAGCAATTCTGCTTGTTTTTCAATAATTGAACATGCTTCTTTAATATCTTCAGTAATAACATTTCCACCAAATGGAACTACAGCAGTATGACGAATGATTCCATTTTTAAAGATGGCCAAATCTGTTGTACCGCCTCCAATATCTATTAATGCAACACCGGCTTCTTTTTCTTCAGTACTTAAAACCGCCTCTGCAGATGCGAGCGGTTCTAATGTTATTCCTGCCAAATCTAATCCTGCGCTTTTAATGCAACGCCCAATATTTTTTATCGATGAAACCTGTCCAACAACCACGTGAAAATTAGCTTCTAATCTACCGCCATACATACCAACTGGCTCCGTAATTTCCCCCTGACCATCAACTTTAAATTCTTGTGGTAGCACATGAATAATTTCTTCTCCCGGCAACATCACAAGTTTATAAACTTGTTTTTCTAATTTATCTAAATCTTCATCATTAATAACTTCTTCAGAATTTGAGCGTGTTATATAATCACTATGTTGTAAACTTCTAATATGTTGCCCGGCAATACCTACAACAGCCTCATTAATTTTAATACCAGAAACCGCAATAGCCTCATCCACTGCCATTTGAATTGATTGAATAGTTTGAGTAATATTATTGACTACACCACGGTGCACACCTAAACTTTTAGCCATTCCAGTACCAAGCATCTCAATTTTCCCGTATTCATTTCTTCGTCCGATCATAGCAACAATTTTTGTTGTTCCAATGTCCAATCCAACTGAAATATCATTGTGTTCCATAATTTACCTTTTAGTACACACAACCTGGTTGTTGTATTTTAAATTAATTGCTGTATAATTATCTATCGTTTTATCTGTCATTGTTTTTGTATAAAACGATTTTAAATTTTTAAATTTTTGATTTAAATTTTCAATCTTTCCAATAAATATTTTTTGGTCACCAATTCTTGTACTCATCACAAACTCATTATTCTGCGTTTTTTGAATGCCAATAATTTGTTTTTTTAAAAAATCATCATTCAGTATTGTCGTCACCAAAAGATGAATTTCTTTATTATTTTCTTCCCCTACATTACCCGAAATCAACATAACTCTTGCCGAGTGATTCGCAGACAAAGGCATTGTTTTAGCTTGTTTATCAACGTAATAACTTTTATTATCAGTTATAACTCTGGCAATTGGTGTACGCTGTTTAATTTTAGACTTCAGCAAACCATCTATTGTTAAAAAAACAGACGCCTCTTCTACCATGGGGTGTACGAGTACATTTGCCTCAATTTTGTGTAAATCTATAACAGATTTTGCTTGATTTTTAACTGTCTTGCCATTTTGTATTAACAATTTATTAACCATTTGATAATTCATGTAAAGGTTGTTTCCTTCTTCAAATTCAATTACTATATCGCGCACCGTTTTAGTACTGTTTTTATGATGTGAAAAACTTAACAAAAACACCACCAAAGCAATTAAAAAGAGTCCTTTTATGTAATTCCAATTAATTTTTAACATGCAAACTATTTTTAATTATATCAACCAATTCACCTATATCGCCTGCTCCAATCATAACAATTACCTGAGCGCTTGATTTTAATACATTTTCAACCAGGTTTTCTTTTGATGAAACTTGCTTATTTTTAGTTGAAATTTTATCTAATAACCAATCAGATGTTACGCCATCAATTGGTAATTCCCTGGCCGGGTATATTTCTAATAAAATCAATTCATCAAAGCGCGATAAACTCGCTGCAAAATCATCGACAAAATCATTAGTTCTACTAAATAAGTGAGGCTGAAAAATACCTAAAACTTTTTTAGTTGGATACATTTCTTGTACTGAATCAACTATCGCATTAATTTCAGTCGGATGATGTGCGTAATCATCAATAAGCACCATATTTTCAGATTTAATTATATATGAAAATCGTCTTTTAATACCTTTAAATGAAAGTAAGGCTTTAGCAATAGTCTGGAGTGAAACTCCATAAATATTTGCCATTGCTAAAGCCGCCAATGTATTTAGCACATTATGTTTTCCGGGTAAACTTATTCTTATGTTATCAATATATTCTGATGGCGTTTGTACATCAAAAATGTAAACTCCATCTTCAATTTTCAAGTTTTTGGCATCGTAATCAGCTCCTTCTTCTAAACCAAAAGTTTTTCCATCCAAAGGCAATCCTTTTTTTACAACCAACGTATCGGAAACCTTTTTTAGAAAATTCTATAAATGAAGTTTCCAATTCGCTTTGTTCTCCATAAATATCTAAATGGTCCGCATCCATGGAAGTAATACATGCGATATTTGGTGAAAGTTTTAAGAATGACCTGTCGTACTCATCAGCTTCTACAACAGAAATTTCATTCCCTCCTAATATTAAATTTGAATTATAATTCTCTGAAACTCCTCCTAGAAATGAAGTTGCATCAACTCCAGCCTCTTTAAAAATATGTCCTAAAATAGTTGATGTTGTAGTTTTACCATGTGTGCCAGCAACTGCAAGACAAAAAGTATTTTTCGTAATTTCACCTAAAACTTCAGCTCGCTTTAAAATGATAAAATTATTCTTACTAAAATATCTTAATTCCAGATGATTCTTTGGTATTGCAGGTGTATAAACCACGAAACTTTTATCTCTATTTTTAAACTCGTTTGGAATCAATTCAATTGAATCTTCAAAATGAATATTTATTCCAATTTCTTGAAGTGCATCAGTAATTGTTGAGGAAACCCTGTCATAACCGGAAACATTTTTACCATTGCTTTTAAAATAGTTAGCAATAGCACTCATACCGATACCACCGATACCAATAAAATAAACATTATGTATATTTTCTATTTTCAATTCCAATCAACTATTCATTAGTTTTTCTATCTCTTTTACTATATCTTTTGTAGCATTTGGAAATGCTAATTTTTTAATGTTTCTACTTAAAGTTTGTTGTAATTCTTCTTTACTTACCAACGCTTTAAATATATTTTGAAACATATTTATTTCAGATTCCTTTAACAACAATGCTGCATTTCTATTTACAACAGCCAGGGCATTTTTAGTTTGATGATTTTCCGCTACATTTGGAGAAGGAATTAAAACCACAGGCTTACCAACTATACACAATTCTGAAATTGAACTTGCTCCGGCACGACTAATAATGAAATCGGCGGCTGCATAGGTTAAATCCATTCTGTTTAGAAAGTCATGTGTTTGCACACCTTGCGAGGTATCATATTTTTTAAATTCGCCATAATACAACTTTCCTGTTTGCCAAATCACTTGAATATCATTATTTATTAACCACTCTATATGTTGTTCAATTAAATTATTGATGGCTCTGGCTCCTAGACTTCCACCAATAATTACCAGCGTTTTTTTGTCTTTATTCAACTTAAAATAGGAAAGAGCTTCGTCTCTTTTTCCATCAATATTTAACAAATCCTGTCGAACCGGATTTCCTGTTTTAACAATTTTATCTGATGGAAAAAATCGCTCTAAATCATCATAAGCCACACAAATTTTTGCTGCATTTTTTCCTAATAATTTATTGGTAATTCCAGGATAGGAGTTTTGCTCCTGAATCAATGTTTTTATTCCTTTTTTATTTGCTATGTATAGTGTTGGGCCACTTGCAAAACCGCCTGTACCAATAACAATAGTCGGTTTAAATCTTTTAATAATTTTATAGGCATTCCACAGGCTACTTATTAATTTGAAAGGAAATGCTATATTTCTTAATGTTAGTTTTCGTTGAAATCCTGATATCCATAAACCCTTAATCTGGTATCCGGCTTGTGGAACTTTTTCCATTTCCATTTTATCTTTAGCACCAATAAACAAGAAATTTGCTTCAGGGTATTTTTTCTTCAGCTCATTTGCTATTGATAAAGCAGGATAAATGTGACCTCCTGTTCCACCGCCGCTTAATAGTATGTTAATCGATTGCTTCATGTAAAATATCTAAAGGGTTTTCTTCATTATTACTTATATCTTTTTCTTTTTCAGCTGTTACACTTAAAATTATTCCTATGGCAAAGCAGGTCATCCAAATTGATGTCCCACCACTACTAATTAAAGGTAATGTTTGTCCGGTTACAGGTAAAATATTCACAGCAACTGCCATATTAATAATAGCTTGAAAAATTATTGGCAAGCCAACGCCTATAATTAACAATGTTGCAAAAATTGTTGTTGCTTTTTTCGCTGCAATTAATATTCTCAATAATAACAGGAAATACATTAGAACGACTATGACAGCGCCTAACAAACCATATTCTTCAATAATAATGGCATAAATAAAATCGGATGAAGATTGAGGTAAGAAGTTTTTTTGTACACTTTTCCCCGGGCCCCTTCCTTTTAAACCTCCACTTGCAATAGCAATTTTAGCTTTTTCAACTTGATAACCCTCCACCGCATCTTTATTTGAAAAATTTTCAATCCTGCTAATCCAGGTATCAACCCTATTTGGCATTGTATCAGGAAGGGCTTTGGCAGTAAGTATAAATAGAGTTAATACTAAAATACCTATCCCCAGAACAGATGCAATATATTTTAAAGGATAGCCCCCAATAAAAGCCAGCAACAATATCATAGAAAAGACAATTGCAGTAGTTGAGAAATTGGCAGGCAATATTAAAATCAATGTTATGGCAATGGGTAACCACAATTGCCATATGCTTGCTTTAAAAGTAATTTCATTTTCCTTATTTCGTGCTAAATAACGAGCAACATATATCATAAGTACCAGACCCGCCAAAGTTGATGTTTGAAATCCAACACCTATAAACGGAATTTGAATCCAACGACTTGCGCTAGAACCTCCAATTGTAGTACCTTGAATCAAGGTATAAACTAGCAAAACCATCACTAATGGAAGCATTAATACTGACCCACCACTAAAATATCTATACGGAATTTTATGAACTCCATAAATAATTAAAAACCCAAAAAACAATAAAACAAAATGCTTAAATAAATGATAGGTAGGCGTGCCTGTATTGGTTACATAAACCAAATTGGTACTTGCGCTATAAACCGGCATAAATGACAAGATTGCCAATACAGTAACAATTGCCCAGATCGCACGATCACCCTCAATGTTTTTAAGAATGTTTTTCATATGCTACTACTTTTTTTTATTGGTCATATGTAATTTTTGTAGACTAAAATAATTGCTGCCTGCCCTAACTGGCTATTAATTATTTTAGTCAAGCTTGTTTTTCATTTACAATTCCCTCACTGCTTGTTTAAATTTATTTCCTCTGTCTTCATAATTTTCAAACAAATCAAAACTTGCACAAGCCGGCGATAATAGTACATTATCCCCTTTTTCTGCAATTTTATAGGCCACTTTTACAGCTTCTTCTGCTCCCGCTGTTTCAACGATTAGATCCACCACATTGTAAAAAGTTTGCACTATTTTTTGATTATCTAATCCTAAACAAACAATTGCTTTCACTTTTTCTCTTACCAATGGCATTAAATCAAGATAATCGTTTCCTTTATCAACACCTCCCACTATCCAAACGGTAGGAGATTCCATACTTTCCAGTGCATAAAAAGTTGCGTTCACATTTGTTGCTTTAGAGTCGTTGATGTATTGCGCACCATTAATTTTTAAAACAGGTTCTAGTCGGTGCTCTGCACCTTCAAAATCCTCTAAACTTTCCCTTATGCTTTTCTTTCTAACTTTTAACAATGAACCTGTCATTGCTGCTGCCATTGCATTTTTAGTATTGTGTTTTCCTCTTAATGTTAAAGTTGAAATACTCATTATTGTTTTAGCTGTTTTATATTTTATTATTAATTTATCATCTTTTAAATAAGCCCCTTTTTCCAATTCCTTTTTTATTGAGAATGGTAATAAAGTTGCTTTTACTTTATTGTTTTCTAACCAATTTGTAATCACTTCATCATCAAAATCATAAATCAAAAAATTATTTTCGGTTTGATTTTCTGTTATTCTAAATTTTGAATTTATATACTTCTCAAACTCATAGTTGTACCTATCCAAATGGTCAGGTGTTATGTTTGTAATTATTGCAATATGAGGTGCAAAATTATTGATACCATCTAATTGAAAACTACTGATCTCCAATACGTGAAAATCATAATTTTCTTCTGCCACCTGCTGGGCAAAACTCTCTCCAATATTTCCTCCCATTCCAACATATAAACCCCCATTTTTCAATATATGGTTCGTTAACATTGTTGTTGTAGTCTTCCCATTTGTACCTGTAATACCAACAATTACTCCATTGGTATATTTTGATGCAAATTCTATTTCAGAAATCACCGGAATACCTTTTAAGTTCAGCTCTTTTATTAAAGGAACTGAATCAGGAATTCCCGGACTTTTCATCACAACATCAGCCAAAAATATTTCGTTTTCAGAATGTTTACCTTCTTCAAAAAAAATATCATTATTTAAAAGAACTTCTTTATATTTTTCAGTAATTTCTCCACTATCTGAAACAAATACATCATAGCCTTTTTGTTTTCCAAGAATAGCTGTTCCAACACCGCTTTCACCAGCTCCAAGTACGACCAATCTTTTCATTTACGATTTACGATTTACGATTTACGATTTCTAATTGTTTTTATTATACCACCATTATTGACAACAACTCATTTGCTTCTACGTGTAACTTTTTTATTTCTTCTTGATGAGAACTACTTATTTCTTGAAAAATTTCTAAGAAATACATACTCTCATCAGCCTCTTCTTCTACTATTTTTAATTTATTTATAAAATCTGCTGTAGATTTTGCTCTACATGCGGCTCTATAATTTGCTCCTACTGAACTTGAACATCTTATCAATTATCTGCCTTTAGAATAATTCGCACACAGCTTCCAACAATCAATTGCAAACTTTTTAGTTCTTTCTCTTAATTTCTCTTTCATAGCAAATCTGAATTCGTAACTCGTAACTCCTAATTATCTTAACTTCAGAGTTACTATTGTTAATACTGCCAACATAATTCCTACAATCCAAAATCTTGTAGCTATTTTACTTTCGTGGTAGCCAGATTTTTGATAGTGATGATGTAATGGTGACATTTTAAATATGCGTTTTCCTTCCCCGTATTTTTTCTTGGTATATTTGAAAAAACTTACCTGAAAAATTACTGATAATGTTTCAATAAAAAAGACACCTGCTAAAATTGGAATTAACAATTCTTTACGAACTGCTATTGCCAGAACTGCTATAATTCCGCCAATAGTTAAACTACCTGTATCACCCATAAACACTTGTGCCGGATAGGTATTATACCATAAAAAACCAACTAAACTTCCCACAAAAGCAGCGATGAAAACGGTCATCTCACCTGAATCTGGTATATACATCACATCTAAGTAATTGGCGAAAATAATATTTCCTGAAACCCATGCAAAAACCCCTAAGGTTAACACAATTATGGCAGATGAACCCGCAGCTAAGCCATCAATTCCATCGGTTAAATTTGCACCATTTGACACAGCTGTTACAATGAATATTATTATTGGAATAAAAATTAACCAGGCATACTTTCTAGCCCCGTCACCAAATAAATCTAATGCTGCCGCATAATCTAATTCGTTATTCTTTAAAAATGGAATTGTTGTTTTGGTGGACTTTTTTGCATCAGCAAATAATATAGGCTTTCCGTTTTCGGAGATAATCTCTACCCCTTGAGGTAGTTTTTCCTTCATGGTAACACTTGGATGAAAATAGAGCATAGCCCCTACAAAAATTCCTAAGGAAACTTGTCCCAATATCTTGAATCGACCTTTTAACCCTTTTTTATCTTTTTTAAATATTTTAATATAATCATCAATAAAACCAATCATCCCCATCCACACAGTGGTCACCAATAAAATAATTATGTAAACATTATCAATTTGAGCAAATAATAATACCGGGATTAACGTTGCAAGAATTATTATAATTCCTCCCATTGTTGGAGTGCCTGCTTTTTCAGCCTGACCTTCTAATCCCAAATCTCTAACCGCTTCACCTACTTGTTTTAGTTGTAAATAATTGATAATTCGTTTCCCATAAATTGTTGAAAACAACAAAGAAATTAAAAAGGCCATTGCCGAACGAAAGGAAATGTACTGAAACAAACTTGCTCCAGGTACACTGTAGTGACTTTCTAAATATTCAAATAAATAATATAACATCGTGTTAACCTTCTATGGATTTTAAAATTTGAGTTATTTTCTCGTAATCATCAAAATGATTTCGAACTCCGTTTATTTCTTGATAGGTTTCATGTCCTTTCCCAGCAATTAAAATTATATCTCCTTTTTTAGTAAGTTTTACAGCTGTTTTTATGGCTTGTTCCCTATCCAATACTGACACAGTTTTTTTGAAATTTTGCGGTTCTACTCCTGCCTCAATTTCATTGAGAATTGTTTGCGGATTTTCACTTCTTGGATTGTCAGATGTGAATATCACTTGCGTACTTAATTGAGAAGCTATACGCCCCATAATGGGGCGTTTAGCCTTATCTCTATCTCCTCCACATCCCACAACGGTAATTAATTGTTCATTTCCTGTTCGAATATCATTAATTGTTTCCAGCACATTTTTCATGGCATCAGGTGTATGCGCATAATCTATTACAACTGTTACTGCCCCTTTAGAAATAAAATGTTGAAATCTTCCATCAACACTTTCTAACTCACTTATATATGTTAAAGATTCCGTGGCATCTAAACCTAACAAATTCGACACTCCGTAAACAGCTAACATATTATACGCGTTGAAGCTTCCTATTAATTTGGTCCAAACTTCATTACCATTTATGTTCAGTAATAATCCCGAAAATTGATTCTCTAAAATTTTTGCTTTAAAATTTGCCATTGTTTTTAATGCATAAGCGTATTTTTTAGCACCAGTATTCTGAAGCATAATTGCTCCATTTTTATCGTCAATATTTACCAAAGCAAAAGCTGATTTTGGCAACGCATCAAAAAATGATTTTTTTATATCTCTATATGCTGAGAAGGTCTTATGATAATCTAAATGATCATGAGTTAAGTTTGTAAATACAGCACCTTCAAATTGTAAACCGGCAGTTCTTTTTTGATGAATCCCATGCGAACTCACCTCCATAAAACAGCAATCGACTCCTACATCAACCATTTCACTCAAGCACTTATTTATCATCAAAGAATTTGGTGTTGTGTGGGTTGCATCATATTGTTTCTTGTCCACTAAGATTTTAACAGTTGATAATAACCCGACTTTATATCCTGCCTTTTGAAAAAGCGTATATAATAATGAAGCAATGGTAGTTTTTCCATTGGTCCCTGTAATACCTATTAATCTCAATTTTGAAGAAGGATTGTCATAAAAGTTTGAAGCCATAATGGCCAAAGCCGTATTTGAATCTTCAACTTGAATATATGTTGTATTTGAAATCAATTTATTTGGAAAAACTTCACATACAACAACAGTAGCTCCTGATTCAATGGCTTTAGCAATAAATTTGTGCCCGTCAAAATTTAATCCTCTTTGCGCCACAAATAAATTGTTTTGCTTTGCAACTCTTGAGTCAAAAACAATATCGTTTACCAATATATCGGTTCGCCCGTGTATGGCATTAACACTAACTTTATATAGTATGTCTTTTACAAGTTTCAATTAGGATAATTTTAGAATTATTTTAGTTCCTTCGATTAATTCTTCTCCAGAATTCAATGATTGCTCTATGACCTTACCTTCCCCTTGAAAAACAACTATTAACCCTAAATTTTCAAGTAAGGGAATGGCGTCCATAGCCGCCATTCCTTTTACGTCTGGGATCGAATTAAATTCCTTGTTAGCAATGGTATAGTAAGAATTGTACTTTTCCTGAACACTTTTAAAATTTGGTGTTCTATTATCTATTTCGTTAATAATATGGTTCGATGTATAAATTTTCCGGGCAATATCTTTAAAAACCGGTCCGGATACATCAGCCCCGTAATAGCGTTTTTGCACTTTCGGTTTATGAATTACGACCGTGCAAGAATACAAAGGATTTTCTGCAGGAAAATATCCTGTAAAAGAAGATATATAGCGTCGATTAGATTCCCAATCTTCCATCCAATACTCCGTACGGGCAGTTCCGGTTTTTCCTGCCATTGAAAAATTTTCATCATACAATTTTTTTCCAGTACCACGAATCACAACATTTTTAAGTATCTCCTGCGATTTTTTCACTGTTTCTTTGGAACATATTTTGGAATCTATAACAATCTTATCAAAAGATTCTATCTTTTTATCCCTGGACCTAATCTCTTTTATAAACCTTGGTTTTACCAATTCACCATCATTAGCAATGGCATTATAAAAGGCTAGAGTTTGTAAAGGTGTTAACCTTAAATTGTATCCATAAGCTATGGAAGGCAATGCATTTTTACTCCATTTTTTATCTCCTGGAGCCGGAATTTCAGGTTGACCTTCCCCCTTAATTGGTAACCCTAAAGGTTCGTTAAGATGCATCCTTTTTAATAAATCGATAAATTTATTTGGGTTTTCGTTAAAATTTTCATCAATCAGTCTGGCAAAACCAATATTCGAAGAGACTTCCATTGCTCTTGCTGCCGATATTTTTCCATATCCACCTCTTTTAGAATCATGGATATATCTACCGTATATCTTAAATTTTCCTTCACCTGTATCAACAACAGTATTTGTATCTATCGCTCCCGACTCCAAAGCTGCTACCATTGACATTAGTTTGAATGCCGATCCCGGTTCATGTGATTCGTACACCGCGTAATTACGCTTTTCGTAATACTTCCCGTCTGAAGTTCTTCCTAAATTAGAAATTGCCTTTATCTCTCCTGTTTTGGTTTCCATTACAACTACACATCCGTGGTCTGCATTGTAATATTCCAGTTGTCTTAATAATGAATGATGTGCAATATCCTGAATGTTTACATCAATTGTAGTTACTATATCTTTTCCGTCAACAGGTTCTTTTTCGTTATTATCGTTTATAGGTTTCCATTGCCCTTTGGCAATTTTCTGTTTCAGTCTCCAACCATACTTTCCTCTTAAATAGCTTCTATAAGCACCTTCTATTCCCGGAGCACCTCTGTAATCATCATATCCGATTGTTCTTTCTGCAACTTTTCCTAAAGGATGAGCTCTTACTGTTGATTGCTCAGCAATAAATCCTCCTTTGTACATTCCCAATTTAAAAATTGGAAAATTTTTAAATTTAATAAAATCATTATATCCCAATTTTCGGGTAATAAACAGGTACCTGTTTTTAGTATTTCTTGCTTTTCTGATTTTTATTTCCCAGTGTGAGGCTGTATTTCCCAACATTTTTGAAAGCTCAACGGAAAGGTTTCTAATGTTCTTTTCAAACACTGTAGCATCAATAGTATAAGCATCCATTCTAATTTCATATTGCGACATTGACGTGGCTAATAAACTTCCATCAGATGAAAATATATTTCCTCTGTTGGCAAAAATGGTATCATTTCTTAATGTAAGTTGTTCTGATAAGGCTCTGTACTTATCGCCATCAACATATTGAATATTGGTCAATCGAAATATTATGGCCATCAAAAAAAGTGTGATAAACACAAATACGAAATACAATTTATTCAGTATGCTCTTTTGGTTAGTTGCCAACTTTATTTAGATTTTTTTGAGGTTACTCTTATAACATATGGAGGGTTTTCGCCGGGTTTTAATCCTATTTCTCCAACTTTATTTCTTATTGTTGACTCTAATCTCATTTTCATTGAAATTGAACGTGTATCAACAAATTCAGCTCTTAATTCTTTAATTTCATAATTCAGTTCAGCTATTTCCATCACTTTCTTGTCAGAACTATGCGAGCTAGCAATCATTAACAACATCAGCCCTACTATGAACAAAATAAAACGCCAGTTTTTAAAAGAATCTTTGCTTATTAAAAAGTTTCCTTTTAATATTTCATATATACTTTTTTTTATCTTAGACATTTAGAACATTTTAGCTATTCTAAGTTTTGCACTTCTTGCCCTGTTATTCTTCTTAATTTCCTGAAATGATGGAATGATCATTTTTCCGATTTTTTTCATTGGAACTTTTACATTTCCAAACAAATCTTTTTCTGGCTCTCCTTCAAAGGTGCCGCTTCTAATAAATCGTTTCACCAATCTGTCTTCCAAAGAATGATAGGAGATTACACTCAATCTTCCTTCTTCTTTTAAAATTTCAGGTATTTGTATTAAAAACTCTTTCAATACTTCTATTTCCTGATTCACCTCTATCCTAATTCCTTGAAATATTTGCGCCAATATTTTATGTTCCTTTGATTTGGGCACAAACTCACTCAACACTTCTTTTAATTCAAAACTGGTTTTAATTTTTCGTTCAGAACGTACTTCAATAATTTTTTTGGCAATAGCCCTTGCATTTCTTAATTCACCATATTGAAACAACACATTACTTAATTGCTTCTCCTCATAGTAATTAATTATTTCAAATGCCGATAAATGACCTGTCTGATTCATTCTCATATCCAATTCGGCATCAAATCTTGTCGAAAATCCTCGTTCGGCTTTATCAAATTGATGTGATGAAACGCCTAAATCTGCCAACACCCCATCAACCTTTTTCACTCTGTAAAACTTCAAATATCTTTTTATAAATCTAAAATTTTGCGGAACAAATGTAAACCTTGGGTCATCTATACTATTGCACTGTGCATCTTCATCCTGATCAAAAGCAAAAAGTTTCCCGTTTTCGTTCAACCTATTTAATATTTCTCTGGAATGACCTCCTCCACCAAATGTGACATCGACATATATGCCATCAGGTTTTATATTCAGACCATCAATACTTTCCTTTAGTAAAACCGGGTTATGATATTCCATCTTCAGCATCAGTTACATTACCCATAACATCTTCAGCTAAATCAGCAAAATTATTTGCTGTTTCATCTATAGCCTCTTCATATTTATCCTTATCCCAAATCTCAATAATGTTAACCGCAGAAGAAAGCACGACATTTTTTGTAATTCCTGCAAATAGTTGTAAATCTTTCGCCATTAATAACCTACCGGTGCTGTCTAATTCAACAATTTTTACGCCTGCCGTAAATCGCCTGATAAAGTCATTATTCTTTTTTACAAATCTGTTGAGCTTGTTAACCTTCGCCATTAACACATTCCATTCAGACATTGGGTACAACTCCAGACAAGGCTGAAACACAGAACGCTTCAAAACAAAACCTTCCATAAGAATTGGTGAAAGCTGTTTTTTCAATGCAGATGAAAGTACAATCCTTCCTTTAACATCAGCTTTACATTCATATGTTCCAATTAAATTTATCATAGTGTATACTCGATATGAATTCAAAAATATAAATTTTTTCCCACAATTTACCACATTAATCCACTTTGTTGATAACTTTTTGCACTTATAGTGCATTTTCGACTATATTTTTGAAAGACAGCCATTTAAATTTTTATTTGCAGATATTTATAAAAAAAGCGTATTTTAGAAAAAAAAACTACCTTTGTGCCAAGCTTAAAATTTATAATTTAATGAGCAAAAATCTTATCAAAGAAGGGAAATTTAGTTATACAGAGGCTGGTGAGGGTCAGCCTATAATTGTGCTTCATGGGCTTATGGGAAGATTGAGTAATTTTGATGGTGTATTTAACTATTTTTCAAAAAATGGTTATAAAGTAATTATTCCTGAATTACCAATATATAAGCTACCTCTTTTAAAAACTAATGTTAGAAGTTTATCTAAATTTCTGAAAGAATTTATGACCTTTAAAAAAATTGATAAAGCTATTTTGCTTGGAAACTCATTAGGTGGTCATATTGCACTCTATTTTACGAAATTAAATTTAAAAAATGTTGCCGGACTTGTTTTAACCGGAAGTTCAGGTTTATATGAGAAATCAATGGGTGACACCTATCCAAAAAGGGGAAATTACGAGTATATCAAATCAAAAGCTCAAGATGTATTTTATAGACCCGAAGTTGCTACAAAGGAAGTTGTTGATGAGATTTTTGAAACTGTTAATGACAGAAATAAAGCGTTAAGAACGCTCGCCATTGCAAAAAGTGCCATTCGGCACAATATGGCTATAGATTTGCCGGATATGAATACTCCGGTTTGTATAATCTGGGGTAAAAATGATGGAGTTACGCCTCCTGAAGTAGGAGAAGATTTTGAAAAATTATTACCCGATGCAAATTTGTATTGGATTGATAAATGTGGGCACGCACCTATGATGGAACACCCGGAAGAGTTTAATAAAATTCTTGAAAACTGGTTAAGTGAGCGAAATCTTTAAGTAATGAAAATTAAAACCGCTGATTTTGTTATTAGCAATACTGATGTTTCTAAATGTCCAAAAGATCAACTTCCTGAATATGCTTTTATTGGACGTTCTAATGTTGGAAAATCATCCTTAATAAATATGCTTACTAATAAAAGTAAGCTAGCAAAAATTTCAGGAAGACCTGGGAAAACACAACTTATCAATCATTTTAAAATCAATAACAACTGGTTTTTGGTTGATTTACCAGGGTATGGTTATGCGCAGGTTTCAAAAACAAAAAGACAGACCTTTCAAAAATTTATTAAAGATTATTTTTTACAACGACAGCAATTGGTATGCACGTTTGTTTTGGTAGATTCTCGTTTAGAACCACAAAAATTCGATTTGGAATTTATGACGTTTTTAGGTGAAAACAGCATCCCTTTTTGCATTGTTTTTACAAAATCCGATAAACTTAAAATTTCAGAATTAAACAAAAATCTAACGTTCTACAATAAAAAAATGACTCAAACTGATTGGGAATCGATGCCCCAACACTTTGTAACTTCGGCTTCAGCTAAATCTGGAAAGGAAGAATTGCTTGGTTTTATTGACGGTTTAAATAAAAAGGTTGCTGAGAACTTTTAAAATGGCTTCAACTAAAAACAATCTAAAGGTATTATTTGAAGACAATCACTTAATTGTAATCAACAAACAACCTGGTGATATTATTCAGGGTGATAAAACCGGAGACAAACCCTTAAGTGAAATTGTCAAAGAATATATCAAAGAAAAGTACCACAAGCCCGGCAACGTTTTTTTAGGTGTTGTTCACCGTCTTGACAGACCAACAACCGGAATTGTAGTGTTTGCAAGAACTTCAAAGGCCTTGGAACGATTTAACAAGATGTTACGAGATAAAAAGGTTGATAAAACCTATTGGGCAGTTGTAAAAAACAAACCGACTAACAACATTGATACGCTCACAGGATATTTGAGAAAAAATCCAAAAAACAATAAGTCTACCTCTTACAGTTCTGAAATTGAAGGAAGTAATAAGGCCATTCTTCATTATAAGTTATTGAAATCTTTGGATAATTATCATTTGTTAGAAGTAAATTTGGAAACGGGTCGCCATCATCAAATCAGATGTCAATTGGCTTCTATTGGTTCTCCAATAAAAGGCGATTTAAAATATGGTTTTGATCGAAGTAATAAAGATGGTAGTATTCACCTACACGCTCGTAAAATTGAGTTTCTACATCCCGTAACCAAAGAAAATACTTCTATTATTGCTCCCACACCAAATGAGGTTATCTGGAATGCGTGTTGATAATTGTCAATTGAAAATTGAAAGAAAGTATCAGGTATGAGTTGTTGGTTGTTGGCCGTTGGCTGTTTGACTTTAGTGTAATTAGTTTTTAGATTTTAGTTTAATGGATAGCAATCCTTTTGCCTTTAACCTTTTGGCTTTGCAACTTTGTAACTTTGAAACTTTCAACTGATTATTTGTAAATCAAAGTCTTCGTTTTCGTCATTTTCAAGGTAAAAAAACGACTGCAAGACCGCAAGACCGCAAGACCGCAAGACCGCAAGATAATTTAATTAAATTGAATTTTTCTTTTTTACAATCTCATTTAAACATAGATTACCTACACTTCCCTTGTGGGTATGAACGATATTTTTATCAGGTTTAAAGTTACCTTCACTGATATTTTTTCCAATAATTTTATAGGCATCTCTAAAAGGAACACCTTTTTGAACTAACTTGTTAACTTCCTCAACACTAAATAAATACAAGTATTTTTCATCTTTAACAATCTCAGAATTCACTTGAATTCTTTTTAAGGAATAGGTCAACATTTCCAAACAGGATTTTAAATTTGAAAATGATGGAATTAGTCCTTCTTTTAGCAATTGAAGATCTCTATGATACCCACTTGGTAAATTATTGGTAATTAGCGTAAACTCATATGGTAGTGCCTGTAATTTGTTACATTTCCCTCTTATCAATTCAAAAACGTCAGGGTTTTTTTTATGAGGCATAATGCTTGACCCTGTTGTTAATTTATCGGGGAAAGAAATAAAATTGAAATTCTGGCACATAAACAAACAAATATCCATACTCATTTTTGAAAGCGTACCTGCAACTGAACTCAATGCAAATGCTACGGATTTTTCGAGCTTACCTCTGCCCATTTGCGCAGCAATCGAGTTGAATTTTAAGGTTTTAAAATTTAAAATCTCGGTTGTAATATCTCTATCAATAGGAAAAGAACTACCGTAACCTGCTGCTGAACCAAGAGGGTTTTGATCTGCCACTTTATACGCTGCTTTTATAAAATAAATATCATCAATTAAAGTCTCAGCATAGGCCGAAAACCATAAACCGAACGATGACGGCATGGCTATTTGCAAATGTGTATATCCCGGTAATAGAACATCTTTATACTGTTCTGCTAAGGCAATTAACAAATCAAATAAATCGTCAACATCGCTACTTATTTCATTCAAGGCATCTTTTAAATATAAATGAACATCAACCAATACCTGATCGTTTCTTGACCTTGCAGTATGTATTTTTTTCCCGGTATCACCTAACTTTTCAGTCAATAAATATTCCACTTTTGAATGTACATCTTCAAAAGTGTCTTCAATTGTAAAATTACCGGCTTCTACAGTTGCTAAAATTGTTTTTAATTCTTTTTCCAAAGAAGTCATTTCAACATTAGTTAATAAGCCTGTTTTGTGCAACATTTTTGCATGCGCAATATTTCCGATCACGTCGTATTTTGCAAGAATTAAGTCTAACTCTCTATCGTTACCAACGGTAAATAAATCTATTTTTTTATCCGTTGAAAATCCTTTATCCCAAAGTTTCATGGTACTGTTGTTTAATTGTTTATTTGTTGAATCGTGTAATTAGAGCAATGTTTATTCACTTATTTTGGTTCAACCGCATATTTAAACAATTCAACACTTAAACGTTTCAACATTTTACATTATTTCTTCTAATATTCTAATATACAAATCAATTCCTTCTTCAATTTCATTTATATAAATAAATTCATCAGCCGTATGTGAACGTAAACTTTCCCCGGGTCCTAACTTTAAGGACGGACAACTTAATGCCGCCTGATCTGAAAGTGTTGGTGAACCATAGGTCTTTCTTCCTAACTTTACACCTGCTTTCACAATTGGGTGCTTTTTTGGTATTGATGATGAATTTAATCGTAATGATCTCGGACATACTTCAGATCTTACATTTGATTGAATAATATCAAACACTTCTTGATTACTATAGGCGTCGGTCACCCTAACATCAACCACATATTTACAACTTGCGGGAATTACATTATGCTGACTTCCGGCTTCAATTTGAGTAACGGTCATTTTAATTTTTCCCAATGTTTCTGATTCTTTCGGAAATCCAAAATTTTGAAACCAATGTATATCTTCAACTGCATTATAAATAGCATTGTCTACCATTCCGTGAGCTGCATGACCTGAAGTTCCTTTCGCCTCACAATTCAACACCATCAATCCTTTTTCCGCGATGGCTAAATTCATTAAAGTTGGCTCACCAACTATTGCAAAATCTATTTCCGGAATAAATTTCAACATACTGTTCAACCCATTTGGTCCCGAATTTTCTTCTTCAGCAGAAGCCACAATAACAAAATTATAGTTCAAATCTTTTTTAGTATTAAAATATAAAAATGTTGCTAACAATGAGACCAAACTTCCACCTGCATCGTTACTTCCTAATCCGTACAACTTTCCATCTACAATTTCAGGATTAAAAGGATCTTTTGTATATCCTTTATTCGATTTTACTGTATCGTGGTGTGAGTTAAGTAATATTGTTTTTTTAGTCTCATCAAAATACCTGTTTTTCGCCCAGACGTTATGCTTATCGCTTTCGAATTTTATATCGTGATGTGAAAACCATTGCATTATTAAAAGCGCAGTTTCATTTTCTTCACCGGAATACGACCGCTTAGAAATTAAATTTTTAAGCAATTCAATGGCTTCATTAGTAATTTGATGTATCATTACTTTAAACTTAATGTTGTGTGTACATTATTTGAGCTCTTAATCAGTGTTTCATCACCTATTTTCACTTTAAAAACTCCTTTTTTCAGGGCATTAAAACAATTGTGAAGCTTTGGAATCATACCCTCGGAAATAACACCATGTTCAATTAATTGCTCATACCTATCTGAATTTATATGAGCAATCACCGAATCTTTATTTTCAATACTCTCCAAAACTCCTTTTAATTCAAAAACATAATTTAATTCCACTTCATACAAATTGCTCATTGCAATTGCTATTTCCGTTGCAATAGTATCGCTATTGGTGTTTAATAATAGCCCCATTTTATCATGTGTAATTGCACAAAAAACAGGAGTCATTTCATTTTGTAAAAAAACACCAATTGAAGCTGTATTAACAGCATCAATATCTCCGGCAAAGCCATAATCAACGTCTTTAACAATGCGTTTATGAGCTAAAATGCAGTTGGCATCAGTTCCTGATAATCCAATTGCATTACAGTTATTTTGTTGCAATTGAGCTGTTATTTTTTTATTCAACAACCCGGCATATACCATTGTTACAACATCTAAATTAGCTTTATCAGTAATTCTTCTACCATTCACCATTTTGGGTTTTAGTCCCATAACTGAAGCCAATTCAGTGGCTTTTTTACCTCCACCATGAATTAATATTTTTGGTACTTCCAAATCTGCAAAATCTTTTAAGAACGAACTTAACAAATCTTCGTTGTTAATGATATTTCCTCCAATTTTGACAACTTTTAAAGTTTGCTTTTTCATTTTCTGTTTAATATTTAAGGCGACATTCTGTCCCGATAGTTATCGGGACTATTTTAGAATCTCATCATACTGATTCGAAATTATGAGAACCTGAAACAAGTTCAGGTTGATGTAAACTTTATTTTTGAGACACCATCTGATTAAATATTCTCCAATATTTTCTTTAATACAATTTGCGCTGAATAGGTTCTGTTATTGGCTTGCTCAATAACTATTGAATTTTCAGAATCAATTACTTCATCATGTACCACTACATTTCTACGAACAGGTAAACAGTGCATAAACTTTGCACTGTTAGTTAATTTCATTTTATTGACTGTAAGCATCCAATCAGGATCATTATTCAAAACTTTTCCATAATCCTTATACGAACTCCAATTTTTAACGTAGATAAAATCAGCGTTTTCAAAAGCTTTTTCCTGATTGTATTCTATTTTTGAACTTTTAGTAATTTCAGTGTTTAGCTCGTAACCTACAGGATGTGTTATTACAAAGTCAGCATCTTGTAATTGCATCATATCAATAAAAGAATTAGCAACGGCATGTGGCAATGCTTTTGGATGTGGCGCCCATGACAATACTACTTTAGGTTTCTGAGTTGTTTTATATTCTTCTATCGTAATTGCATCAGCTAAGGCTTGAAGTGGATGACCTGTAGCACTTTCCATGTTTACAACCGGAACACTAGCGTATTTTTTAAAATTATTCAATACAATTTCTGCTTTATCTTTTTCTTTATCGGCTAAAGAAGCAAATGCTCTAATTGCCACTATATCACAATACTGTGAAATTACTTGAGCAGCTTCTTTTACATGTTCAGATTTGTTTTGGTTCATTACAACTCCATCTTCAAACTCCAATTGCCAACTTTCACTTCCGAAATTCATTACAATAACATTCATTCCCAAATTTTGAGCTGCTATTTGAGTGCTTAGACGCGTACGTAAACTATTATTAAAAAATAACAGGCATATAGTTTTTCCTGTTCCAAGTGTCTCGTATTGCAATTCATTTTTCTTCAAATCAATTGCTTCTTGCACTGTTTTCTTCAGGCTATCCAAATCATTTATAGATGTGAAATTTTTCATTTTATTTTGTAATTATTTTGGTGAATTCTGTTTTATTATTAATAGCATTCACCATAAAATTGTCATTTAAACCATTTAAAATCCACGTTTCAATATTTGCTTTTTGAGCAATTTCTGCTGCCGCTATTTTTGTTGCCATGCCTCCTGTACCATGTAAAGAAATGGATTTCTTAACCTGATTTCTTAAAGTCTGAATATCTCTTGTTTTAGAAATTGTTTTCCCGTTATTAGCTTCTATTGATTCTTTGGTATAAATACCGTTGGTATTAGTCGCTATTATTAATACATCAACTTTTAATAGTGCCGCTGTTAAAGCCGACAATTTATCATTATCTCCAAATTTGATTTCATCAGTTGCAACAGTATCATTTTCATTTATTATTGGAATATATCCGTTTTTGACCAATACATTAATTGTATTTTTAATATTTGTTTTTGATTCTTTTTTCTCAAAATCTGAATAAGACAATAAACATTGAGAAGTTAATAAACCTAATTCTCTAAAACTTTCTTGAAAAATTCTCATTAAATGAGGTTGTCCAATTGAAGCTAATGCCTGTTTTACCGTAATTTCTTTTCCATTACTCTCGAGATTTACAAATTGTTTCGCAACAGCAATAGCCCCTGAACTCACTATGACAAATTCATAATCATCCTTCATATGGGCAATTTGACGGGCTATATCTTCAATTTTACCCCTGGAGATGTGATTCGTCTCCCTGGTTAAAACATTAGAGCCTATTTTTAATAATATTCTTTTTTTATCTGATTTGCCCATTTCCCTTTATATACCATTTATTTGTAACTAAATGTTGCAATCCCATAGGACCTCTATGGTGCAACTTATCTGTACTAATTGCTAATTCTCCGCCAAGTCCGAACTGACCACCATCAGTAAAACGAGTGGAAGCATTTTGATAAACCGCAGCTGAATCAACCGATTCCATAAAAATAGTTGCCGTTTTCTCATTCTTAGTAACAATAGAAGCCGAATGTCCACCCCCATATTTATTGATTTTTGCAATTGCTTTTTCAACAGTACTAACACTACCTATAACAATTTTATAATCTAAAAATTCTTCGTACCAAACACCATTGTTTTCAAAAGCTGATATATTTTCAAAAGTTGCCAAATCAATATCACCAAAAATTTCTACATCAGACTCTTGAAGTTTTTGAATCAACTTTTTAATGAAATTATCTCTATTTGGTAATTCATTACATATTAAAACTTTATCAGTTGCATTACACGCTGAAATTTTTGTTGTTTTTCCATTGATAATTACAGCTAAAGCAACATCTAAATCGGCTTCTGCATCTACATAAACAAAGTTATTTCCACGTCCGCTAACAATTACCGGACAACGCGCATTTTGCTTAACAAATGCAATTAATTTTTCACCCCCACGGGGTACAATTAAATCCACTTTTTGTGATGGCCTTTCTAAAAAAGCTTGTGTTTCAGTTCTGTTGTAATTCAAATATTCAACCCAATTCGTTGCAATGTTATGTTTAGCCAATGCTTTATGCCATAAAGCTACAATTTTAAGGTTCGAATTTAGCGATTCCTTCCCTCCCTTCAACAAGATCTTATTTCCTGACTTAAAGGCTATTCCGGCAGCCTCTACAGTCACGTCCGGCCTTGATTCGTAAATGATCAAAACTGTACCAAACGGAGCTGTCTTATTGGTAATCTTCAATCCGTTGTCATGTATAAAATGATACAACTCCTTTCCAAGAGGATCAACATCAGAAACCAATTGTTCAAGAGATAAGATCATTCCTTCAATTTTAGCTTCATCCACTTTTAAACGGTCGTACATCGCTAAATCATTGCCACTGTAACCAGTAACATCTGTTTTATTCGCATCCATAATATTCTTCTTCTCACTGGCTATTAGTTGTGCCATTGTAAGTAAAACATTGTTGCGTTGTTGTATGGTTAATATCTTGTTCATTAGGAGACTATTTCTTTCAATGCTATTATGAAATCATTTATTTGTTCTTTTGTAATAGTCAGTGGTGGTAAAATTCTCAATAACTTTTTATTGTTAGATCCACCTGTAAAAATGTGTTTATCATAAATTAATTTCTTTCTTAGTTCTCCTACATCAAAATTAAATTCAATACCTAACATCAACCCTTTTCCTTTTACTTTTTTAACTTTTGGAACCGTTTTAATTTCTTTTAGAAAATAGTTATAAACTTCATTAACATTGTCAATTAAATTTTCCTTTTCAATAATATCCAATACTGAAATTGCCGCCGCACAAGCCAAATGATTTCCACCAAAAGTTGTTCCTAACATTCCCAATTTAGCTTTATATTTTTTAGAAATTAATACCCCTCCGATAGGAAATCCATTCGCCATTCCTTTAGCGGTAGTGATGATATCCGGCTTAATATTATGATACTGAAAAGCAAAGAATTTTCCACTTCTTCCATAACCGGATTGAATCTCATCCAGAATAAGAGGTACTTTACTTTTTTTGCAAACTTTTCTTACTTTTTTAAAAAATTTAGCTGTCCCCTGATCCAAACCGCCAACACCTTGAATTCCTTCAATTATTACAGCTGCGACATCACCTTTTCCAATTTCATGAATCACCAGTTTAATATTATTCAACGGTAAAAAAGTGACTTTTTGCTGTAAATTTATAGGCGCATTGATACTTTTATTATCAGTCACTGCTACTGCTGCAGAAGTTCTCCCGTGAAAAGCGTTGTTAAAAGAAATAACCCTGCTTTTTTTCGTAACAAATGAAGCTAATTTTAAAGCATTTTCATTAGCTTCAGCTCCAGAATTACAAAGAAAAAGATTGTACTTTTCACAACCTGACACTTCTCCTAATTTTTGAGCCAATTGTTGTTGTAACGGATTTTGAACTGAATTAGAATAAAATCCAATTTTATTTAATTGTTCAGACAAAGCTGCCACATATTGAGGATGTGCATGACCAATTGAAATTACACCATGACCTCCATATAAATCCAAATACTTTGTATTATTTTCATCCCAAACATAAGTTCCTTCTGCTTTTACAGGAGTTACATCATACAATGGATAAACATTAAATAAATTCATTTTTCTTCAATTTAAATTTCACTAATTTTCTCAAACGAAGTTACTAATCCTTTTATAATTGACGAACTTAATCCCTGGTGTTCCATTTCATTCAAACCTTCAATTGTGCAGCCACTTGGGGTTGTAACCTTATCAATTTCTTGCTCAGGATGACTTCTGGAATGAATTAATAATTTGGCTGTTCCCAAACAGGTTTGCATAGCCAATTCTTGTGCTTCTTTTGCATCAAAACCCAATTGAATTGCTCCCTGAGATGTTGCGCGTATCAATCGCATCCAAAAAGCGATTCCACTAGCACAGATAACGGTTGCTGCTTGCATTAAATTTTCTTCAATACAAAGCGTTTCTCCCAATGAATTAAATATAGTCTTTGCATATTTAATATTTCCATTTCCTTTTTTATTCCCACTTAAACATGTCATTGAATGTCCTACAGATATCGCCGTATTAGGCATACATCTTATAATTGCCACTTCGGTACCTAAAACACCCTCTAATTCTTTTATTTTTCGCCCTGTGACAACCGAAATTATAGTATGCCTTTTTGGATTTATCAAGTCTTTTATTTCTTCTAAAACATCATGCAATTGATTCGGTTGAACTGCTAAAATCACTATATCTGAAAAGCGAACTGCTTTCTTATTTTCCGTTGAGATTTTAACATTTCGTAAATTTTTCCAGGAATCCAGTGATGCTGTATGTCGCTTGGTTAGATACAAGTTTTTCAACTTAAAATTGTCTTGTGCTAAAAGACCTACTGCAATTGAATATCCTAAGTTTCCCGTTCCTAAAATGGCTATTTTCATGATTTATATTTTAAAATGATGTTGCTTTTAATTGTAATCCTTCCGTCTCATCAAATCCAAATTGCAGATTCATATTTTGAATGGCCTGACCTGATGCTCCTTTTAGTAAGTTATCTATTACTGAAGTAATTAATAGGGTGTTTTTATGCTTTTGTAAATGAATATAGCAATTATTTGTATTTATTACTTGTTTTAAATGAATGGGTGTTTTAGAAATATGAGTAAACGGTTCATCCTTATAAAAATCTTCAAACAATTCAAAAGCTTCATCAATGGTTTTATTAAATTTTAAATAGATGGATGCAAAAATTCCTCTACTAAAATTTCCTCTATTTGGTATAAAAAAGAGCTCTTTTGTAAAATTGGCTTGTAATTTTTGCAAACTTTCACTTATTTCTCCCAAATGTTGGTGTATAAATGCTTTGTACACCGAAAAATTATTATCCCTCCAGCTAAAATGAGTGGTAGCACTTGGTGAAACGCCAGCACCTGTTGCACCGGTTGTAGCATTTATATGAATAGCATCATTCAATAAATTTTGCTTTGCCAAAGGTAAAATTGCCAATTGAATAGCGGTTGCGAAACAACCCGGATTTGCAATATTAGTTGCTGATTTTATTTCGTTTTTTTGAAGTTCAGGCAAGCCATAAACAAATTCTTTTTCTTGAAAAGCAGCATCATCATTCAATCTAAAATCATTGCTTAAATCAATAATTTTAGTCGTGTTTGAGAACGTATATTTCTCTAAAAACTTCTTAGAATATCCATGACCCAAACATAAAAATAATACGTCAATGCTTGTATTAATTTCATCAGTAAATTTCAACTCCAAAGCCCCTAATAAATCTTGATGCACGTTGTAAATATAATTTCCTGCATTTGAAGTGCTATACACAAAATCTAACTCAACTTTTTGATGATTTACCAATAATCTAATCAATTCGCCTGCAGTATATCCTGCCCCACCTACTATGCCAACTTTGATCATAATTCTGAATTTACGCTGTGATAAATTTTATTCGATGTTCCTAATATTTTAATAAAACCTTTTGCGTCATCCGCTGTCCAGGCTTTGTTGGTCTCACCATAGTCGCCAAACTTAGATTTCAATAAATCGTGTTTTGATTCAATGCCATTTATACTAAAGTGATAAGGCTTTAAGGTTACAAATACGTCACCAGTTACTGTTTTCTGAGAATCAGTTAAAAATGCTTCAATATTTCTCATTACCGGTTCAAAATATTGCCCATCGTGCAATAACATTCCGTACCAATTACCCAATTGATCTTTCAAGTTTTGCTGCCATTTGGATAATACATGCTTTTCTAAAGTGTGATGCGCTTTAATGGTAATTACTGCAGCAGCCGCTTCAAATCCGACTCTTCCCTTAATTCCAACAATGGTATCTCCAACATGAATATCTCTGCCAATTGCATATTTTGAAGCTATATCTTCCAACTTTAATATGGTATTAACTGATGTATCAAATTCATTATTCAATCCTATTAACTCACCATTTTTAAAATGTAGTTTCACATCAGCAGGTGCTGTTTTTTCTAACTGGCTGGGGTAAGCCTCTTCCGGTAATGGCAGATGAGATGTTAATGTTTCAACACCTCCAACACTTGTTCCCCAAATTCCTTTATTA
>PVMS01028526.1_pt1 | contig 25731 bp, 20 predicted proteins | sample 1853461 | NCBI WGS metagenome assembly PVMS01 (sample SAMN08582032, study PRJNA380276) | Marine sediment metagenome, whole genome shotgun sequencing project. | isolation source: ocean sediment barecode stripped | collected 2017
ATCCCCATATGACTTTATCTTAAGCCATAGTGAGTCTCAGCTAGCCAAATTTGATGGACCAGTACATCGCACTTTCAACTCAACTGACTTCCGCTTTTTTATCAAGGCCTTGCAGTTTCTTTACCAGAAGAGGGGCGGGCTAGAAGGAATCTTCAATAGATACCAGACTCCCCAATCCCTGCAGCCGGCTATTCACCACCTTAAACAAGAGTTCTTCTCTATCCCGCACCCTCTTCGAACCAAAAAGCATCTGCCCGATCCCTTCAAGGGATCAGCAGCAAAGAGGATAAACATGTTTCTGAGGTGGATGATTCGCAAAGACAAACAAGGAGTTGATTTCGCCATGTGGAATGAAATCTCACCCTCCATTCTCTCCTGTCCTCTGGATCTTCACTCGGGGAATGTAGCCAGAAAGCTTGGTCTTATTGATCGCAAACAGAACGATTCAAAAACGCTAGCCCAATTGGATGAAAAATTGCGGCAGCTAGACCCGAATGATCCGGTCAAATACGATTTTGCGCTGTTCGGTCTGGGGATATTTGAGAAGTTCTAGTTCCCAATCACTGGCTGTCAGGATTCGATGCGGCCATCTTTCATGGTGATGATCCGGTCGGCCATACCTGCCAATTCCCTGTCGTGTGTTACAATTACCAGGGTCTTTTGAAACTCGTCCCTCAGGGTAATAAACAGCTTATGAAGTTCCTGCTTGTTTTCCGTATCCAGATTTCCGGAGGGCTCATCCGCCAGGATTACTTCGGGATCATTGATCAGTGATCTAGCCACCGCCACACGCTGTTGCTCGCCTCCCGATAGCTCAGAAGGCTTATGATCCAGCCTATCTGACAATCCAAGAAAATCGAGCAACTCCCCGGCTCGCTTTTCTACTTCTTTCCTGGGTGTATTGGCAATAAAGCCAGGTATACAAACATTCTCCAGGGCATTGAATTCAGGTAAAAGCTGGTGGAACTGGAATACAAAACCTATATGCTGGTTCCTGAACCGGGCCAGTTTATTACTGGTCAGCTGATCGGTGCGGATCCCATTGATGGTTACCGTACCCTGATCCTGTTTGCTGAGGGTCCCAATAATCTGAAGTAATGTGGTTTTTCCTGCACCTGAAGCTCCCACAATGGAAACCACTTCTCCTGCCTTCACTTCAAGTTGAATTCCTTTCAACACCTGAAGGTTCCCAAACGATTTGCTTATTTGCTCAGCCTGAATCATTCTTTTTTAAAATAAGAAGTAAATATACAACAGATAGATCATAATCATAAAGATCCCTTCCCACCGGGTAATCCGCGACCGTGAAGCCGGCAACATCAGTAGTAGCAGCAGAAAGGAGATTCCTATCATCCATGGAATATCAAACCGGGAAATAGCTGCATCGACCTTTATGGGGCTGATAAGACTGGTGATTCCTAATACGGATAGAATATTCATAATGTTGGAACCCAGGATATTGCCCACTGAGATATCTGTCTCCTTTTTCAAAGCGGCAATTACACTGGTAGCCAATTCAGGTATACTTGTACCCACAGCCACCATGGTCACCGAGATCACCCTTTGTGATATACCAAATTCTTCCGCAATAATGGCCACATTACTCACAAGTAAATCTGCCCCGAATGCCAGACCGACACAGGAAACCAGGAATATGATCCCGGCCACCCACCACTTCATGGAGGTTTCCGTCTTCTCCACATCATCAGTCGGTTTAGCTCCCCTGACTTTGACCACTGCAAATGCAATGTAAGCAAGTAGTAAGCCAATGAATATAGCTCCCTCCGTCCTGGTAAGCCAGCCATTTAAGGTGAAGACATAGAGCAGAACGGATACAAACATCATCATGGGCCAGTCCTGTTTCACACAGGAGGCGGGCACAGGAATGGGGAAGATAAGGGCAGTGATGGCCAAGACCAGAAGGATATTGGATATGTTACTTCCCACCACATTGCCAATGGCGATTTCGGAATATCCGGCCAGGGCAGCCTGGATACTCACCAGCAGTTCAGGTGCAGAAGTTCCAAAAGCAACCACGGTTAAACCAATGATCATCCTCGGAATCCGCAGAAGCTTGGAAATAACCACACTACTATCCACCAGGAACTTGCCGCTGATAAACAGCAGAAGCAGTCCGGCAAGCAATAAGAGGTAAACGTTTACCATGGGTATACGGGCCGGAGCTAGTTGACGTCCAGGTTTTTCTTCACACCCTTCACAATCTCATCCGCATCTTTGGTGAGGTTCTTCTTAATCAAATTGGCATCTTTGGTCAGATTGTTCTTGATATCTTTGAAGTCTTCCATCACTTCAGGGGTGCTCTCTTCAAACTCCCTCTTGATATCATCGGTGGCTCGTTTAAATTCCTTCATGCCTTTGCCAAAAGTTCTGGCCATCTTGGGAATCTCCTTTGAACCAAACAATAACAATACGATCAATAAAGCAAATATAATTTCCTGCCCGCTGATAAATAATAAAATCCCAAACATCCTTGCTTTGATTTACACAAAGATAGTAATTCCCAAAACAAGAAGGGCCACTCTGGAAATTAATCCGAATGGCCCTGGACGTAATTGGAAAAAATTGTTTTAGTGGGTCTGTATCTGGAGCATGTAGTTGCCTTTGGCGTCTTCTGCAATAACCTTATAGTTCCAGTCTCCAATGTACTTGTCGGAATCCTGATCCTCTTCACTGATTGATACCGACTGGCTGAAGGTAATCTCAGCGGCGGAGTTTATGACCAGGTCCTTGAACGTATCTCCATTGGGGTAGTCTACAATGATTCTGATTTCACCTGATTTAACCTTCCCGCTGATCATCACCCTGAAGTGACGGGTATTTTCGGTCACCTCAAATTGACCCTTTGAGCTATTAGACGTTCCATCGAAACTATTTCTGAGTGTCAGCTGTGTCTGCGTACTTTGATTGAATCCGGAATAGACAAAATAATCCGAATGATCACCCGAGGAGACCACATAGGCTCCCGACGCGGAAGAAGACCTCGCGGAAGACCTTGCGGAAGATCTTGCCGATCTCTCTCTTGATCTGGACTGATCTTCATACAGGAACTCTAATTGTTTCATCTCCTGTTCCTGCTGTTCAAGCATCTCTTTCTTTGCTTTCAATTCCGCCTCCATGGCGACCTGCTCTTCTGCCTTTTGGTCCTGCTCCTTGCTCTGTGCCATCACCAATGCTCCAATAAGGAGAAAAATGAAAATTAAAGCTAGTTGTTTCTGTATGATAGTTGTTTTCATGACTGCGCGTTTTATCTGTTTATAGCATCTGATACAAAAATAGCTTCCCAGGCCGTACGTTCTGGTTAATGGAGTGTTAATGACAGGTTAACGGATGAAGAAAGGTATTATCTTAGCTTTTGAACAATTCCCCATGAAGAGTCGATTTCTCATAATACTCTCTGCTGTAGCACTGCTGGTGCTTATTGCCGTGCAGTACATTTTTATCACCGAAACCTATCGTACAAAACAGGAGCAGTTTGATGTAAAGTTTGGGGATCTGGTGAGAGAGGGCATGGTGAAATTCAATAGCCAGGAGTTCAATTTTAATTTCGATTCGGTCCTGTTCAAACTGGATAACATGGCAGTGGAATACCAATTCTCCAGCACCGATTCACTAATTCAAAGCCCTGGGGAGTCCTTCTTCGAAGTGCTGGATCATTTCCGGGAACCTGAAATATTTATCAAGAATTACATTCATGAAGCAGGTGTGGATCCTGATTTTTCATTTCATTATCAGTTAAATGAACTTATCATGCTGGATCTGGGGTATGAACAGAAGGTTTATCTAGGTTCTGTGAAGTTACCTTCGAGCCCAGGGGGTGCTCTTTTGGCAGGATCCTATACCCACCAACGCAACTTCTTCAGAATCTCCTATGAGATCTACATCAACTTCACCAATCGCTCCCAGATGATCCTTAAAGAGATGAGGATGATCCTGATTCTGGACATCCTCACGCTGGCGCTGGTCTTTATTGTATTCTATATGACCCTCCGGAATATGTTGAAACAGAAACGCTTGTCGGAGATGAAAACTGATTTCATCAACAACATGACCCATGAATTGAAAACCCCCCTATCCACCATCTCTGTGGCATCCAGCTCCCTTGGTAACCCCACCATCATAAAGCAACAGGATAAGGTGGAGGAATTGTCGGGATTGATCAAGCGACAGAACAGGCACCTGTCTGAACTCATCGATAGGATTCTTGACATCAATATCTGGGAAAAGGACCAGGTGAAACTAAAACCCGAACATGTGCCATTGGAACTTTGGATCCGTGAGGTGGTGAACGCATTTCTCCTTAAACGGGATAAAGACTCACCTGAAATCCGTCTGAATATACATCTGATTCATGAAACCCAACTGCTGGATGAAGTACATATGTCCACGGTGGTCAATAATCTGCTCACCAATGCAAAAAAGTATGGAAACAATCCCTGTATCATAGATCTGGAGGTTTATAACCTCGATGAAAGTCTGATCCTGGAGGTGAAGGACAATGGGCCAGGGATCAGGAGGGAAGATATGAAGCATCTTTTTGAGAAATTCTTCAGGGGCGAGGAATCCAAAGAGCGTGTGATCAAAGGCTTGGGGCTAGGGCTCTATTATGTGAAACAAATTGTGGAGGCCCATAAGGGTAGCATCACAGTTCAAAGTGCCCTGAAAAAAGGGGCGAAGTTTACAATTCTAATTCCTATAGAAAATGGACTTACTGCTGGTTGAAGACGATATAGATCTACAAAAAGTGCTTGCTCAATACCTGGAGCTATCCGGATTTAATGTGAATACTGCCAATCATGGCAAACATGGCCTGAAGATTTTCAAAGAGCGTCATATCGATCTCTGCATTCTGGATGTTATGATGCCTGTGATGGATGGGTTCACACTTGCCGGTGAAATCCGGAAACTTGATTCCTCCATGCCCGTTGTATTCCTTACGGCGAAAAATCAAAAAGAGGACCGTCTGAAAGGTTTAAAGATCGGAGCTGATGACTATATCACCAAACCCTTTGAGGCAGAAGAGCTGGTGCTCAGACTGCATAATATCCTGAAAAGGGCAGGCAAGGAAAACCTTGAATCTGTCCAAATAGGTTGCCTCCATATCAAGTATGACGAGCTTGTTATTGAAGATGGGAAAAACAGTTTTAACCTAACTCCCAGAGAGTCGGAATTGATCAGGTACCTGGTGGAGCATCAAAATATGGTGGTAAAGCGGGAGCAGATACTTGAAGAGCTTTGGGGACAGAATGACTATTTCCTGGGGAGATCCATGGATGTCTTTATCTCCCGCTTGCGAAAATATCTGCAGGCCGAACCTTCTATCTCTCTGGAAACAAAAAGAGGTGTGGGGTTTATCTTAAAGATAAGTTCCCACACCTCGGTATAAGTTCTTCAGGATTCTTTCCTATTTCCTTACTTGCCCTTTCAGGACCCGGATGGTTTCACCCTTTTTGATGGTGTCATAGACCACTGGTGTGGCGATGAAAAGCGATGAGTAGGTACCCACCACAACACCAACCATCATGGCAAATGTAAAGCCTCTTATCACATCCCCTCCTAAGATGAAGATAGCCAGCAGCACAAAGAAAGTACTCAATGAGGTACTGAAAGTTCGACTCAGGGTACTGTTAAGGGCTGAATTGAATATCTCCCTTCGTTCACGTTTCTTTTGCAGTCCCATATACTCCCTGATCCGGTCAAACACAACCACCGTATCGTTTATGGAGTAACCCACCACGGTGAGGATGGCAGCAATAAACGATTGATCAAGCTCCAAAGAGAAGGGCATCACCCCATGAAGGAGCGAAAATAATCCGATTACAATCAACACATCATGAACCAGGGCAGCAAGTGCACCCAATCCAAACTGCCAGTTTCGGAACCGGGCCAGAATATACAAGAAGATAATAAGCAGGGAGGCAAAAATAACCAGCACAGCGGTTCGTTTAATATCATCCGCAATGGTCGGTCCCACTTTATGGGCACTAATGATATACTCCTGTCCGTTCAGAAATTCGTATTGGGTAACATCATCATCCAGATAGGGCTTCAGGCCCTCATACATGTGGGCCTTGATGATAGAATCCGCTTCAGCGCGATCGTCATCAATCATATATTTTGTGGTTACCCTTACTGTATTACTTGAACCATATGTAATAACCGTTGGAGCTTCTCCAAAGGCTCCTTCAAGTGAGTTTTTGATTTCTTCTGTCTCCACATCCTGCTGAAAGGCAATTACAAAATTCCGTCCACCGGAGAAATCAACCCCCAGGTTAAGTCCCTTGGTGGCCAGAGAAGCAATTCCGCCTGCTATGATTAATCCGGAGATCACATAGAAGACTTTTCGTTTGGCCAGGAAATCGATCTTGGTATTCTGCCACAGGTTCCTGCTTACTTTGGTGTCAAAGGTGATATTCACTCCTTTGGCAAGCATGCGTTCATAGATCAGCCTGGTAAGGATGATGGCACTAAAGAGTGAAGTAAGGATACCGATAACCAGTGTGGTTGCAAATCCTTTGATGGGTCCTGTACCGAAAAAGAAGAGGATTAAACCCGTCAGGAATGTGGTGATCTGTGCATCGAAGATCGCTGAATAGGCATTCCGGTAACCATCTTTGATGGCTGTCTTCAGGTTTTTCCCTGCCTTTAATTCTTCACGTATCCTTTCATAAATCAGCACGTTGGCATCCACCGACATACCGATGGTTAAGACAATACCAGCAATACCAGGTAGTGTCAGAACCGCTTGCAAGGAAGCCAGCACCCCAATCAGGAAGAACATATTGGCTACCAGCGCAATGTCGGCCACCATACCAGCCCTGCGGCTGTAGTAGAAGATCATATAGGCCAGTACCACAAAAAAGGCGATCATAAATGAGTTCATCCCATCTTTCACAGACTTGGCACCCAGTGAGGGCCCAATTACTTCGCTGGATTCGATGCGTGCCCGAGCAGGCATCTTACCCGACTTAAGGATATTGGCCAGGTCATCCGCATCAGCCTGAGAGAAGTCGCCCGAAATGGATGAGCTTCCTCCTTTAATCTCTTCATTTACACTTGGGGCAGAATAGACCAGTCCATCAAGCACAATGGCTATGGCCTGGTTTACATTTTCCCTGGTTACATTGGCCCATTTCTTTGCACCTTCCGAATTCATGTTCATGCTCACATTAAATTCGCCGGTATAAGGATCTGTTCCAACCCTGGCATCGGTTACATATTTGCCCTCCATCACTGGCTGGTTGTTCCTTGTGGCTTTCAGCGAGTGAAGACGTACAAATTTCACATTGTCCCCTTGGGATTGGAAATGCCATGCGAATTTAAGGTCCGATGGGAAAAGTTGTCTGATCTGAGGAATGGCCAGGTATTCATTTACCTTGGCAGTATCTTTAAGCAAAACAGCGCCCACTGTGGATCCGGGAATAAAGTTCCGCTGTTGATCCAGGTAAGGCTGAAGCACTGCAATTAATGGATTCTCACGATAGAACTGAGCCTCCTGGTCACCTATGGCGGTAGAGTCCAGGTCTGACAACAGGTCAAATCCGGAAGTATCCAGCAGAAGGTCATCCTGTGGTAAATCCAATATTGATTCTTCAGTGGCTTGTTCAGAAGCAACTTCAGTATCTGATCCTGTCTCTCCAGCCAGGTCATCCACTGCCAGGATATCGGCCAGGGTCCGATTGGCCTGATCCAGGTAATTCCAGACTTCAGAAGCCTGATAAGTGGTCCAGAACTCCAGGTTTGCCGTCCCTGTCAAAAGCTTGGCTACCCTTTCTGGCTCCTTAACACCTGGCAATTCCACAAGGATTCTGCCCTGGCGCTCCAATTTCTGAATGTTCAATTGAACCACACCAAAACGGTCAATCCTGTTTCGCAGAACATTATAGGAATTATCAATGGCGCTTTCTGCTTGCTCTTTCAGAAATACAACCACATCCTGATTGGAGGTATTAAAATCAATCTCTCCCCGGGTTTCAGGGGTCATAAAAAACTGTGCCAGTTGAGCACCGGGATTCAGTTCCTCAAATGCCTCTGCAAAGAGATTAACAAAGTCGGCCTGGCTGCTGCTTTTCTTCCTGGTGGCCAGTGACATGGTTTCGGTAAATACCGGATCGCTCAGGAACTGGGGTGCAGCCTCTGCCCGGATGATGTCTTCTACCGCAATCTCAAGGATTACGTTCATTCCACCTTTCAGGTCAAGACCTAAATTTATTTCCCTTTCCTTACAATCCTGGTAAGTGTATTTCTTGAACAATACGTTATAGACTACCTCTCCTTTCATGGAATCCAGGTACGACCGTTCGATGCGAACATCACCATTGGCAACCTTGCTTGCATCCTTCTCCACCTTCTGGGCAAATACCGTAAAAAGAAGCTGATAGACACATACTAGTGCCAGAACAATCGTAAAAAACCTGATAGCACCTTTATTCTGCATTTTTAACTGGTTTATTAATAGTTACTTGAATGTCAATTTTTAATAGGCCGCAAATATAGCACTATTTTTTTGCACTTTAGAGTTACTCCTAAAAAAAATGCGCAATCGGTCACCTGACCAATCGCGCATTTATAATATCATATTTATTTGGCAACCTGCGCCTTAATGACTACTCCTCAAAAAGTTTCAGATCGTCAAGCACTTTCTTAACCTTTCTCACACTCTCGGCAGAAGAACTGAGTAACTTCTTTTCATCTGCATCCAGACTGATCTCAATGATCTCTTCTACACCTCCCTTGCCTAGCTTTACCGGTACTCCCAGGTAGAGATCCTTCAGGCCATACTCTCCATTCAAATAGGCACAAACTGGTAAAATTCGTTTTTGGTCATCTACAATGGCTTCTACCATTTGAGAAACGGCTGCTCCTGGAGCATACCAAGCAGAGGTGCCAATAAGACTTACCAGTTCACCTCCCCCTTTTCGGGTTCTGTCCACGATCTTTTCGATCTCCTCCTTACCCAGCAGTTCGGTGACAGGAATTCCGCTCACTGATGTATACCTGGGCAGGGGAACCATTGTATCGCCGTGTCCACCCAGCAACATGGCATGGATATCTGAAGGAGAAACTCCCAGTGCGTTGGCCAAAAAAGCCTTATACCGACCGGTATCCAGAATTCCAGCCATTCCAAATACCTTATGCGGATCTTTGTTTGCTGTTAAATAGGCCGCGTAGGTCATTACGTCCAGTGGATTGGACACCACAATAATGATTGCATCCGGTGAATACTTGATGGCTTTTTCGGTAACTTCCTTAACAATGTTGGCATTGGTCTTGATCAAATCGTCACGTGACATGCCCGGTTTTCGGGGTATTCCAGAGGTGATTACAATAATCCCCGATCCTTTTGTTTTCAAATAATCATTCGTAGAACCCACTACACGGGTATTAAAATGATTAATGGAAGAAGTTTGCCAGATGTCCAGCGCCTTACCTTCGGCCAGACCTTCCTTAATATCGAGAAGGACCACCTCATTCGCAAGGTCCTTATGGGCAATCACATTGGCACATGTGGAACCAACGTTCCCGGCACCAATCACTGTAATTTTGTTCATAAAATTGAATTTTTAGGTTAACACTTAAAACATCATTAGGTTCTTTATATTTATTAGAGCTGAGTAAAATTAATGAATTCTCGTTAGCGACAACTGTTGTTATAAAGCATATGAAAAATATTTTATTGACATTAAGAGGGAATTATGGTAAATTGAACTTTAACTCATCTCTTTGAGGCCATGAAAGTTGACCTGTCAAAATACCTGGAGGACTGGTATAAGGAAGATCCGGTAAAAAATATCTATCCAGGACCTGTAATAACCCTTTCCAGGGAAGTAGGTTGTCCGGCAAAAATATTGGCTATGGCTCTTATCAAAAGGCTTAACAGCATGAAGAGAGATAGAGCAAAGGAGCATCCCTGGCGTTGGATCAGCAAGGAAATCATGATGGAATCGGCCAAGGAGTTGAATGTGGACGCCAGCCAGATACAGCATGTATTTGACTATAAGAGCCGGGGGGTTCTTGAAGATTTGCTGCTCGCCCAATCCAAAGATTATTATAAATCTGACCTGAAGATCAGGACCACCATCGCAAAGGTCATCCGGAAATTTGCCAATGAAGGCAATGCGGTTATCGTAGGTCGGGGTGGTGTGGCCATTACCAGGGATATACCCAAATCCCTTCATGTCTATCTGGAAGCTCCATTGGAGTGGCGAGCACTAAGGGTATCTGACAAGCATGATTTTAGCATTGAACAGGCCCGGAATTATGCCCGGAATATTGATAAAAAAAGAGGTCATTTCAGGGATTTCTTTCAGGGAAAAGGGAATGACTATACCAGGTTCGATATCAAGCTGAATTGCATGACGCTTGAACAGGATGAAATTGTTGATATAATCGTCGGAGCCCTAAAATCGCGTTTAATGATCTAAAGTTTTATTATTTTTAGTTTCGGAAATCCTTAAAATCGTTTTGAATGCTTAAAAAAGCTTGCTGGACAGCTTCCATGTTAATTCTTATTATTGCATGCAACCGTTCCGGTCCACCTACTTCTGACGATGATTTTATTCAGGATCCTCAATATGATGCAGATGCTCAGGAAGCAATTGGAGTAATCTATTCCATGCAGCTCCCAACCGATATCATAGAAATATTCGAAAAGACTGGTACGGGATTCAGTCCGGATTTTACCATCCCTTTGAAGCGGATTTCTCTTTATGATTATCCGGGACAGATGGCCCTGCTTATAGGAGCTTTAGGGGTGGACCTGAGTTACTGTAAACTCTTTGAGCGAAAAGTGGAGTCCAGTGAATATTACAGAAACATAGAGTTGTTAGCAAATAACCTGGATCTGCCCAGGGAGATATTTGAAAAAACATCGGATGAGCTCCAATGGTATGTTAACAATCCTGACTCCCTTACAGGCTTGATCGATCAGATATTCACGGAAGTGGATAGCTATTTCAGGGATCAAAACCAGGAGTCACTTGCGTATCTTACTTTACTGGGTGGGTGGCTCGAAGCCATGTATATTAGCGTGAGGATATATCAGGACAAGTCCATCCTCGAAATGGGAGAGAGAATCCTACAGCAAAAGTATGCTTTGAATAGCCTCTATGGATTGCTTGCCAACTACCAGAAATCGTTGGTCATCAGGAAATATATGCATCCTCTGAATCAGCTTAAAGAAATCTTCAGGGAGGTTGAGATCAAGTATTCAAAAGAGGGTTTTAAACTGGACCAACAGAATAAAATGTTTCGCGCTAATTCAGTGGAGATTACCTATGAGCAGGAAACCCTCGACGAGATCTGTGGTTTGATCCTTAATATCAGGGAACAGATTATTAATAATTAACCAGCACCTTCCCGGTCATATTTTCTGGCCTGTCCACACCCATGATCTTTAGCAAAGTGGGGGCTACATCAGCCAGGATTCCTTCCTCAACCTTCTTATAATCGGAAGTAACAAGGATACAGGGAACCGGATTGAGGGAATGGGCTGTATTTGGCGAACCATCGGTGTTTACAGCAAAATCGGCATTTCCATGATCGGCAATGATCATCACATCATACTCCATTTTCCGGGCTGCTTCCACCACCTCACCCACACACTGATCCACCGTGGTGATCGCTTTTTCTATGGCTTCATAAACTCCTGTATGGCCTACCATATCGCCATTGGCAAAATTGAGGCATATAAATGCGGGAGCATCTTCGTTGATGGACTTAATAACAGCATCCTTTACTTTAAAAGCACTCATTTCGGGCTGCAAATCGTAGGTGGCCACTTTGGGAGATGCAATTAGAATCCGGTTCTCTTTGTCATATACCTCTTCCCTACCCCCTGAAAAGAAGAAGGTGACATGGGCATACTTTTCAGTTTCGGCAATGCGTAACTGACTGAGTCCTGCATCTGCAAGGACTTCACCCATGGTATTTTTCACATTGTCTTTGTCATAAATTACATGCAAGCCTTTGTATGTGGCGTCATAAGGAGTCAAGGTGCAGTAATGTAAGGGGATGGTGTGCATATCAAGCTCGGGCATCTCCTGTTGGGTAAGAACAATGGTCAACTCCTTAGCCCGGTCGTTACGGAAATTAAAGAAGACAACCACATCTCCTTCTTTGAGGATTCCCAGGGGCTGATTCTGATCGTCTACCATAACGATAGGTTTCACAAATTCGTCGGTTACACCTTTGTCATAGGACTCTTGAAGGGCGCTTACCACATCTGTGGCAGCTCTTCCTTTTCCATGCACCAGCAGGTCATATGCCTCCTTTACACGCTCCCACCTTTTATCACGATCCATGGCATAATAGCGACCTATGAAAGAGGCCACTTTTCCATTGGAGCTAGCCAGGTGCCTGGTAAGGTTCTCCATGTATCCTTTTCCGCTCTTTGGATCTGTATCGCGACCATCACCAAAAGCATGGACAAAGACATTCTCAATATCATAGTCTCCAGTCATATCACACAACTTGTAGAGGTGTTTATCCAGTGAATGCACTCCCCCATCGGAAAGCAAACCCATGAAGTGAACCTGCTTCTTTTTTTCGCGGGCATAGGTAAAAGCATTCACCAGCGCTTCATTCTCCTTGATGGAACCATCCTTCACAGCCCTGTTAATTTTTACCAGGTCCTGGTAGACGACTCTTCCTGCGCCAATATTGAGGTGACCCACTTCCGAATTGCCCATCTGCCCGTCAGGCAATCCCACATCCTCGCCAGAGGCATGAAGCTGAGAAGAGGGATACTCTTTTTCATATCGATCCATATTTGGGGTGGGAACCTGACTGATCACATCCGCCTTATTTCCACTTCCTTTTCCCCATCCGTCAAGGATCATCAATAATGTTTTCTTTGAGCTCATATATATTTCGTTTGTTACTGATAGACATGAATTGATCGGTTTTGTTTATACCCCATCTCAATTAAGCCGACAAAGATAATCGATTTCAGTAAATAGTATTATTTTGCAGCTTGATTAGTAAAACCTTATAGTATATAAACCTAAAACACTCCAATGAAAAAAATCAATTACAGTTTCCTGGGAATTTTGCTGGTTTTGCTGGTTTCCTGTTCAAGATCAGAGGAGAGCACCTCGTTCTCCATCGACTATGAAAAATACACCCTCGAGAATGGATTGGATGTGATTCTGCATACCGACCATTCAGACCCCATTGTCTCTGTGGCCATACAATATCATGTGGGATCCAACAGGAAAAAACCCGGCAGGACCGGATTTGCCCACCTGTTTGAACACATGATGTTTCAACAATCGGAAAATGTGGGTCAGGACCAATTCTTTAAAAAGATCCAGGCTGCAGGAGGCACCCTGAATGGGGGTACCAATTCTGATGGAACAGTCTATTATGAAATCGTTCCTAAAAAATGCACTGGAACTTGCCCTCTGGCTTGAGTCAGACCGAATGGGTTTCCTGATCAATACCGTGACCCAGTCAGCTTTTGTGAACCAGCAGAATGTGGTTCAGAACGAAAAGCGTCAGATGGTTGATAACAGGCCCTATGGCCACAACTCCTATGTAATAGATAAAAACCTGTACCCGGCAAGCCATCCTTATAACTGGCAGGTGATAGGTGAAATGGAAGATCTGTTTAACGCCACAGTGGAAGATGTTAAAGAGTTTCACGCCAGCTATTATGGACCCAATAATGCCACCCTGGTGGTAGCCGGAGACATTGATATGAAGGAGGCCAAAGCATTGGTGAAAAAATACTTTGGGGAGATTCCGGGAGGAAGCCCCATCCAGGATATGGAACCCATGCTGGTCTCGCTCAAGGAGACCAAAAAAGTGTACCATGAAGACAACTTTGCAAAAACGCCCCGTTTAACCATGATTTGGCCCACCGTGGAGCAATACAGCAAAGATGCTTACGCTCTGGATTTTTTGTCTGAACTTTTGTCAAGCGGAAAAAAGGCCCCCATGTACAAGGTGCTGGTGAAAGAAAAGAAACTTACTTCCCGTACAACTGCCTATAACCGATCCCGGGAACTGGCAGGTAGTTTTCGTGTAAGCATCAATGCCAATGCTGGCATAAGCCTGGCCGATGTGGAATCTGCCATCTTTGAATCTTTTCAGCTTTTTGAAAAGGAAGGGATAACAGAAAATGACCTTGAACGGATCAAGGCGGGACTGGAGACCCAGTTTTACAATAGCATTAGCTCGATATTGGGCAAAGGATTTCAAATGGCCCGGTACAATGAATATGCAGGTACTCCATCCTTTATTGAACAGGATATAGTCAATATTCAGGCCGTCACCATCGAAGACATTCAGAGGGTTTATAATACTTACATTAAAGACAAACCCTTTGTAGCCACCAGTTTTGTACCTAAAGGAGCTACCAATTTGATGGCGGCTAATTCAGTGAAAGCAAATGTGGTCGAAGAGAGCATTGCCGATGCCACCGAGGTTTCGCTGGATGTAAGCGAGAATGAGGAGGAGATAAAAAAAACAGCCTCTTCATTTGACCGTTCAAAGGAACCGGAGATGGGTCCCGATCCGGTAGTGGTTCCTCCCCAGGTGTGGACCCAAAAATTAAATAATGGGATCAACATCTACGGAATTAGCTATAATGAGCTGCCCCTTTTGAACTATTCACTGGTTATGAAAGGGGGGCACCTCCTGGACAAACCAGAGCTGGCCGGAACAGCCTACCTGGTGGCAGCACTTATGACAGAAGGAACAGCCAGTAAAACCCCGGAAGAACTTGAAGAGGCCATTGAAATGCTGGGCGCCAACATCAACGTATCGGCCGCTCAGCAATCCATTTCAGTGAATGTAAACACCCTGGACAGAAATTTTGAAAGTACCCTGGCATTGGTAGAAGAGATCCTCTTCGAACCCAGGTGGGATGAAGAGCAGTTTGAACTGGCCAAAAGCAGGGTGATCAATGCCCACAAACGCAACAAAGCCAATCCCTCCTACCTGGCCCGGAATACATTTAATAACAAGCTCTTTGGAGAGGAGAGCATCCTGGCCGCACCCGTCAATGGATCCATCGAATCCATCGAATCCATCACCATGGAGGATCTAAAGCAATACTACGAAGCCAATTTCAGCCCGGCGCTTACCTCTTTCCATCTTGTGGGAAGTATTACTCAGGCCCAGGTTAAAAAGAGCCTTGCAGGGATTGAGTCCGGGTGGGAATCCAAAGAGGTACTTTTGCCGGAATATGAAATCCCCGCCAATCCGGACGAGTCTAAAATCTTCTTTGTAGATGTTCCCGGAGCCAAACAGTCGGTGATTCAGATTGGAAACCTTGCGCTTTCCAGAATCGATGAGAATTATGATGCTGCCTCAGCAATGAATTACAAACTGGGGGGCTCATTCAGTGGTTTCCTCAACCTGATCCTTCGTGAAGAGAAGGGATTTACCTATGGAGCACGTTCGGGTTTCTACGGGAACAGGCTCTATGGAACTTTCCAGGCCAGTTCAAGCGTTCGCTCCAATGCCACCCTCGAGTCTATGCAAATCTTCAGAGATGAGATGAGCAAATACCGGGAAGGAATCAGCGAGGAGGACCTGGACTTTACCAAAAACGCACTGCTGAAGTCCAATGCCCGCAAATTTGAAACCCTCCAGGCCCTGCAGGGCATGCTGGAAACCATCAGCAGGTACGACCTGCCCTTTGATTACCTCGCCAGGCAACAGGAAGTGACCCGTTCAATGACCCTCGATTCTCATAAGGAACTGGCCAAAAAATACATTCTTCCGGATCAGATGTACTACATCGTGGTGGGAGATGCCGCCTCCCAATTAAAGCCATTGAACAGTCTGGGCATGGGCGTACCTGAGCTGGTCAAGTAATCCAATTCTATATTTATTTTTTTGAGGCTGTCTTCCCGGGCAGCCTCTTTTTTCTGGAACAAACAGAAGCCAATGCTGTTGTAATGAAAGCACCAACATTGATCCAAACATGCACTACAGGTTTCTGATCATCTCTATATTCATTTCCGTTATTCTTAATCGGGCCTGTAGCTCACAAGATAATAGATCCATGGAAGACCATTCTTTTACAAATGCATTGATCAACGAGACCAGTCCATACCTTCTTCAACATGCCCACAATCCTGTGAACTGGTACCCATGGGGAGAAGAGGCCCTTGAGAAAGCAGCCAAAGAGGATAAACTGATTATCATAAGTATCGGGTATTCCTCCTGTCACTGGTGTCACGTCATGGAGCACGAAAGCTTTGAAGACAGTGTAGTAGCCCAACTCATGAACGAGCACTTTATTTGCATCAAGGTGGACCGGGAGGAGCGACCCGATATTGATCACATTTTTATGACTGCTGTTCATATGATGAATCAGAGGGGCGGATGGCCACTGAACTGCATTGCTCTTCCCGATGGAAAGCCCGTTTGGGGAGGAACCTATTTTCCTAAAGCGCAGTGGATGAATGCACTTACTCAGGTGAATGCCTATTACGCAGAAAATCCTGAAAAGACACGGCAGCATGCCCGGGATCTGGCTGAAGGAATCAAACAAAATTCCATATTCCAGGTGGAGACCCAATTGACCTCGCCGGATCACGAAGACATTCACCAGGCAGTTAAAAAGTGGTCAGGTCAGTTTGATCGGAAATATGGAGGTCAGCAAGGAGCACCCAAATTTCCAATGCCCAGCAACCTGGAATTTCTTTTGCACTATGGTTACCAGTATGGAAACCAGAAGGTTTTAAATCATGTGGAGTTAACCCTCACCAGCATGGCCAGGGGTGGAATCTACGATCAGGCCGGTGGGGGGTTTGCCCGGTATTCTGTAGACCCCATCTGGAAAGTCCCTCATTTTGAAAAAATGCTTTATGACAATGCCCAGCTAATCAGGCTCTATTCCAGAGCCTACCAGTTATTCAAAAAGGATATTTACAGGCAGGTAGTGGAACAGAGCATCGGGTTTATTGAGCGGGAGATGAGGTCCCGTGAAGGAGCCTTCTATTCGGCTCTGGATGCAGACAGTGAAGGTGAGGAGGGCAAATACTACATTTGGAGCAAAGATGAGCTTGAGCATTTGTTGGAAGGCGATTTCGACCTCTTTTCGGAATACTATAACATCAATAAAACCGGACTCTGGGAAGACAAGCGCTACATTCTATACCGGACTTCTGATCCCGAACCTTTTGCCATGGAGCGGGGTCTTGATCAGGATTGGTTTCTTCAAAAAATCGGCCATTGGAACGACCTCCTTCTTCAGGTCAGAAGCAAGAGAATCCCCCCAGGATTGGATGATAAATCGCTGACCTCATGGAACTCCATGATGATTTCAGCACTTTGTCAGGCCTACCATGCCCTTGGGGATACCCACTACCTGGAATTGGCAAGCACCAGTGCTTTGCTCATCAGGGAGAAGTTATGGTCAGAAGAGAAATTACTTTACCGGAATTATAAGGAGGGTCGACATTCCATTCCCGGGTTTCATATCGATTATGCACTCTATATTGAAGCTTGTCTTGATCTCTACTCTGCCACCCTGAAACAGGAGTGGCTCGATCTGGCCATTTCGCTAACCGGGGTCACCATGGAACAGTTCTATGACCAGGGGACCGGGATGTTCAATTACAGTGGAGAGAATTCCGAAATTCTTATATCAAACAATGTGGAAACTCAGGATAATGTTATCCCTTCTTCCAATTCGGTGATGGCCCATAACCTATTTGTATTGGGACATATACTGGTAAATAAGGAATACATTGATCATGCCGAGACCATGATGAAGCAAATGAAGGGGCGATTCGAACAACACCCCTCCGGATTTTCCAACTGGGGCAAATTGATCATCACTCAATTAAATCCATATTATGAAGTAGCCATTGTGGGCCCTTCAGCGAAAAAAGTAGCAGAAACTCTTTCCCTTGACTACCTCCCACATAGCCTGGTGGTAGGCAGTGACAATGCCAGTACCCTGCCCCTGTTCCAAAATCGCTTTGAAAGTGATAAAACTCGTATATTTGTATGCCAGGGTAATGTATGCCAGCTCCCTGTTGAAGATCCCGAGGATGCAAAAAGAATCTACCATATTAAATAAGCTGAAGGAGCTAAAAGAAGCTGCATGGAACTATCCTTATATGGATCGTGTCCGGGAGTTTACCGTTGCCGATACCCGGAGTCGCCGTTTTGCAAAAAAATACGCCGATAAAACCAGTAAACTTTTTAAAGAGGGAGTGCAGGCAGTTGGTGAGGAGGCCGGAGAGACCGAACAGATGGCCCGTTCATTTTTTAAGTTATTGGAGGCTAAGCTAGATCTTAGTGGCCGAAAAGAACCCCCTTCAGAAAAAGAGGTTAAAGCTGCCATAGAGCAACTGAAAGATGTGGGACGTTTCTCTATTTTTACCACCCTGGTGATTCTCCCCGGTGGGGTGGTTTCTCTTCTGGGGCTGGAGCTCCTTGCTCGGAAATTTGGAATTAAAAGCTTTAATCTGATCCCTTCCTCATTCAGGAAAAAGTACAAGAAATCTAATTTGCCAGCCAAGCCGGATTCTTAAAAAACAGCATTTGCTCTTATGAAATCAGGAACTCTATTCGTTTGCTTACTGTTGCCATCTCTTCTTTTGGGACAGGAGAAATTTTCTAACAACGACTGGCCCCAGTGGAGGGGACCCGACCGCTTGGGCGTATGGCACAATGGGCCGGAAGTGGAAAAACTCTCACCTGATATGATAAAACAACTCTGGTCAGTTGAGGTGGGGCCCGGGTACAATGGACCCACAGTTTCCGATGGCCGGGTTTATGCCATGGATTATAAACAGGGAATGGAAAGGGTTCTCTGTTTTAATGCTGAAGATGGTGCTGAATTATGGAGCTACACTTACCCGGTAAGCTATAGCGTGGGATATCCCACCGGACCCCGGGCTTCGGTCCTGATAAGGGAAGGGAGAGCCTATTCATGGGGAACCATGGGTCACCTTTTTTGTTTTGATGCAGCCACTGGAGAGATTCTCTGGAAAATCAATGCCCTTGAATCTTATGACATACGACTCCCCATCTGGGGACTGGCCTCAAATCTTCTGATGGCTGGGGATCACCTGATCGTGCAGCTTGGTGGTGAATCGGGTGCCTGCCTGGTGGCATTTCAGAAAGATACGGGCAAGGAGGTATGGCGTGCACTTGAAGATGAGGCTTCCTATTCGGCCCCTATCCTGATAAATCAGGCAGGTAAAGAGGTGATGATTTGCTGGACAGGAGAGAGCATCTCCGGGCTCAATCCCTTTGATGGTGAAGTATATTGGTCGATCCCTTTTCAGCCCGGAAATATGATTATGAATATTGCCGATCCGGTTTATGAGGCTCCCTATCTTTTCCTTAGCGGCTTTTTTGATGGATCGTACCTGCTAAAGTTGGATCAGGAGACCACATCTGCCCGTCTGGTATATCATCGCCATGGACCCGATGAGAAGAAAACTGAGGCCCTTCATTGTTGCATCTCCACCCCACGGATCAGAAATGGATATGTATATGGAGTGGGTAGCTATGGGGAAACCCGTTGTCTGGATCTGCTCACGGGAGAAAGAATCTGGGAAGACCTTAGCCTGGTTCCAAAAGCCAGGTGGGCCAATATTCACCTGGTCCAGCAAGGGGAGAAGAGCTGGGGATTCAATGAGCTGGGGGAATTATTGTTGGGGAAATTTTCACCAGAAGGATATAAGGATCTGGGGCGCGTCAAATTGATCGATCCGGTAAAAATCTCTCCCAATCCCAGGAACGGAGTGTGCTGGGCTCATCCTGCCTTTTCCGGCCACCGGGTATTTATCAGAAGTGATGAACAATTGGTTTGCGTTCAAATAAATAATCCTTAGTTTTAGTCCAACTACAAACTAAAACTTTCTTCCCTTATGAGTGGCTTTTACGGTGCAATATCCAAACAGGATTGTGTTTATGATGTGTTCTACGGAACCGATTATCACTCCCACCTGGGAACCAAGCGGGCAGGAATGGTCTTCTACAACAAACAAGAGGGATTCAGAAGAGCGATCCATAGCCTGGAGAATGGATATTTCAGAAGTAAGTTCGAACCAGACCTGGAAAAATTCAGCGGGAACCTGGGTATGGGGATTATCAGCGATACAGACCCACAACCCATTCTGTTCAACTCACATATGGGCCGATTTGCCATTACCTCGGTGAGCCGAATGGTGAATATTGCAGAACTGGAGGAGCAGTTTCTTAAGAAGAAAAAACACTTTACTGAAAATTTTCAGGGCAATGTAAATCCCACCGAAGTGGTGGCCAACCTGATCTGTGAAGCCGATGATTTTGTTTCCGGAATTGAAAATGTGCAGAACCAGGTAAAGGGATCGTGTACCTTGCTGATTCTCACATCCGACCGCATGATTGCAGCCAGGGATAAACTGGGCAGAACTCCCGCCATTATTGGGAAAAAGGAGGGATCCTACGCCGTAGCTTCTGAAACCTGTGCATTCCCCAATACCGGTTATGAGATTGAATATTACCTGGGGCCTGGCGAAATTGTAGAGGTTACCGCTGATGGATATAAGACACTGAAACCAGCACAGGAGAAGATGCAGGTATGCTCTTTTCTCTGGGTTTATTATGGCTACCCTCCTTCTTATTACGAAGGGATCAATGTGGATGAGGTGAGATACCGATGTGGAGCAGCATTGGCTAAACGAGATACCGTGGAGGCAGACTTTGTCTGCGGAGTCCCCGATTCGGGGGTCGGTCATGCGGTGGGATACGGAAATCACAATGGCTTACCCTACAAAAGAGCCTATTCAAAATATACCCCCACGTGGCCCCGGAGTTTTATGCCCCAGAATCAGGATATGCGCGACCTTGTGGCCAAGATGAAACTGATTCCCAACAAAGCGATCATCGAAGGAAATAAAATGGTGTTCCTCGACGACTCCATTGTTAGAGGTACACAACTTAAAGACAACACCAAGGACCTGCGTCAGGCAGGAGCCGGTGAGGTACATATGCGCATTGCATGTCCTCCGCTTACATATCCCTGCAATTTTCTCAACTTCTCACAATCCAGATCTACCATGGAACTGGCCACCAGAAAAGCCATCAAACAACTGGAGGGTGAAGAAAAGAATCTGGAGGAGTATGCCGATCCAAAATCAGAGAAATATCAGACCATGGTAGAACAGATTGCCAAAAATCTGGGAATCGACTCACTGATGTACCAGGATCTGGACGATCTTGTGGAAGCCATAGGTCTTCCAAAGGAGAAACTTTGCACCCATTGCTGGGATGGCTCCAGCTACTATTAAAAGAGCCCGGATTTACAAAGACCGCAAGAATCGGGTTGTAGTTGGTAAGGTGCGCTTTTATCTTTGCCAGTAAAACAATCATTGCATGTATACCGAACAATCTACCAAAGACTATCTGAGGATTGAAGAGGCCATCCTGTTTATCAGAGACAGGCAGGCCTCCCAGCCTACTCTTGAAGAGATAGCAGATCATGTTCACCTCAGCCCATATCATTTTCAGCGCCTCTTCACCCAGTGGGCCGGAATCAGTCCTAAGAAGTTTTTACAGTACCTGACTGTTCACTATGCCCGGGGCATTCTGGATAATAATCAGTCTCTGGAAGAGGTTGCTTACCATTCAGGACTATCAGGAACCGGCCGCTTACACGATCTGTTTATCACCATCGAAGGGATGACGCCGGATCAATACAGAAAAGCAGGTTCGGGACTTACCATTTACACCGGGTTTTTTCACAGTCCGTTTGGGAAGTACCTGCTGGCTGTAAGTTCTGAGGGAAGGGTCTGTAACTTGCAGTTTATTGATGATGAGAAGACAGCCTTATCAGAATTAGAGAGGCAATGGTCCGCTTCCAAACTTATCCCTGATCCGGAAAGAACGGGCTTGATTGCCAGGAATCTGTTCAATACGGAAACACCGGATCCAGTCAGCTTACTCTTACGAGGAACCCCTTTTCAATTAAAAGTTTGGGAAGCATTGCTGAAAATTCCAATGGGTGAATTGGTATCCTATCAGCTTGTAGCCGAATATGTGAACAATCCACGGGGACTTCAGGCAGTGGGTAGTGCCATTGGAAAGAATCCGGTAGCTTACCTTGTCCCCTGCCACAGGGTGATCAAGAAGGCCGGACAAATTAGTGAATACAGGTGGGGCTCCACCCGAAAATCGGCTATTATTGGTTGGGAGGCATCAGGTAGGGATTAACCCTCCCAATTAAAATAGATTCCTTATATTGCAAAACACCTAAAATGTGCAATATGACTCCTACACGCACTTTCGATCTATTGGAACGAGCTCTGAAACTTTTCCCCGGCAATCATGCACTGGCTGAGAAAGTTGAGGGTGAATGGATTTTTTACACCTCTGAGCAATACAACGAAATTGCCCATCAGTTTGCCTGCGGACTTCTTGAGATGGGCTACAAAAAGGGGGACAAAATCGTAACTGTTACCAATAACAGGCCCCAGTGGAATTTCGTGGATATGGGCATGTCATTGACGGGTGTGGTACATGTTCCTGTTTATACCTCCATGAATGATGAAGAATACAGATATATCCTGGACCACTCCGATGCAAAAATGGTCATTGTGGCCGATCAGAAATTGCATGAACTGATTCATCCCATTTCGGGGAAAGTAAAAAACGTAGAGCACTACTTTACCTTCGATGAAATCAAAGGGGCTCCCAATTGGCTGGAGGTGATTGAAAAAGGGAAAGCTGCAAGCGAAGAGAACCTAAACAGGCTCGAGGAGCTAAAGCGTAGTATTGTTCCTGATGACCTGGTCTCTCTGATCTATACCTCAGGAACCACGGGTACCTCAAAAGGGGTTATGCTATCGCATGAAAATCTGATCAGAAATGCGGTGGCTGCCGCCGGAGTTTTCAAACTCACTCCCAAGGACCGCTACCTGAGTATCATTCCTGTTTGCCATGTGGGTGGCCGCATGGGCAGTTACCAGACCCAATATTCGGGTGCATGCATCTACTATGCCGAAAGTATGGGCACTATAGCCATCAACCTAAGAGAGATTAAAGCCACAGGTTTTGATGCAGTCCCACGCATTCTGGAGAAAATCTATGACAGTGTAATTGCCAAAGGACGTAGTCTGACCGGGATGAAGAAGAGAATATTTTTCTGGGCTGTTAAACTGGGTCTACGTTACGAACCCCATGGTCAAAAGGGCTGGCTCTACTATCAAAAACTTAAAATTGCCGACAAATTAATCTTTACCAAATGGAGGGAGGCACTGGGTGGGGAAGCCAAAATCGTAGGTTGTGGAGGCGCCAGCCTGCAACCCCGGCTGGAAAGGATATTCTGGGCAAGTGGACTGAAGATCATGAACATGTACGGACTTACCGAAACCTCTCCGATCATTACCATCAACCGGCTTGAGAAATCGGGTTGCAGACTGGGGAGTGTAGGAACCCTTATTGATGGTGTAGAGCTTAAGATCGCTGAAGATGGAGAGGTCCTTTGCAAGGGCCATAATGTGATGCTGGGCTACTACACAGACCCGGAGCGCACCAAACAGGCGATTGATGATGAGGGCTGGTTTCACACTGGTGATGTAGGTCAGCTGGAGGAAGAAAAATTCCTGAAAATTACAGACCGTAAAAAAGAGATCTTCAAGCTTTCAAGTGGCAAATATGTGGCCCCTCAACCCATAGAAAACCGCATGAAAGAATCCTCCTTTATTGACCAGGTGATGGTGGTGGGAGAGCATGAAAAATTCGCATCCGCCCTGCTTGTACCCGATTTTAAATACCTGAACGAGTGGTGTGCTGCCAGGGAGCTCACAATGGGAGATAAGCGTGACGATATTATCAGTATGCCTGAAGTTATTGCAGCCTACAACGAGGAGGTTTCAAAAATCAACAAGAGCCTTTCAGAATGGGAACGTATTAGCCGTTTCAGGATTGTTACCGACGAATGGTCGCCTGCTTCCGGGGAGCTATCCGCAAGCCTCAAATTGAAGCGCAAAGTGGTTATGGAGAAGTATCCCGAACTACTGGATTCAATCTATCGAAAACAGGCCTGACCCCACCTATAAATATTTACTGAATGATGAGGATCGCAAAGGTAGCAGACAAACGATCGGCGAGGGCATTTCTAAATGTTCCCAGGGTTCTTTACAAGGAGGATGATAACTGGGTGTGCCCCTTTGACAAAGAGATTTCTTCCATTTTCGACCCAAAAAAAAACGTCTACTTTGAGCATGGAGAGGCTATCCGGTGGGTCCTCTATGACGAAGGCCAACATTTGATCGGACGCATCGCTGCATTTATCAATCACCAAACGGCTAACAACTACGATCAACCCACGGGAGGCACAGGATTTTTTGAATGTATTGACAACCAGGAAGCTGCCAATCTTCTCTTCGATAGTGCTAAAAAATGGCTGTCCGAGCGAAAAATGGAGGCCATGGATGGCCCCATCAATTTTGGAGAAACCGACAAATACTGGGGGCTGCTGGTGGATGGTTTCACGCACCCCTCTTATGAGATAGCCTACAATCCCCCCTACTACCAGGCATTGTTTGAAACCTATGGTTTTAAAACCTATTTCAAACAGGAAGGATTTCATCTAAACGTAAAAAATGAGTTTCCTCCCAGGTTTGTAAAGATTGCTGAGTGGGTTGCTGCAAAACCGGAGTACGAGTTCAAACACTTCGACTGGAAAACAAGCGATCAGTTTGTTTGTGACTTTGTAGCGGTGTTTAATGAGACCTGGGCCTCCTTCAAGGAGAACTTCAAGCCCCTGGAAGTCTCCTACACATTGAAAACCCTGAAAAAAGCCAAGGCTATTCTTGAAGAGGAGTTTCTCTGGATCGCCTATCACAATGGGAAACCCATTGCCATCTACCTGATGTACCCCGACGTAAATATGATTCTGAAGCACCTGAATGGGAGGCTTACCCTGCCAGCCTTAATCAAATTCCTCTACCTGAAGAAAAAGAAGACCGTGACCAGGGCCAGGGGTGTGCTGATGGGCGTGATTCCCGCCTTTCAGGGACTGGGAGTGGAAGCGGGTATTATCATCAATCTGGTAAAGGTGTTTAAAACAAAACCCCACTATACCGAAATTGAATTCTCCTGGGTAGGTGATTTTAATCCTAAAATGCGAAAGATATTTATGTCGGTTGGAAGCGAATCAGCAAAGCACTATATTACCTACAGGTACCTGTTTGACAGGAATGTCGAGTTCAAAAGGTACCCTATTCCAGGGAATGAAAAAGGAAAAAAGTAGTAGTAAGAATCATTTTTTTAAACAGATGAAGTACGATTATATAGTTATTGGAGCCGGACTGGGAGGGCTCACCGCCGGAGCCAAGCTGGCTAAAGAAGGCAAAAAAGTTCTGATGCTTGAACAGCACGATCGGCCAGGTGGTTGTGCCACTACCTTTAAGAGAAAGGAGTTCACCATGGAGGTGGGCCTTCATGAAATGGATGGTCTGCATCCCGGGGATATGAAAAATAAAGTGTTCGCAGACCTGGGAGTTTTAGAAAAGGTCGAATTCCTTCCCGTACCAGAGTTTTACAGGTTTAGGAACGAAAGGTATGACCTGGTGATCCCCCACGATTCTGAAGCAGCCAGGGAAATTTTAAAAGCTGCTTTCCCCGGTGAAGAGCAGGGTATTGAGGATTACTTTTACCATGTCCTCAATGCCAAAAGGGTGATGATCAAATACCGGAACGAACCCGATAAAAGTGTGGGACAATTCCTGGATGAGATCATAAGCAACG
>PVMS01108361.1_pt1 | contig 25725 bp, 22 predicted proteins | sample 1853461 | NCBI WGS metagenome assembly PVMS01 (sample SAMN08582032, study PRJNA380276) | Marine sediment metagenome, whole genome shotgun sequencing project. | isolation source: ocean sediment barecode stripped | collected 2017
GAAATTCCGTGGACCATGCGCCGGTCAAATCTTTTTGTCGAAGACATCGATTTGCCGCAACGTGCGGGTGACATCATTGTCATAGGTGAAGTACGTCTCAGGGTCAATACAGAAATTGACCCTTGCCCGCGTATGGATGAGCAATGCTCGGGTCTTACGAAAGCGCTTGGACCCGATTGGCGCGGTGGTGTCGGATGCGTCGCACTGAGCGGCGGTACTATAAGTGTCGGTGATGAGGTCAGCATCGTCGTCTCGGATAACGGAGAACATAGCTCTTGAATAAACATATCTATCAACGTCGACCGGTTAACAACAGTGCCATCCCGGATGTAATCTTCATGCTGTTGGTTGCAAATGGCCTGGTGTTTGCTGCTCAATACTGGGCGCCAGCGTTGATGAACCAGTTCTTCGCTTTGTGGCCTATCGGTTCCTACCGTGGCCAGTTCATGCCGTGGCAACTTCTGACTTACGGCTTCATGCACGATACCTATGGCTTAAGTCATATCCTTTTCAATATGTTCGGTTTATGGATGTTCGGCCGCGACCTCGAACGCACCATGGGGCCAAGACGATTCTTCACCTATTACATTACCTGTGTGGTGGGCGCAGGCGTCGTGCAGTTGATCGCTGCCGGGATTAGCGGCGGCGATTATGCAACCGTAGGAGCGTCGGGTGGTGTCTTCGGAATTCTTCTGGCCTATGCCATGGCATTTCCGAACAGAATGGTCGTGTTGCTTATTCCACCGATTCCGATGAAAGCAAAATACTTCGTCTTGCTCTACGGTTTGTTGAATCTATACCAGGGCCTCAGCGGCACGGCACCGGGCGTGGCAAATTTTGCTCACCTGGGCGGCATGTTTTTTGGTTTCCTGCTGATTCAACGCTGGCGTTTGCAGAAAAAGGGTTAGTGAATGGAGAACATTGTCGCATTGGTTCTGGCGACAGTTGTATTGGTGGCTATTCCGGGTCCGAATGTTGCGATTATCGTAGCGAAAAGTGTTCACCAGGGATTTCGGGCTGGTATGACGGCTACTCTCGGTACAACGACGGGTGTCGCTGCGCAGCTATTGCTCACAGTTTTTGGAGTAGCGGCAATCGTAGAAGCCACAGGATCCGCCCTGGCGGCAATAAAGTGGTTCGGTGTCGTGTACCTGGTGTGGCTCGGTATTCGAACATGGAAGGCACGTGACCCCGAGGTCAGCGTTGAGAATCCGTTATCAAGCGGAACAAATTTCAGCCATGGTTTCATGGTGGCTGTCCTGAACCCAAAAACTCTGTTTTTTAATGCCGCGTTCCTGCCGCAATTCGTCAGCACCGCTGGCTCGGCGGGACACCAGATGCTGATCCTGAGCTGCATCTACCTGTCGGTGTTACTTGCAGGCGACGCGCTTTGGGCGCTGTTTGCCGCTTCAGCAAGGTCGTTGCTTGGTAAATACGGCCGTTTCAGCCGCAGATTGACCGGCGGTTTTCTTGTGGGAGCCGGCATAGGACTCGCCTTGTCGCGGCGGACCTTCTAATCGTGAATAGAAGAGAATTCTTAAGTCAAATTGCAGCAGGCGGAGCCATGATAACGATGCCGGCGTTTTTGGGCGGGTGCGGAGTCAACCAGTTAAAAATGGCAGCAGAACCCGTGCCCGGCAATCCGTTCCTGGAGTGGTTTGGCATTGATGAGGCGATCATCCAACGGGTTATGAGCGAGCTTGTCGCGAATGGCGCGGATACGGCAGAGTTGTATTTTCAACATCAGCGCAGCAATTTCATCAGCTTCGAAGGTGGCGTGGTCAGTCGCTCAAGTTCAGACATTCTGCAAGGCGTCGGATTGCGGGTCGTCGTTGACGGGCGTGTCGGATTTGCCTCTACCGAGGATTTGTCGTTCTCATCAATGCTCGCCGCTGCGAGGAAGGCGTCGGCGAATTCCTCCCACGGAGGGGGAGTGTCGCCACAGTCGTTTGAGACGAGTCGAACTGGCGGTCTCTATGTCATTGAAGTGCCATGGGCGGATATCGGCGTTGACCAAAAGCTTCCGCTGCTAAGCCGTGTGGACCTCGAGTGCCGCCATGCGGATCCGGCGGTAAGCAACGTCGCCGTGCATTGGGCGGACGTTGACGAGCGAGTGTTGATCGCAACGCTGGATGGTCGCCTGGTAGTCGATCATCGTCCCATGACACGCCTGTCGGTCCAGGTAACGGCAACCCGGGGCACCGATACTCAGTCAGGTTTCGCAAGCGTTTCTGCCCGTGAAGAATTGGCGTGGTATACCCAGGACCGAATTGACGAATTGGCGCGGGAAGCCGTTGATCGAACGCTCGTGTTGTTCGATGCGCGCTGGCCGCCTGCTGGCGAAATGCCCGTTATTCTTGCGTCCGGCGGCTGTGGGATTTTGTTGCACGAAGCAATCGGTCACAGCCTGGAAGCGGATTTCATTCGCAGGGGAAAAAGCAGTTACAGTGGAACGATCGGCGAGCAAGTCGTCGATCCGATGGTCACGATTGTCGATCAGGCCACCTTGCCAAATGAGCGTGGTGCTCTCAACTACGATGACGAAGGAAACGAGTGCAGCCGTACAATTTTGATCGACAAGGGAGTCGTCAATTCCTACCTGCACGACTCCATTAGTTCAGCAGCATATGATGTTGCGACGACGGGATCGGCCAGGCGGCAGTCCTACCGGTTTGCGCCCATGCCTCGTATGTCCTGTACGTTCATGGAAAACGGGTCGTACGAAAAGGAAGAAATAATGGCTGCAGTTGATCGCGGAGTCATGGTAAACACCATCATGGGAGGGCAAGTGCAGATAGGTGCCGGCGACTACAGGTTCATGGCGAAGAGCGGTTGGCTGGTTGAGAACGGCAAAATCACGACACCGGTCAGGGACTTCATACTCAGCGGCAACGGCCCGGAAACGATGCAACGCATTTCGATGGTTGCGAATGACTTCCAATTCGATAACGGTGGATGGACCTGCGGCAAGAATGGACAAAGTGTGCCAGTATCTCAGGGTATGCCGTCAGTCCTCGTTTCTAAAATGAACATCAGCAACGCCTGACACTGGCTTCATGAAGATGTAACCTCGCAGCGCCCTGATCTCGCAATCAGGTGATCACACTCAAGGATATTCGATGAACAAAATTATCTTAGCGCCAGTACTTGGACTCATGATCGCAGCCTGTGGTGAACCGGAACCGCAAACTGCGGCACCCGATCTCAACAGCAAAACAGTTTCCGGTACTGTCGTGTTCCGGGAAAGAATCGGCCTCACGCAGGAGTCGCGATTGGAAGTGGAGCTGAAAAATGTTTCGCTATCAGATGTATCAGCCAGAGTAATCGCGACAGCGGCAATCGACAATCCAGGCCAGTCGCCGATCGCATTTACGATCGAGTACGATGCGCAGCAAATTGACGAACGGCATAGCTACAGCATTGGCGCCAGGGTTCTGGATCGTGGCCAACTAATACTGGTATCGGACTCGATCAGCCCAGCACTTACCCGCAGCGCGCCCCCGGAAGTGAGGGTTTTCGCGGTGCGTGTTTCACAAAACAAATATGACCAGCCGGATGCGAGCATAGTGGATACGGAATGGTTACTGAGCACGGTCAATGGCAGGCAGGTTGTCCGCCGTGACCGGGGGGCCGATATTCAGCTGACACTTGACAGCAAAACTGGTGCTGTCAGTGGCTATGCCGGTTGTAACCGATTCAAAGGCAGCTACCGGCTTCAGGGCAACAAGCTGACTTTTGGAGACCTCGCTGTAACAGCGATGGCGTGCGAAAGCGGCGGTGAGGTGGAAGCCGAGTTTCTGAAAGCGCTTGGCGGGCTGAGTGAGGTTAGGGTCGCGGGCAGGACGCTGCTCGGCTACAGGGAAGGAGCACTAGTCGCCAGTTTCGAGGCCGATCCGGTTCGCTAGAAGCTACAAAGAAAAGCGAACGCCAAGCGCGGCGGTACGGCCCAGGTTGGGGCGCGCGCCATAAGGGTGTCGCGCAACGATCACGTGATCGTCAGTGAGGTTATCTATTCGACCATAGAAGTTCACGTGATCGTTAAACTGGTAGTTTGCTGCCAGATCCACGGTAAGCCAGCTGTCGGTTGTTTCGAATGCGCCGCACGATGCGCGCACACAGGTCTCGTCAACGTAGTTGGCGCTTAGATACGTAGCAAAATTGCCTTTCTCAAGGCCGAGCGATACGAGGAACTGGTGCCGGGGAATGTAGGGTAGTGGATCGCCTTTTGAAACGTCACCAAAAAAGTCAGTATTGGCAATATCAGTGTCGAATGTTGCGTCAAGATAGGTGTAGGAAAGGGTCAGTGGGAGCGAGTACTCCGAGTTTGGCGTGAAGTTATGCGTCAGGAGAACTTCGAGACCAAGAACGCTTGCTGCATCTCCATCAAATGCGTCACCAATCTCGCAATCAGAACCCGACGACGATGTGCACTGGCCCAGCAGGTTGTCGTAGTCGGTAAAGAATAACGCGGTATCGATGTAGGTTGCTGTACCCGAGTACCGGATACCAAGTTCATAGTTAATACTTTTTTCTTCGGATACATCTGGTGCATTGCTCGGTGCCGTAAACCCTTTATGAATGCCGCCATACACTGCGATTGCGTCATTCAAGACGTACAATGCGCCTAAGCCAGGAATCCATACACGGCTATGGTTGGAGCGCGTATCACGAAAATTCGAAGCATCACGACTGGCGGGCTCCGTGGTCAACCCATCCCTGGTCTCCCAGCGGGTTCGTCGTTGCTCAATATCCTCGTAGCGCAGTCCGGGTGTCAGGGTGAGGTCGCCCAGCGTCATTTCGTCGTAGATGAAAAAGGAATTCGCTTTCGCTTCCTGTACTCTGTTGCCGGCATTTCCCAGAAGCCCGTTATCGTCCAGTAAGAGTTCGCCGTTTTCCTGGTGGTAGGTGCTGTTCCTTTGCAATCGATCTTCCTCGTCTTCGTGGAAGCGCGCGCCAAACTCAAAAGCGTGCTGCCACGAACCGATATCCGTACTCCAATGCATTCCCAGTTGAACACCGCGGGAAAAATACTTGCGAGCGTTGCTGCGAATCTGAATGCTGCCAACGGCGGTGTCGCCGCCGTCAAGAATGGCCTGCAAATCCGCCGGTGCCAGTGAGCCAATTGGGTCACCGTTGTTTACGGCCTGCACTACCGAGAACCAGCTGGTTCGTTCAAAACTTTCCGCTGACACGCTGCCGTCCGGGTCGATGCCTTCCGTTTTGAACCAGTCGCGCTCGTGCCGGTTCGAATAGACCGTCGCAGTGACGGAGAGATCTTCGCTTACTTCTGCGAGGTAGCGAACGATCAGTTGATCGTGTTCAGTTTCAATATTGTCATAGCGGGAAGCGCCGTAGCGGCGAAACGGATCTGAATCGAAGTCGGGGTCGGTGAGTCCAAGATAGCTCTGGTTCGATTTTTCTCTTGCATTCTGAAATTTGAAATCCAGCTGCTGGTATATGGATGCTGTTGTATCACTATTGAAGCGAACCTTGGCCATCCAGTCGTCTTTGTTGAGTCCTGTGTCCGTATCGACAAAATCGATACTCTGAAAGCCTGCGCTGTCCCAGAGATGGCTTTCCACCAGGAAGCCGAAGTTTTCGAAACTGTCACCGTAGGCACCATGCATACGGGTTGTTTCGTTTTCTGATGCTTCGAGATCCAGAAAGCCGGCACGTGCGTCCGGGATCGGGGTGGAAATGAAGTTCATCGAACCGCCAATGGTATAAGGGCCTTGCTTGATCGAGGAAGAACCCTTTAATACTTCGATCTGGTTCATTCTTGCTGCGGTTGGAAAATAGTAAGCGGCCGGGGCGGAGTAGGGCGCTGGTGCGATCAGGATATTATCCTCCAGCAATGTAATGCGCCCGCTTCGTTCTGTTGCCGTACCCCGGATACTCAGGTTGGGGCGCAGGCCATAGCCATCTTCAACCTGGACAGATACACCGGGGATCTCACGAACGATGCGCTGAACATCCGTGTACTTGAACTCTTCAAGTCGGGCCTCGTCGATAACATAGGCGGACCCGGCTGTGCTCGAGACGTCGTCTGCGTCACCGATGATAGTAATTTCGTCAAACGCGGCAGGCAGGCGTGGCTGCTGAATGCGTGCCCTGGTTTCACTCTGGTCCTGGACTGCTTCAGCGGGCTCTGCGGCCGCGCAGACGTGAGCCGTGAGCATGCACAGCGGCAGTACCAGTTGTCGAAGTCCCTTGCGGGAAGCGGTTTTCATGGGGAAACGGCCCAAAACAGTAATTGTTAATGCAAATGATAATGATTCTTATTCGTATAAGTCAATACGCAAAGACCCTTATGTTTTTGAATTGACATAAGAAGGCCAGACGGCCATCGTTGTGATTAAGCGATTTTCTCGATGATCGCGTTGAAAGTGGCGCTGGGGCGCATCGCTTTTGACGCGAGGGCCGGGTCAGGGTGGTAATAACCGCCAATATCGACTGCGGCTCCCTGGGATGAGATCAGCTCGCCGACGATTTTCGATTCATTTAGCTCGAGTGCCTTCGCAATTTCCGCGAACCGGGATTGCAGGTCGGGATCGCTGCTTTGTTGCGCGAGCGCATGTGCCCAGTACAGTGTGAGGTAGAACTGGCTGCCGCGATTATCGATCTCGCCAACTTTGCGCGACGGCGATTTGTTATTTTCCAGATACTGGCTGTTCGCCTCGTCGAGTGCCTCGGCAAGCACCTGTGCCTTGCGATTCCTGGTTTTTTGGGCGAGTTCTTCGATGGAAACTGCCAGTGCGAGGAATTCGCCCAGGGAATCCCATCGCAGGTGGCCTTCGGACAAAAACTGCTGCACATGTTTGGGTGCCGAGCCGCCGGCACCGGTTTCGTACAAACCACCGCCGGCAAGCAAAGGCACGATTGACAGCATCTTGGCGCTGGTACCCAGCTCGAGAATGGGGAACAGGTCGGTCAGGTAGTCGCGTAGCACGTTGCCGGTTACAGAGATCGTATCTTCGCCAGCCTTGCAGCGTTCCAGCGTGAAGCGCATCGCATCATTTGGCGACATGATTCGAATATCAAGGTCAGTCAGATCGTGTTCCTTAAGATAGCGATTGACCTTTTCAATGAGGTTCGCGTCGTGGGCGCGTTTACCGTCGAGCCAAAATACGGCGGGCGCGCCGGTAGCACGCGCGCGCGATATTGCCAGTCTGACCCAGTCACGGATCGGCAGGTCTTTCGCCTGGCACATTCGCCAGATGTCGCCACGTTCAACCTCGTGTTCCATTAGCACGGTTCCGGACGCATCGATGACCTGTACCGTTCCATCGGCAGTCATCTCGAAGGTCTTGTCATGAGACCCGTATTCCTCTGCCTTTTGCGCCATCAGCCCAACATTGGGGACATCGCCCATAGTTGTGACATCAAACGCACCGTTTACCTTACAAAATTGAATTACTTCGTCGTAAATACCGGCATAACAGCGATCAGGAATCATTGCCTTGGTATCGTGCAATTTGCCGTCGGGACCCCACATCTGTCCCGACGTTCGAATCGCAGCCGGCATCGATGCGTCAATAATTACGTTGCTGGGAACATGCAGGTTTGTAATGCCCCTGTCGGAGTCAACCATGGCGAGCAGGGCGTTCTTGCTGTAAATGTCTGCTATGTCTGATTGGATCGCGTCACGATCCTCGTCCGGTAATTCATCGATCTTTGCGTAGACATCGCCGATACCATTGTTTGCGTCAACGCCCAGATCGTCTAACAGATCTGCATACTTCTCGAAAACATCCTGGTAATAAACAGTGACCGCATGCCCGAACATGATCGGATCGGACACTTTCATCATTGTGGCCTTAAGATGAAGAGACAACAGCACGCCTTCATCCCTGGCTTCGCTGATTTCGCGTGCATAAAATGAACGCAGCGCGCTGACACTCATAAATGACGCGTCAATGACTTCTCCGGAAAGGACCGGCGTTTCCTTCCTCAGGACGGATGAATTGCCATCGGTGTCTGTGAATTCGACAGACACATTGCCGTCCGCTTCAATAACGGTGGATTTTTCGCTGCCATAGAAGTCGCCGTCATCCATGTGTGCAACATGTGTTTTCGAGTCCGAACGCCATTCGCCCATCGAGTGCGGATTGTTTTTTGCGTACTGCTTGACCGGTCCGGCTACACGTCGATCCGAATTGCCCTCACGCAGTACCGGATTGACGGCGCTGCCCAACACCATTGCGTAACGCGCTTTGGTCTCCCGGTCCGCATCATTTTTCGGGTCGTCGGGATAGTTTGGAATATCGAAACCATGCGACTGCAGTTCTGTAATTGCTGCATTCAGCTGCGGAATGGATGCGCTGATATTGGGTAGCTTGATGATATTCGCGTCGGGTGTTTTCGCCAGTTCGCCGAGTTCGGACAAGGCGTCGTGCCGCTTCTGTTCGTCTGCAAGTTTGTCCGGAAAATTCGCGATGATTCTGCCCGCCAGAGAAATGTCGCGAGTTTCAACGTCGATTCCGGCGGCTTCAGTGAATGCTTTGATGATTGGCAAGAACGAAAGTGTGGCGAGCGCGGGGGCTTCGTCTGTTTCAGTGTAGATTATTTTTGTCGTCATTTACGCAAGAAATCCAGGGATCCGGTTGAATTTGTATGGTGGGCCCGCCAGGACTCGAACCTGGGACCAAGAGATTATGAGTCTCCTGCTCTAACCAACTGAGCTACAGGCCCATACAAAAAAGTACAAAACACTAGCAAGACTTGAGTAGCAGCCTATTGGCCAGCCTACAAGACTTGAGTAGCGGCCTTAAGGGCCGCGAATTCTAGCAGATTCGTCCGCCGTCGATCGATACTCGTTTCAGTTATTTATTGGTCCTGTGAGTTGCATCACTTCATCTTATGGATCAATAAGTTACAGTTGCGATAATCCGATCAGAACGGCCCGAATTATCTGAATAAGGGCACCAGGTAACAAATATGCAGGGATCGCGCTCAAGACCCTCAGCCGGATTCGGCCTGCTGGAACTGATAATTGTGCTGGTTGTGGTCGGGCTACTGGCTGCGCTCGCCGTTCCAGCCTATAACGGGGTCATCGAACGGGCCCGCGTAAAAAGGGCGATCGGCGATATCGGATCGATTCATGTCAAGATTGAAGAATACCAGATCAAAAACGGCCACCAGCTTCCTGCGAGCCTCAACGATCTCAACGTCGATATTGGTTTGGATCCGTGGGATCAGCCGTATGAGTATCTGAACATCCGGGCAGCGGGGCCGGGCAATGGTGGCCTTCGCAAAGACGGCAAACTGAATCCTCTCAATACCGACTACGATCTTTACAGTATTGGAGCAGACGGAGCCACCGCCGGGCCGCTTTCGGCCAAGGCGAGTCGGGATGACATTGTCCGCGCAAACAACGGTGGGTACATCGGCCTCGGTGAGGACTACTGATGGCCAGCGGAAGCCTGTTTGAATCGCTTCGCTCGGGCGTCGGACGACGCATTCTCGGGATGTTCATGCTGGCGGCTTTATTGCCGGTTATTTTCACTGCGTTCCTGTCTTACGGTGAAGTTCATCGTGGGCTGAAACAGGAAGTTGCCAAAGACCTGAAGGAGGATGCGAAGTCCTACGGGGTGGAAATCCTGGCCCGCTTGACCAGGGCGGCCGACAAAGCACAGGTCTTGAGTGGCATGATCCGTGACGGAAATGACGATCTGGAAGAACACGGTTATTTACTGCAAGGGTTCGAGGCCGTATGGCAGCAAAAAGGCTCGCTGATCACAAACAAGATAAAGGGACCGGTCGATTCTCCGGTGCCATTCAAGTTGTTGAAACCAGATCATCTGCGATCCGGAAGAAGCCAGCTGATCTCGCATTCCTCCAATGGACATGAAGCGCTCATATTTGCCACGCCCGTGATTAGCCCGGCAACCGGCCAGATCAGCGATATCGTCATGTTGCGCCTGGATAGTCGCCGCATCTGGGGGCCGCGCGACAACCTGCCATACATGACACAGTTTTGCGTGTTCGGTGCCTCGCCGGCAGCATTGTTTTGCACCGATGAGATGACGGTCGACTCCGGATCAGCTGCGGCACTTATGGACGAGTCAAACAACAAGGCAATGCTCGAATACCCAACAGAGGCAGAGTCCTATTTCATTGCCTCCTGGCAACTTTTTCTGGACGGCATTTTCTCGGCAGCGCCGATGGTCGTTGTTGCCGGGCAACCTGAATCCTACGCATTGCGATCCAGCGCAGATTTTCGCAGAATATATCCACCCGCTTTGGCCCTGGTCATTATTCTTGTTGGCGTATTCAGCCTGCACCTGATCGGCAAGAGCCTGGTTCCACTCAATCGACTCAAGTTGCTCGCACGGCAGTTTGCCGGTGGTGAGCTCAAGTCACGAATTAGGTTACGAACGGGTGACGAATTTCAGGCGCTCGGCGAAACTTTCAATCACATGGCCGGCCAGCTTGACATGCAAATCGATACATTGAAGGCAATGTCCGATATTGATCGACTCATTCTTGCAGGCGCGGAGATTGAGGAAGTCGGCGAAAAAGTAATCAACAGCCTGATCAACCTGGTTCGTTGCGATGCTGCAGGCATAATTGCTTGTGACTCGGATTCGCCTGCATGGGCGAAAATGATCACTTATCATGATGAAGAATTTTCCCATGAACGAATCTCGCTGCCCCAAGGCGCCGGTCATGAGTGGTGCCAGCCAAGGGAGGTTGAAATCGGGCTGGTTGATGATTCAATAGCCCCGTACAAAGCACGGTTTCAGGCTTATGGTCAGAAATACGTTGTCGTTATTCCTGTCGTGCTCGAAGACGTCCTGAAAGGAGTCTTGTTACTTGGGTCCACAAAGCCATTTGAGGTAAAACAAGCCAGCATGCGGCGCTGCGTGGATCTCGCCGGTCGCCTTGCCGTCGCCCTGGCCAGTGCGGAAAGAGAAGAGGCCTTGTATCGCCAGGCTCACTTCGACGACCTGACCGGCTTGCCGAATCGACAACTGCTGAAAGATCGCCTGCATCAGCAAATCGTGCAGGCCCGCCGCGACGAGAGAAGTGGCGCTTTGCTGTTCCTGGATCTGGATCGTTTCAAGGAAATCAATGACGTCTTTGGTCATTCAACCGGCGACAGCGTTCTCGCGCAGGCAGCGGAACGAATCGTCGCCGAAGTTCGGGACACCGACACGGTGGCACGCTTGGGTGGCGACGAGTTTGTGGTTGTCCTGCCATCCGTGCACGATGACACCACCGTGCAATCCCTGGCTTCAAGGTTGCTGGAGCGATTGTCCGAAGTGTTTGTAGTACGCGAAAACGAACACTTTGTCAGTGCCAGTATCGGCGTCGCGATGTTTCCGGAAGACGGCGACAGCGTGGAAACAATTTTGAAGAATGCGGACGCCGCCATGTACAGGGCGAAAGATGCCGGTCGGTCCCGATTCGAGTTCTGTAGCGAAAAGCTTAATGCAGAAAGCCGTCGAAAGGTTGAGCTGGAACGTGATCTGCGGGAGGCCTTCTACAAAGGTTCGCTCGAGGTTTACTATCAACCACAATTTGACCTCTCTTCCGGTGTTATCTGTGGTGCTGAGGCATTGCTCCGATGGCCGCACCCAGTCAAGGGCTTCGTTTCACCCGCAGAATTCGTGCCACTGGCAGAAGACTCGGGGTTAATCAACGAGATCGGGCGCTGGGTGCTCGCGATGACCTGCGAAAACCTCAAGTCCATCCTCGATGTCGGTCTTCACCCCGGGCCTGTGTCGATCAACGTATCCGGACTGCAGCTCAGAGACACTCAGTTTATTGATGATGTGTTAATGCCGTTGCGCAAGCACGATATTCACGCCGGGTTTATTCAGCTCGAGATTACTGAAACAGCAGTGGCACAGAATCGTGATATCGCGATCCACGTCCTGAAGAATTGCGGAATGAGGGGGTACGAGTGGCCATCGATGATTTTGGCACTGGCTACTCTTCCCTGAGTTATCTGCAGCAACTACCGTTCGACCTGATCAAGATCGACAAGTCGTTCGTAGACCTGATTGGCAGCGGAGATAATTCCGAAATGATCTGCCGCACCATCATAAAAATGGCGCATGAGATGGGTAAGATGGCAATTGCTGAAGGCGTCGAAACCGAAGAGCAAGTCGAGTTTCTGAAGATGAACGGCTGCGATTCCGTGCAGGGGTACTTCTACTGCCGGGCGCTTCCGCCGCAGGAGTTCCTGGAATTCATCGAAAAACAGGACTTTCATACGCAACGACGCAAGGCGCTGGAGATTATCTAGCTGTACGGGCAGTGTTGGGTTGGATCGCGGCTGGAAGCCACTCCTACTGATCTGTCCCAAAGTCGTGGGCGCGGCTTCCAGCCGCGATCCAACTCTCAATCCTCGAGCAAAAAACTCCTCAGCTGATCGGAGCGCGTCGGATGGCGTAGTTTGCGCAGCGCCTTGGCTTCGATCTGACGAATGCGCTCACGCGTAACGTCAAACTGCTTGCCGACTTCCTCAAGGGTGTGATCGGTATTCATATCAATGCCGAATCGCATTCGCAGTACTTTCGCCTCGCGTGGCGTCAACCCAGCGAGTACTGAATGAGTTGTTTCCTTCAGCCCCTCTGAAGTAGCAGAATCAACCGGCGAATGCACGACCTGATCTTCGATAAAGTCGCCGAGGTGCGAATCTTCGTCATCACCAATCGGTGTTTCCATGGAAATTGGTTCTTTCGCGATTTTCAGTACCTTGCGGACCTTGTCCTCCGGCATCTCCATGCGCTCGGCCAGTTCTTCCGGCAGCGGTTCGCGTCCCATTTCCTGCAGCATCTGTCGTGAGATGCGATTCAGCTTGTTAATCGTTTCGATCATGTGCACAGGAATGCGGATGGTGCGTGCCTGGTCTGCGATCGATCGTGTGATCGCCTGTCGGATCCACCAGGTAGCGTAGGTCGAAAATTTGTATCCACGACGGTATTCGAACTTGTCGACTGCCTTCATCAGGCCGATGTTGCCTTCCTGAATCAGATCCAGGAATTGCAGGCCACGATTGGTGTATTTCTTGGCGATGGAAATTACCAGGCGCAGATTTGCCTCGACCATTTCCTTTTTCGCACGTCGCGCTTTGGCTTCGCCAATGGACATCTGACGATTGATCTCTTTGATTTCAGCAATCTTGAGGCTAGTCAGTGTTTCTACCGCCAACAGTTTGCGCTGCGCCCTGAGTACTTCGTCTTTGAGCTTGGCGAGCGTCGATGAATGCTTACGCTTGGCGCGAATGTGCTTCTCAATCCAGGTCAGGTCGGTTTCACTTTTTGGAAAGCTGGCCAGAAAATCTTTTCGCGGCATGCCGGCATCGCGGATGCAGATCTGCATAACCTGTCGTTCCTGCATGCGAACGATTGATACAGAATCCCTCAGGCTTCGCACCAGTTTGTCAAAAAGTTTCGGCGCAAGCTTGAGCTCCATGAGCTGATCTGCGAGTTCGGCCTGGACCTTCATGGTTTTCTTGTCCTTCGCGCCATACTTGTCGATTGCTGCCAGGGAGCGCTTGTAGATGCGCTTGATCACCTTGGCTCGTGCGGCGACTTCGAGAGGGTCGGGCCCGGTATCGACTTCCTCTTCCTCTTCGTCATCGGAGCTGCTGGCATCTGCCTTGTTCACCGGCTGCTTGATTACATCCGGAGCATTCGGATCGATAAAACCGACAATGAAGTCCTGCATCCGCGTTTCGCCGGCAAGGACTCTGTCCGCAACTTCCAGAAGCTGTTCGATGCTTGGAGGAAAATGCGCCATGTGGTATTTGACCTGCTTCAGGCCATCTTCGATGCGCTTGGCGATTTCGATTTCGCCCTGGCGAGTGAGGAGTTCAACGGTACCCATTTCACGCATATACATGCGCACCGGATCGGTTGTTCTGCCAAATTCAGCATCGACACTTGCCAATGCAGCCTCGGCCTCTTCAGCTGCGTCTTCATCGTCGTTGGAACCAGTGTTTTCGTTCAGAACCAATGTTTCCGGGTCGGGTGCTTTTTCATGCACGGTGATGCCCATGTCATTAATCATGTTGACGATATCTTCGATCTGTTCCGGATCGACGATGCCGCTTGGCAGGTGATCATTCACCTCAGCGTACGTCAGGTAGCCTTGCTCCTTGCCGCGGGCAATCAATTCCTTAAGCTGCTGTGCTTGTTTGTTGCCGCCGGTGGTTGGCGCACTGGTAACTGGTTTTTCGCTCAAGACGTTTCGACCTCTAAGTAAAAAATGCAAACGAATAATTATACTCGGATATTGGAGCGTAATCCATATTTTTCAACCAGATGCACCGCGTCGGCCGAGCGCTCTGAGCTGGTCTTTTTCCGCGTCTGTCAGCTGGTTAAGCCTTTGTTTCTCAATGAGAAAATCGATTCTGTTGCGGGCACCGGCGGCCGCCAGCTGACGCAGACAGTCCGCGAGCTCCGCGGCCGGGTTGAAATCTTCGTCGTCGGGCATCTCGACCGCGGCCAGTTTGCCCAAATGGCGGCCTTCGTCATGGTTGCGCCATCGCTCAAGCAGGCCCGCGGTTGTCAGTGTCGGCTCCGCCTGAACGGTCTCGAGAAGATCTCGCAGCAGATCAATACCGGGTCGTTCGACCCCTGCCAGATCCTCGACGCTCATGTTCATCGCGGCTTGCGGATGGTGCAAAAGCAGCGTGATGGCACGTCGCACCACGGACGGTTTGTTCGGCCGCGGTCGACGTGAGCCTGGTGGCTTTTGCGTGGTTCTTTTCGCGGAATTAGGCTGGCTGCTTGAGAGGATGGCTTCCAGCTTTCCCGCAGACAGACCGACGGATTCCGCCAGTTCTCCCGTGAGCAGCTCTTTATATACACCCTGCGGAATCCTGCCGATCAAAGGCCGCGCAAGCTCGGCCAGGCGGGCGCGACCGTCGACTGAATCCAGATCCACTTTGGATCTCAATTCGCCAATAAGGAAGTTGGATAAGGCGATACCGTCTGAAAGCGCGTCTTCGAATGCGCCCGCGCCCTCAGACTGTACGAACGAGTCCGGATCCTGGCCGTCGGGCAGAAAAACGAAACGTAGCTGCCGACCTTCGCGGATATGCGGCAGGGAAGTCTCAAGCGCTTTCCAGGCGGCGTCCCGCCCTGCACGATCGCCATCAAAGCAAAAAACGATTTCATCAGATATGCGCAGCAGCCGATTCAGGTGTTCATCTGTCGTAGCCGTACCTAATGTCGCAACGGCATATTCGATGCCGTGGCGCGCAAGACCGACGACGTCCATGTAGCCCTCAACGACCACCAGCCGCTCAATGGTCCTGAGCGCCTGCCGTGCCTCGTAAAGACCGTACAGCTCCTGCCGTTTGTGGAACAGCACGGTATCACTGGTATTGAGATACTTAGGCTGCTCGTCTCCCATGACTCGGCCACCGAACCCAATACAGCGCCCGCGTGAATCCCGAATGGGAAACATGACGCGGTCACGAAATCGATCATAGTGGCTGCCCGAATCTTTGCGAATGATCTGGCCGACGGCAAGCAGGCGATCTTCAGCTTCTTTGGACGTACCGAATTTCTTGAGGACGTTATCCCAGCCGGCAGGTGCGTAACCGATGCCATATCGAAGCGCTGTGGCGCCATCGATCCCTCTTTTTTTGAGGTATGCCACCGCTCGATCGTGATTGCGAAGTTCCTGCTGGTAAAAGCGTTCGATCTCGCCCATCAGGCTGAACAGCTCATCGTAGCGGTGAGCGGGCCGCTGACCTTCCTCCCTCGGAACCTCGATGCCCATGCTTCCGGCCAGGCTTTCGACAGCTTCAACGAAACTCATGTGATCGTGATCCATCAGGAAGCCTAGAGCGGTTCCGTGCGCGCCGCAGCCGAAGCAGTGGTAGAAGCCCTTCGAAGGACTGACGGTGAAAGACGGCGTTTTCTCATCATGAAACGGACAGCAGGCCTTGAATTCCCGGCCCGCTTTTTTTAACTGAATACGGCGGCCCAGTACTTCAACAATGTCGGCCCGCGATATCAGGTCATCGACGAAATGCTGGGGAATCAGTCCGCCCATCGTGGCACCTCAGGGGCGGACGGTATTGCATTGTTTAGATGGCAGCGCATACAAACGTAAACGAAACTCCTGAGTCTCCGGGGTTGGCCCCTGGCATTGTTTTTATTGTTAGTCCCGGCGCGGGAGCCTGTACCTAGCATAGCTAATGACACCGTGAGCGCCAGCTATTTTTGAAATAGCCAGCGAATCGAGCTGGCCGCCGATCCGCTCAGGCCAGCCTGGCTTTTACCTTGGCGCCAACGGCTGCCATGTCGGCCCGGCCTTCCGCCTGGGCCTTGACCTGGCCCATCACCTTGCCCATGTCGCGAATGGACTCGGCACCCGTATCCGCGATCGCTTTGGCGACCAGCTGATCGAGTTCCACGTCAGACAATTGCTCCGGCAAATAGTCTTCGAGAACGCTGATCTCGGCAAGTTCGATGTCAGCAAGGTCATTGCGGTTTCCATCCTGGAACTGGCAGACTGAGTCGCGCCGTTGTTTGACCATCTTGTTGAGCACAGTCAGTACGGCCGGGTCATCCATTTCTGTCCGGGTATCAACTTCAAGCTGTTTGATGGCTGCGAGGATCAGGCGTATTACCTTGAGGCGGTCTTTGTCACCGGCCTTCATGGCGATCTTCATATCTTCGTAGATCTGGCCTTTAAGCGTCATGATAAACCCAGCAGATGGAATACCCGGTCTGAAGCGCGATACAGATCATCCGGGTTGTGTACAGCGAACCCGCGACCGGGTCGGCGTTGGAATTTGTCTAAAAAAATCAGCCGGATGCAATAACCGGGAGATTCAGGCTCTGAAAATTAATACAGTCGTTTGCGACGTGAAACTTCTCGTGAGATACGTTTCAGGTGACGCTTGACGGCAGCAGCTTTCTTGCGTTTACGTTCCTGGGTAGGCTTTTCATAAAATTCGCGGCGGCGCAGTTCGGTCAGAACCCCGGCTTTTTCGCAGGCACGTTTGAAACGACGCAGCGCTGCATCAAAATACTCATTTTCTTTTACGCGGACACTCGGCATAAGATTTCTGTCTTTCTGTTCGGACACAAAGAAACCCGGCTCGCATGCGAGTCCGGGGCTGAACCACATATTTTAATGCCTGGATTGGCAATTTGCAAAGCTATTTTAGATGCATTCTACGGACCCTGGCGATCCGGCTAATCGGCCAGGGCATCTGTCATGCAATGCACGGCCCGGCACTTGAGGTATGATGCGCCGCCTATGATGGTACTGGGCATTGAAACGAGCTGTGATGAGACCGGTGTTGCGCTGTATGACACCGATCGGGGACTTGTGGCCGAGGCCCTGCACAGCCAGATCGACCTGCACGCGGTCTATGGAGGCGTGGTGCCGGAAATAGCCTCAAGGGACCACATTCGCCGCCTGTTGCCGCTGGTTCGGCAGGTGCTGGCTGAAGCCGGGGTCAGTCGCCCGGATGCCCTGGCTTACACGGCAGGCCCCGGCCTGGTTGGTGCACTGATGGTGGGTAGCGGCCTGGCGAATGGCCTTGGCCTGGCCTGGGGTTGCCCGGTGGTTCCTGTGCATCACATGGAGGGTCACTTGCTTGCACCCATGCTGGAAAAGGACACTCCCGAGTACCCGTTCCTGGCGTTGCTGGTATCCGGTGGCCACACCATGCTGGTGTCGGTTGTGGCGATGGGTAGCTACGTGGTTCTCGGCAGTACGCGCGATGACGCGGCGGGCGAGGCATTCGACAAGACCGCAAAATTGCTTGGCCTTGATTACCCGGGTGGGCCGGCCCTGGCAAAGCTTGCAGAAAAAGGTGACCCGCAGGCCTTCGATTTGCCGAGACCAATGATTTCGCGCGCCGGTTTCGATTTCAGCTTCAGCGGGCTCAAGACAGCGGTGATGCTAAAGGTCAGGGAGTCGGTTCAGGCGGGCGGACTGGATAAGGTACGGGCAGATATCGCCGCATCATTCCAGCAAGCGGTCGTCGATACCCTGGTTGCCAGAACGCTAAAGGCCGCCTCTCACCTGAACGCCGAGCGCCTTGTCATCGCCGGCGGTGTCGGCGCTAACCAGGTACTGCGTGACGAGCTGCAACGACGTTTCGGGGGCCGTGTTTATTATCCGCGCAATGAGTATTGCACGGACAATGGTGCGATGATCGCGGTGGCCGGCGCAATGCGCCTGTCCGAAGCAGCGACCCCGGATGAAATAAAGGCAATAGCTCGCTGGCCATTGCAGGATTTACTACCACCTGCTGCGTAAAGGGCTGAACATGGGCGACCAGAATCAAGCAGATACTATCTTTCTGCACGACTTGCGGATCGAAACCGTTGTTGGCATCTGGAACTGGGAACGAAAAATCCGCCAGACAGTGAGTATTGACCTCGAAATAGGTGCAGATATTAGCGAGGCTGCAGCCCACGATGACATCGAGCACACGCTTAACTACAAGGCCGTTGCCAAACGAGTCCAGTCGTTTGTCGGCGAGTCCGCATTCCAGCTTGTCGAGACCATGGCCGAACGCATCGCAGAGTTGATACTGACGGAATTTGACGTACCGTGGGTGCAGGTCAAGGTCAACAAGCCGGGAGCAATTCGCGGTGCTCGCGATGTCGGCGTCAAAATCTACCGCCGCAATAGCTGAGTGCAGGAACCAATGGCCACTGTTTACCTAGGCTTGGGAAGCAACATGCAGCCGGAGCAAAACCTGAGAATGGCCGTGGACAGCCTGCGATCGAGATTTGGCGATGTAGTGCTTTCCAATGTGTACCAGAGCAAAGCGCTGGGGTTTGAAGCGGATGATTTTCTTAACCTTGTGGCGCGTATCGAAACGGATTTGCAGGCACCCGAAGTATTTGCCGTGCTTGAGGAAATTCACGACAAGTCCGGCCGGGAACGAGGCTGCGCCAAATTCGTCTCGCGGCCACTGGACATAGATTTACTGCTTTACGATCGACTTGTGGTCGACAGACCACCGGTGCGCGTGCCGCGCAGCGACGTGCTGGAGTACAGTTTTGTATTGGTGCCACTCGCGGAAATTGCCGCAGATTATGTACACCCGATTTCCGGGCGCCGCATTTCCGAGCACCTCCGGGAGCTTGATAAAAACAGTCACCCGCTCACAATACAGGGCCTTGATTTGTAGTAAAATGCAGGGTCAGTAACCATATTGATGCGATATCGCAGTGACCTCGCGTTGAAAGGATTCATAATCATGCGATCGATTTCTATCTTTCTGCTGGCAATGGTATTTGCCGGCTGCACCGTTTCGGAAGACGGGCCGCAGCAAATTGGCGACGCCGCCTGCACCAATGACGGACAAAAACAATTTGTTTTTGATGCCATGCAGGATGTCTATTTCTGGAATACCACCCTGCCAGCCAGTGTTAATCTCAGCGCGCATGCCTCGCCAGAGGAATTGCTGGAATTTCTGAAGACGTTCTCGCCAACCAACCCGGCAACGGGATTACCGATTGATCGCTTCAGCTTCATCAATTCAGCCGCCGCCGATTCCGCTTTTTTTGGGGAAGGAAAATTCGAAGGTTTTGGTTTCAGCTGGCGCTTTGAGGCTGCCGACGATGTGCGGTTCACGCGTGTGTTTTCGTCAAGCCCGGCAGCACAGGCTGGTTTCGATCGCGGCTTTCGCATAATAGCGCTCGACGGACGAACGATCGCAGACATAGACGCCAATGAGGGTATCAGCGCGATGTTCGATATGGATCCGCTGCAGTTCACGATCCGGCGGCTGGACGACACCGAGTTTACGATTATAGTAACGAAAGCCGTCGTAACCATCGACCCGCTTCCACAATGGCGAGTCATTGATACTGCGACAGGCTCGGTTGGCTACATGGAAATGGCAACGTTTATCAGTACCGCCGATCCTGTTTTTGACACGATTTTCAGCGAGTTCAGGCAGGCAGGCATAACCGACCTGATAATTGACCTTCGATACAACGGCGGTGGCCTGGTCAGCACAACGGAATTGCTCGGTGACTATCTGGGTGGCAGCGTGTCTAACGGGCTTGTATTTTCCAAGACACTCTTTAACGCCAACAACTCGAATTTTGATTCCACCCGGCGGTTCCAGCAGCTCACCAGCTCACTAAATCTGTCGCGCCTGGTAATTGTCGGATCGAAGAGTACAGCATCTGCCAGTGAGCTTGTAACCAACTCCATGGAGCCGCACGTAGCGGTGACGATCGTTGGCGCTACGACGTTCGGTAAGCCTGTAGGGCAAGTAGGCATCGAATTTTGCGAAAAAATTCTGCGGCCAACGGCGTTCGAAACCGTCAATGCACTGGACGAGGGTGGCTATTTCAACGGGTTGCCCGTTGATTGTCCCGCAGTCGACGATCTGGCTGTTCCGGTTGGTGCAGACAGTGATCCGAATGTCGTAACGGCGTTATCGTACCTGGCCAACGGCGCGTGTCCGGTTGCAACTCAGCAGTTCAAGATTGAGCGGGATCTGGCTCAGTCTGTGCGCAAAGAACTACCGCAGCCGGATCTGCGCGGTCCTGCGCACAGGGAGTTTGCCGGGGCGTTTTGAGGGATCGCGCCTCCCGAGGCGCGATCCGGCGACCATCACCAACCAAGCGATCGGCCGCCGTCAACCGAGATAATCTGTCCTGTGACGTAGTGTGCGTCGCGGGCGAGGAATATCACGGCGTCTGCGATATCTGCGGGCAGGCCCTGGCGGCCCAGCGGAACCTGTTCCAGGATTTTCTCCTTGGTTTCGCTGGTCATATCGTCTTCCGGCCACAGGATGGCGCCGGGTGCTATTCCGTTGACGCGTATTTCCGGTGCCAGGTCTTTCGCCAGCGACCGGGTTAGCATTGCGAGGCCCGCTTTGGCTGCGCCGTAAACGACGTGATCGCGCAATGGCCGTTGCGCATGTATATCGACGATATTTACGATGCATCCACCTGCGCTCTTGAGTGCCGGCATCGCAGCCTGCGAAAGGAATAGCGGAGCTTTGAGGTTGCTGCCGACGAGGTCGTCCCATTGCTTGCTGGTGACTGTACCCATCGGCGTGGGGTAAAAACTGGAGGCGTTGTTTACCAGTACGTCAATCCGGCCTGACCACTGCACGACGTTCTGAACAAGAGAAACGAGTTGTTGATCATCATTCAGATCGGCTTGAAATATTTCAGCTGAATTTTCCCGCCCGGCATTCAGTCGGTCGCGCAGATCGATCGCGGCTTGTACCGATCCCCGGTAATGGATCGCGACAGTCGCTCCCTCTTCATGCAGGCGAGATACGATGGTCGCACCGATACGTCGAGCCGCGCCTGTGACCAGCGCACATTTGTTTTGCAACGGCAAAGAGTCGATTTCCGGCATACGCATCCACAGCCAAAATTAACGAAAAAGATCGCCGGAACATAGCAATTGGCGGACCGGCGAAATACATTGTCAGCATTGTTGGGAATAATGTCACGTCAATGCAGGTCTTGAACACAGACACGCAACACCTACCGCGGCCTGAAGCCGACAGCCTGGCGCATAGCGAGCGGGTTCGGGCGCATATCCAGAGCGTTATTGAAAAAGCGGGCGGCAGTATCGGTTTCGCCGAATTCATGCAACACGCCTTGTATGCAAGCGGGCTTGGTTACTACAGTGCGGGCACGACGAAATTCGGCGAGGCGGGGGATTTTGTGACTGCGCCCGAGATTTCACCCTTGTTCGGGAAAATTCTGGCAAACCAGGTCGCGGTTGTTCTCGGGCAGATTGGTGTTGCTGCGAATCGAACCGTGTTGGAAATCGGTGCTGGCAGTGGGGTGCTTGCCGTCGACTTGCTGCAGCGTCTGGAAAAGCTGGCGTCACTGCCATCTCGCTATTGCATTCTCGAGGTATCTGCGGATCTGCAGCAACGCCAGTTCGCAGCTATCGAATCTGCGCTGCCGCATTTTGTCGACAAGGTTGAGTGGCTTGATGGCTTGCCCGGCGCCATGTCCGGCGTTGTTGTGGCGAATGAGGTGCTTGACGCAATGCCTGTGGAGCGTTTCGTGAAACGCGACGGGAAGGTATCGCGGCTATCGGTTACCAACGATGACGGTGGATTTGCATGGGTCGAGACGCCTGCACCCGATATTCTAGCCGTGGCTGTGCACGACATTGAAGCCGACCTGGGGCTTACGTTGCCGGATGGTTATGAATCTGAACTCTCGCTTGGAGTCGGCGAGTGGCTGGGCAACCTTGCGGAATGTCTCGAACAGGGCTTTGTTTTCCTGTTTGACTACGGCGTGAGTCAAAAGGAGTACTATGCCGCGGATCGCTCCGGCGGCTGGTTGCGGTGCCATTTCCGTCATCGTGCACATGGTGATCCACTGATTCACCCAGGCATTCAGGACCTCACTGCATGGGTGAATTTTACCCAGGTGGCCAATGCGGCCTTCGAAGGTGGGTTGCAAATAGCGGGATTCGTAAACCAGGCACAATTTCTGATGCTGGGCGGCCTGTCCCAGGAAATGGAAGACATCATCGGATTGCCAACTGACGCGCAGATTACGCTGTCGCGGCAGGCTAAATTACTGACAATGCCCGGCGAAATGGGCGAAAACTTCAAATGCCTTGGATTGAGTAAGGGTGCTATCGAGGCACCGGAGTTATTTGGCCTCGCGGATCGTTCGCACACGCTTTGACGATAGTCGGCCGATTCGGGTGTCGGCGATCAGGAATACAGAATGAGTTGGATTCAAGTTGTAGTGTTGGCAGTAGTGCAGGGACTCACCGAGTTCCTGCCGATTTCCAGTTCCGGCCACCTGGTACTGGTGCCGAGTATTTTCGACTGGGCAGACCAGGGCCTGGTGTTCGACATTGCAGTTCATTTCGGTTCGCTGGTGGCCGTTTGTGTATATTTTCGAACCGACATCATGAAACTGATCGGCGGTGGCCTGGCGGTGATCGGCGGCGACATGTCGTCCGTGACATCACGATTAGCTGTTGGGCTTGCGCTTGGCACAATTCCGGCCGCCGTTGCCGGCTTGATGTTCGCCGGTTGGATAGAAACGCATCTTCGCAGTCCGCTGGTCGTTGTCGCGACGCTTGCAGCTTACGGCGTGTTGTTGGCATTAGCAGATCGTTTTGGCGCGCAGAATCGGGATATCACAACCGTCAAGATTCGCGATGCGATTGTAATCGGGCTCGCCCAGGCCCTCGCACTGGTGCCCGGAACATCCCGTTCCGGCGTCACGATTACAGCAGCAATGGCGATGGGTCTGAAGCGCCAGGACGCCGCTCGATTCTCGTTCCTTCTGTCGGTGCCGGTCATTCTTCTCGCGACACTATACAAAGGGATGTCGATGCTCATGGGCGATGAAGCGATTGCCTGGGGCACTTTGTCGGTTGCCGCGCTGATATCAGCGATTGTCGCGTATCTGAGCATCGAGTTTTTCATGCGCTTTGTAAACGCAATCGGACTTATCCCGTTTGCTATATACAGGCTCATTCTTGCCGGTGTGATTTTCTATGTCCTGGTGTAAGGCATTTGTTTCGCTGTTGATCTGGCTTGTTTGCTGCTCGAGCGCCGCACAGGCGAGCGTTGGCTATGTGGTCGGTATCAATGGAGAGGCAGACAACGCCGGTGGCCGTGCGGTTTCAGGATTCATTGATTACGGCCTGGCGGAGGGCACATGGTTGTCGGGCACCATCGCACGAACCAATACGGGTGGCGTGCTCGGTGGCCTTGATACGATTTATGTTGATGCAGCGATCGAACAGTCATTCGGTCTGTTTGGCGTTCGGGCTGGAGCTGCTTACTGGGGCGACAACGATATCCTTGACAGCAATGATATTCGCGCATCAGTATTTTTTCGCGCCAGGAAAGGGTCACTGTCACTCAACTACGAACGGCGTGATTTTGATTTCGTATACAGTCCCCTGTTCGAGCCTGACACAATTCGAACGGCTGAGTTTTCTGCCGACGGGATAGGTGCCTCCGCATCGCTGCAGGCGAGTGAGGGGTCCAGGGTGTTCGTCAGTGGTATGGCTTATGACTATTCACGGAACATCCGGCTGCAGCCGCAGATTGACTCTTTGCGTTTCCTGTCGTCATCCCGTCTAAGTTTGATGAACAGCCTGATCGATTACAGGGTCGGCGGAGGTGTGGAGTTTCTCTTTGGCCAGCGAGCTGTTGACCTGACATTCAGCAACTGGCAAACGGCGATTGACGGCGGCACGGTGCGCTCGATATCAGTCGGTTTGGTCACGCCAAGTGGCCCTGCCAGCGACCTGGAGCTTCGGGTCGCGTTCGATGAGTCTGAGAATTTTGGCAGCACTTTCGCGCTTGCGGTCAGCTTTTATTTCTTCGGAGCCTGATGCTTTGATTTGTAGTAATCCAGTGCCCGAATGCGCGCGTCCTCGATCGCCTGACCAATCTCCGCGCCGCTGAGATCGCCTTTCGAGTATTCATTTGCAGAAACACCGATTGTTGATTGCAACGCGCCGCGCAAGTAGTCGGCCTGCGGATAAGGCGCATCTTCCAGGCCGCTACGCCCTCGTGCATCCGCTTCGCAGGCGACAACAAATTTTTCGAATCGTTCCGGCCGCCGAAAGGCATCCATTCTTCGCAAAACGCGCAATAGTGTTGATGCTTTCAATTCAAACGCACGATGGCAATGGCCATGAAATTCAGCAACCAGTAGCGCAAGATCACGGTACGCGTTGGGCACCGGCAAGCGGGTCGCGAGTTTCCGAACCAGCTTCACACTGCGTTGCTCATGGCCGTGGTGTGCGGGTAGGAGTTTCTTGTCGGTGCTCGCTTTTCCGAGGTCGTGAACCAGTGCGGCAAATCGAACATCGCCGTCCGGACTTAATATTGACGCCTGTTCCAGCACCATCATCGAGTGAATGCCACAATCGATTTCCGGATGCCACTTCGGTGTTTGAGGCACGCCAAAAAGGCTGTCGATTTCCGGATACAGGCGATGCAAGGCGCCGCAACGACGGAGCACGTCAAAAAACACCTGTGGATTGTCTGCGGTAAGGGCTGCCTCCGTTTCCTTCCATACACGATCAGGAACCAGGGCATCTACTTCGCCGCTGGCGACCATTTCTGACATCAGTGCGATTGTGTCATCTGCGATCGTAAACCCCAGTGCTACAAAGCGAGCGGCGAACTTGGCGACACGCAGGATTCGCACGGGGTCCTCGACGAAAGCGTCCGACACATGTCGCAATACGCGTGACTCGATATCGGCAACGCCGCCGAACGGGTCAACCACCGTGCCTTGTTCGTCGATGGCAATTGCGTTTACGGTAAGGTCTCGTCGCCTGAGGTCTTCCTCGATTGTGACCTCCGGATCCGCATGAAACTGAAAGCCATGGTAACCGGCACCGGTCTTGCGCTCTGTACGTGCGAGCGCATATTCCTCGCCACTTTCAGGATGCAGAAAAACGGGAAAGTCTTTGCCCACGGGCTTGTAGCCGAGCGCCAAAAGCTCATCGGGCGTGCTACCGACAACACACCAGTCCCGCTCTGCTACCGGAATACCCAGTATTTCATCACGTACGGCGCCGCCAACAAGGTAAACTTTCATTGGCGCAAGCTCTTTTTTGTAGTAGACATGGTATATACTATTGATTTATAAGAGATAACATAAATACCGGAGTTGAATGTATATTTTGGGTAGCGATACGGGTAGCAAATGATTCAGGAGCGGTCGATAACGGTCCTAAATGTAACCGGGCTAGTTTTCTATATCTACTGAGGACTCACTGCCAAAACTGACAAAACCCCAA
>PVMS01116503.1_pt1 | contig 25643 bp, 22 predicted proteins | sample 1853461 | NCBI WGS metagenome assembly PVMS01 (sample SAMN08582032, study PRJNA380276) | Marine sediment metagenome, whole genome shotgun sequencing project. | isolation source: ocean sediment barecode stripped | collected 2017
ATTACACAAAACTATTCAATAATTTGCTCCTATGAAAGCCTTATTTTTGCCTGCTCTATTTTTGATCATTCTGGCCGGATGCAACAATCCGAAATACGCTCTTGACGAGCTTGATAATCCACAGTTCAAACCCAATGTTGAGTTTCTGGGATACGAAAACCTGAACCATCCCGGATTCCAACTCCTCAAAGAGAAGTATCAGCTGGATACCATATTCCGGGGGGAGACAGATGAGTTTAAAAGGATTCTGATGCTGCGTCATTGGATCCGGTCAATAGTATCGATTGATGATCATGGCGATCCATACCCCGGTAGTGGATATGTGGAGGGTATTTTAGATGCAGCCCTGGAGGGACAGGGATTTCATTGCGGACATTTCATGAAGGTACAGAATGGCATCATGAATGCCTATGGGTATGTGAGCAGGACCCTGGGTGCAGGTCCCGGAGTGAAGGGTGGACCTGACGGACATCACGGAATCAACGAGATCTGGCTCAATGACTATCAGAAATGGTTTCTTTCCGATGCCAAATATGATCACCATTTTGAAAAGGACGGGATCCCTCTTTCCGCCCTTGAAATTCGTGATGAATATTTGAAGAACGGGGCAGCGGATATCATTCTGGTAAAGGGTCCGGAACGAATCCCCACCCCATATGACCCCGAAACCGGGACCAGTTGGGAACGGAGTGCACAGACCTATACATGGATCGAATATCATACCCACAATGACATGTTTTCGGTGTGGCCAGAACATGAAACTTTGCTGAGCATGTATGAGGATGAATATTTCCTGAATCATACATGGATCTGGGACGATAAACCCCACTGGGCTTATGATAAACCCGAGTTTATGCGTCGGGTCAGCGACCGCAATGCTTTTGAGTGGACACCCAATACCATTGATTCGGAAGTTGGGATAGAGGGCAACTTAGTAAGGATCAAGCTGTTCTCAGATACTCCTAACCTGAAGGAGTACCAGATGAGGGTCATACCTGAAGGAGAGTGGAACCTTGTTGAGGATTTAATTATCCTGGATCTAACTGGTGAGAGACATGAGTTACAATTTCGTACCATGAATTTAGCCGGGGTATCCGGACCATTGCATAAAATTGTAATAAGAAGGAAGGGAGATTCTGAAAATGAGAATTCCACTGCACTCTATAAGGCTGGAATTAACCTTATACCCTATCCGCAGGAAGTAGTTGTTGAAGGTGAGGATTATAAGCTCGGACCTCAACTCTCCATTGTTCTGGACGGGAATGCAAATGATCAGGAGAGGTTCATGGCATCGGAGCTGGCCCGGCAGATCGAGAAAGATTGGGGTATTCAGTCAGTGATTACCGATGTATTTTCACCCGGGGCTATCAGGCTGACCCATAAGGGAGTGTCTGAAAAAATCACTTCCCTCCCGGAAAACAAGGCCTTCCAGGCATATGAGCTGATCACAGCTGCCGATCAATTGACCATCAGGGGTATAGGGGAAACTGGCATATTTTATGGCACCCAAACATTGCTGCAAATCCTAAAACAGGGAGAGGAAGGAGTTTATGTTCCTGGAATGAGAATTACCGACTGGCCTGATATCCCGCAGCGGGCTTGTCATTATGATACCAAGCATCACCAGGACAGACGTGAATATGTGGAAAGCTTTATCAGGGACCTGGCCAGGTATAAGATCAATATGCTGGTCTGGGAATGGGAGGACAAATTCCAATACCCGAGCCATCCTGAGATTGGCGCTCCGGGAGCCTTCACCATGGAGGAAATGCAGGAATTCACCCGATATGCAAAGAAGTATCATGTGCAATTGGTGCCTCTGGTACAGGGACTTGGTCATGTGAGTTATATCCTGAAATGGCCCCAGTTTAGTCATTTGAGGGAGATCCCGGCTTCCAATTGGGAGTTCTGTCCCCTGGAGGAGGAGAGTTATGAATTGCTAAGCGATCTTTGGAAAGATGCCATAGAGGCTACTCCCGGTTCGGAATATATTCATATCGGCTCCGATGAAACTTATGAATTAGGCATGTGTGAACTATGTCGGCAACGATCAGATGAAATTGGTAAAAGCGGACTTTATCACCAGTTTATCAAAGAGGCCGGGGCACCACTTCAGGCTTTTGGCAGAGCCGTGATGGTCTGGGAAAGGCCAATGGGCTGGACTGAAAGTAATTCGCCGGCCATAGGTGTTGAGCCTCTACAAGCTTTGGTTTTGATGGAGGACTACCATTATGAGAGTGATGACTTTGAATTTGCGAAAGAAGCAAAAACAGCAGGCTTTGAAATTTTTAGCTATGATCCCAATCCAGGTATCGAGCCGCTGTTCCTTCCTTACTTTTATAAACTGAGAGGGGAAGGCGATAAGGAACGAGAAGCTGAAAACTCTTTGCAAGTATCCTATAAAGCGGTATCGCAGGCAGCAAAATCCGGACATTTTGATGGAATGATCAATACCTCATGGGACGATTCCGGATTGCATAACCAGGTCTGGATGCTAAGTTTTATCAATTCTGCTGAGTGGGCCTGGAGTGGTGCCAATCCATCAGCGGAGGAGTTTGTCGACAAGTTTTTCCTGAACTATTACGGGGATAACTCCACCGATATGAAGGAGCTGTTCCAGTTGTTGAACAGAGCGGCATACTACTATTATAAATCTTTCGAACGCAGGGTCTGGCACTACGGCGATATCGGTAAGACTCATCTGCCTGACCTGCCACGCGGTGACAACCTGGAGTATAGCGAATTCTGGAACCGGGAGTATGCTGAGAAAGTTGATGAGTCGAGGGAGCAGATCAAGCATATGGAGCAGGCCATGTCAATCATCCGGGCAAACCAGTCGGCCGGTATCAGGAATAGCTATGATCTGGAGATTTTCTTTTCCATCGTTCAACTGGTAAACCATACCTGCAATACCTACCTGGCACTTTCAGATCTTGAGATGGCCGTCAAGGAGGCTCATAGCCAGCATTTCCTGAATCACGAAGCAGCCAGCGAGGCAATGGAGCAAGCCGTATCTATTATTGAAAGTAATCTAAGGGAAAGGGATAAGGTGTACACGGAGCTTGTATCAATTTGGGAAAAGACAAGGCTTCCCAAAGGTATGTCGACAGATGAAAAGAAATTCTTTCACGAACAGGACCGCGCACGGCACTACGCCTTCAGAAGGGCAGATTTGTCATACCTGATCTACGACGAGGAACTGCTTGGGCTGGAAGAGTACCTGGAGCAGCTGCTTGACTACATGGAATATTACAGGAGTCTGTATCTTTAAAAAGAGCCTGCTTTTGCGGGCAGTTAATTTTTCAAATCACGGCGTTTCTGAAAAAATTCCTTTAAAAGTATTGATGCTTCCTCCTCAAGAATGCCGGAGATACATACGGTTTTTTTGTGCAACAGACTTTCTTCAATACGTGAGTAGCCTTCCCGGGAATCACTTGCGGCAAATACCATTCTGGATAGTTGTGCCCATTTCAGGGCCGCGGCACACATTACACAGGGTTCAAGAGTAACATAAAGTGTACAGCCTGTCAGGTACTTAGCTCCAAGATAGTTGGATGCTGCAGTGATGGCAATCATTTCTGCATGGGCGGTTACATCATTCAGCTGTTGGGTCATGTTATAAGCTCTGGCAATGATCCGGTTCTGGTTCACCACCACAGCACCCACAGGGACCTCTTCCTGGGCAACAGCATTACGAGCCTCCTTAAGTGCCTCATTCATAAAATATTCATCAGAAAATATGGGGTAATTCATGCTATAGGATCTAAGTTTACTTTTCCTCTTAAAAGTTGCTAAATTTGCACCTCGATAAAGTTACAAAAATAGAATCTTATGTACAGGACACACAATTGCGGAGAGCTTAAGATGGAAAATGTGGGGGAGTGGGTCATTTTATCAGGCTGGGTACAGAAATCCAGGGACCTGGGAGGGATGACTTTTGTGGATCTCCGTGATCGCTACGGCCTTACTCAGCTGGTATTTAATATGGAGTCGGATGCTAAACTGTGTGGGGAAGCCAGAAAGCTGGGACGCGAGTTTGTGTTAAAGGTGGAAGGAACGGTTGCCGAGAGAAGCAATAAAAATCTGCGGATTTCCACCGGTCATATTGAAATCCTGGTGGAAAAACTTGAAATCCTGAATAGTTCAATCACCCCTCCTTTTACCATCGAAGAGAATACCGATGGCGGGGATGACCTGCGAATGAAATACCGCTACCTGGACCTGAGAAGAGCAGTGGTCAGAGAGAACCTTCAGTTGAGGAGTCGCATGGCCATCGAGATCAGAAAGTATTTAAGTGACGAGGGTTTCCTGGAAGTAGAAACGCCTGTTTTGATAAAATCAACCCCTGAAGGAGCCAGAGATTTTGTGGTCCCTTCCAGAATGAATCCTGGGGAGTTCTACGCCCTGCCTCAATCCCCTCAAACCTTCAAGCAGCTATTGATGGTGGCCGGATTTGATAAGTACTTTCAGATTGTAAAATGTTTCCGGGATGAAGATCTGAGGGCTGACCGCCAGCCCGAATTTACCCAGATCGACTGTGAAATGTCATTTGTGGAAAGGGATGATGTATTGAATGCCTTCGAGGGATTAACTAAGTATCTGTTTGAGACCGTCAAAGAGGTCAAAATTGAAGGTGATTTTCCAAAAATGTTCTATGCCGACGCCATGCGCAGATATGGGAATGACAAGCCAGACATTCGTTTTGGGATGGAGCTCAGTGAGATGTCGGATCTGGTCAAAGGCAAAGGATTTCAGGTCTTCGATTCGGTAGAATATGTCGGGGGTATCTGTGCTACAGGCTGTGCCGGCTACAGCCGCAAACAACTGGATGCACTGACCGACTGGGTAAAGAGGCCGCAGATAGGAATGAGGGGGCTTGTATATGTGAAATACAATGAAGATGGAACCCTGAAATCGTCGGTGGATAAGTTCTATGATGAAACAGCACTTAAGCAGTGGGTGGAACTGCTCGAGGCAAAACCGGGCGACTTGATCCTGGTTCTGGCCGGAGATCGGGAACTGACCCTGAAGGCACTGAGCGAACTAAGACTGGAGATGGGAGGAAGACTTGGACTTCGCGATCCAGATGTCTTCAAGCCATTATGGGTTGTGGATTTCCCCCTGCTGGAGTGGGACGAGGATAGCAAACGCTTTCATGCCATGCATCATCCATTTACCAGTCCCTATGAGGAGGATCTGGAGCTGTTCCGAACTGATCCCGGTAAGGTGCGTGCAAAGGCTTACGACCTTGTAATCAATGGGGTGGAGATCGGAGGTGGTTCCATACGAATCCACGATGAAGGCTTGCAGAAGCAAATGTTCGATAAGCTGGGTTTCACAGAGGAGGAGGCCCGCAAACAGTTCGGCTTCCTGATGAGTGCCTTCCAATACGGAGCACCTCCCCATGGGGGAATCGCTTTTGGCTTTGACCGTCTGGTGGCTCTCTTTGCAGGGATAGAATCCATCCGGGATGTGATTGCGTTTCCTAAAAATAATGCCGGTCGCGATATGATGATCGACACACCCTCCACCATATCGGGCGAACAGCTTACTGAGCTGAGCCTGAAGGTGGATTTGAAAGATTGATGATACAAAACCCTAGTATAGTAAAGGTATTTCTGCTTGCCTTAAGCCTTTTTTCAGGGCTAACTATTCATGCCCAGATTCCAATTGAGGAGGGAGACCCTCCCAACCCGGTAGATATTCCGGACTTTTACAAATCCACTCTCTCCGATCTGGACACGGAGCTTCAACAAATGCGTATTGGGCAGAAAGAGGTAATAGCCACCTCACCCGGCGGATTGCCTGTATATGCGGTCTTCTATGGGGAAAAAGCCGAATCTGCTTCTGTGGCAAACTACAATTCGGCGGTGGCAGCCAGAGAGCCTTCCGCATATGCTAAAAAGGACAGCAGCAGCAGGCCTGTGGTATTCTTTCTGGGCCCGGTCCATGGCCAGGAGGTAGAAGGACTGGTGGGCCTGATAAACCTGATCCATATTGCCGAAACCGGGAAGGATCATCGCGGCAGGGAATGGATGCAGCTGAAAAGCAAACTGGAACAGTGCAGAATTATCATCGTTCCCTGCGGAAATCCCGATGGACGGCTTAGATGTCCCTATGACAGTTTTTTAGGGCTCCCTACCCCCATTATGACAAAGTACGGTCAGGGAACCAGAAAAGATGGATCCTCATGGGGTTGGCCCGGGGCAAAATCGGTGCATCCCATGAAAGGTGATGTGGGCATCCTGGGGGCCTATTTTAATGATGATGGTATCAACCTGATGCACGATGATTTTTTCGCACCCATGGCGGAGGAAACCTCGGCCATTCTGAACATTGCCAGGTCTGAAGCACCGGATATGACAGTCTCGCTTCATTCCCACGAAAACAGGCCCCGGATCCTGCAGGCTAACTACGAGCCCTGGTTCATGAAGCAGCGAATTGATAGTCTGATCAGGCAGCTGAATCACAGTTACATAGATAAAGGATTACCCGGAGTGCCTGCCGATTGGCTTGGCGAACCGGATGTGGAAGATAAGGTGGCTCCTCCCCGGGCCAGCTTTAACCTCATCAGTGCCCTCCACCATGTCTCCGGAACCATGGCCTTCACCTTTGAGTGCAGTCACGGATGTGTATCGGATCGTTTCCCGGAACCCTTTGTTAGCTATGAGGATATTCTGGATATCCAGCTGAACCTGTGTGATGTGATGTTGAATTATATATTGGAGAATTGCTTGTATTAAAAGAAGCTGAACGCTATTTTTGATAGATATGAGCGCATCCACTTCTTCCTACAGCCCGGAACGCTTGTTATCACTTGACTTTTTCCGGGGAGCAACCATGTTTTTATTGATTGCCGAATTTACCCACCTATTCTCATTTTTACACGATCCTTCACTGGAAGGCTCTTTTATCTATGTGATTGCGGAGCAGTTCCATCACCATCCCTGGAATGGACTCCGGTTCTGGGATCTCATCCAGCCCTACTTTATGTTTATTGTGGGTGTGGCCATGCCCTACTCGCTTGCCAACCGTAAAAAACGTGGTCATTCACAGGCCCAGATCACCCGACATGCTTTCCAGAGAGCCTTCTTACTTCTGTTCCTGGGATGGGCACTCTATTGCATCGATCCGGGGAAAATTGTATTTCGCTTCCAGAATGTACTGGCACAGCTTTCCGTGACCTATATACTTGCTTTCCTGATAATGAAAAAGCCGGTGCGCTTCCAGATCATCTTCTCCTTTCTTCTGCTGGCACTTACCGAGGTGATTTACCGGGGTTTCTGGGTGGAAGGATTCAACCATGCCTTCATCCCAAATGAGAATTTCGGAACCTGGCTGGACCTGCAATACGGGGGAGCCGATATGGGCGGACACTGGGTTTCATTTAATGCCATTCCTACCACTGCTCACACCATCTGGGGGGTTCTAGCTGGACAGTTACTTATGAGTCAGAGAAAAACAACGCAAAAACTGAAGATTCTAATCATAGTGGGCGTCATAGGTGTAGTTGCCGGATATGCGCTCAATCCCCTGACTCCCATCATCAAAAGAATCTGTACCTCCTCTTTTGTGCTTGTTAGCGGGGGCTGGACCTTTCTGACCCTGGCCTTTTCTTACTGGCTCATTGATATACTGAAACGGCAGAAGTGGTCCCTATTTTTCAGGGCTGTGGGATTGAATCCCCTGTTTATTTACCTCTTTGCTCATGTGGGCGGAGCCGCTTTTATTGAAGCCATCATCCATCCGTTTACCTACTTACTCTTTGGCTGGATGGGAACACTGACAGCATCCATTCTGACCAGCGCCATCGTACTGTTTTTACTGTGGTACATATGTCACTGGATGAACAAGAGAAAAATCTATATCAGAATTTAGGCAATTAATAAACTTGAAGAAGATGTTCAACTTACGAATGATTCCTTTCCTGGCAATGGTCCTGGTTCTATCTGCATGTTCCGGCAACAAGGCAGAGCTTTATCAAGAAATGATCAAGATCGATGCCCATGTGCACATACGGACTACCGAACCGTCTTTCATGGAGTACACCAAATCGGAAGGTTTTAAACTGCTTACCATTAATACCCGTTCCTACAGCCAGGAGTACATTGACTCGCAGAAGGAGTATGCAATGAAGATGGAAAGACTCTTCCCAAAGGAAATCTCCTGGCTTGCCACCTTCTCCATGGAAAACTTTGAGGAAGAGGGTTGGGCGGATGGAGTGATCCGGCAGCTGCAGGAAGATCTGGATCAGGGGGCTGTAGGCTTCAAGATATGGAAGGATATTGGGATGACCTTCCGGGACAGCCTGGGAGATTTTGTTCTTCTGGATGACCCAGTATTCAAGCCCGTTCTGGAGTTTATGGAGGCAAGTGGTTTGCCACTTCTAACACATATTGGAGAGCCTCTTAATTGCTGGCTTCCCCTGGATTCGATGACGGTGAACGGCGATAAATCTTATTTCAAAAGTCATCCGGAATACCATATGTACCTGCATCCAGACTATCCTTCCCATGAAAGGCTGATGCAATCAAGGGACCATGTTTTGGTCACTTATACTGATTTGAACATGATCGGAGCGCATCTGGGAAGTCTGGAATGGGATGTGGATGTGCTGGCAGCACGATTGGATCTTTATCCGAATTTTGCGGTTGATCTGGCTGCAAGAGTGTGCCATTTTCAGGTTCAGGAGCGGGAGAAGGTTCGTGATTTTGTCATCAAATACCAGGACAGGATCCTTTATGCCACCGATCTGGGTGTATCGGAAGAGAATGTGGAAGACAGGATACAGTGGCTTGAGAATGAATGGAGGTCGGACTGGCTCTACTTTTCCACTAATGAGGTGATGGAGTCCCGTAGTGTAGAGGTACCATTTATGGGCCTGGATCTGGATAAAAAGGTATTGAAGAAGATCTTTTACTCCAACGCAGTTCAATGGTATCCCGGCATCTTCGAGTAAGTATGAAACTTCGCTCTTTCCTTAAAACTGCTTATTTAGATGTAATTGAAATAGAATCTAAACTCGAAAGTTAGTTTTAATTCACGATTTTTTGTGGATAACTTCACAGGGTTTTAGAGCATGATGAAATAGTTACACTGTACTTTGTGCGAAGAATTTTTGTGACCCATAGAGATGCTTAAGATTGCGAAAGAAGACAGCCAGTACAGGGTGGAGTTGTTCCAGGTTAACAAACTCAACACCCTTTTTTCAGAGCTTGTGAAGCAACAACTCACGGAGTTGGTGGATGAACCGGGAGTTTCTGTTATTTTTGACCTTGAAGGAATCAGGTTTATAGATAGTTCTGGCTTTGATGTTTTGCTTGAAATATCCGAACGGGCTTACCACTCTGGAAGCCAGTTTAAATTATGCAATATCTCCGACGATGTAAGGGAGTTGATTGTCCTTCTTGATCTGGAGGGTCGTTTTAGCATCTGCTCATGCAAGCATACCGAAGAGAAGATCCTTGTGGTGCTGGACTAATGTTGCAAATTCACACCGAATCACCAATTAGTGTGGCTGATGTGCAGCTATCGATGCGGACAGTCACATAGTCGCCCGGATTGAAGTTCTTCTTTGGGAAGACAACCACCTTATTTTGTGAGGTGCGTCCAAACAGCTGCTCCTCCGATTTTTTAGATACACCTTCCACAAGTACCTCAAAGGTTTGTCCCACGTCACGCTGTTTACTTTCCAGTGACAATTTCATTTGCAGCTTTATGATTTCATTTAAGCGTTGGGTCTTGGTCTCTTCACCCACATCGTCGCTGAACTTCAGGGCAGCGAATGTGTCGGGACGTTCACTGTATTTAAACATATAGGAAAAATCGTAACCCACCCACTCCATAAGACTGAGAGTCTCATTGTGCTCCTCATTTGTTTCACCGCAAAATCCAGCAATTATATCTGTGGAAATTGAGGTGCCGGGAAGATGCTTTTTTATGGCTTCAATTCTGCTTTTGTAGTGCTCACGGGTGTATTTTCGCTTCATCCTTTTGAGTACAGATGTGCTACCCGATTGCACAGGGAGATGTATGGATCTGCAAAGGTTGGGATATGTGGCCATAACCTTCAACAGGCTATCTGACATGTCCTTGGGATGAGATGTGGCAAACCTCACCCTGAGTTCCGGGTCGATCTTAGCCACTCGCTCCAACAACTTCTCAAAGCTCATATTCCCGCCCTCTTCCCACCGGTACGAATTCACATTCTGCCCCAGCAGGGTAACTTCGCGGTACCCTTTCTGGAATAGTTCGGAGGTTTCCCTGATAATGGTTTCTGGGTCGCGGCTCCGTTCACGGCCCCGGGTACCCGGGACCACGCAATAGGCGCAAAAATTATTGCAACCCCTCATAATTGAAACAAAGGAGGTCACATGATTCCGGTCCATTCTAACAGGACGGATATCGGCATAAGTTTCTTCCAGCGATAATAGGGTATTGATTCCTTTCTGCCCACTGCCCAAATCCTGCAGAAGGGAGGGAAGCTCGCGATAAGCATCAGGCCCAACCACCAGGTCAACCAGCTCCTCCTGCTCCAGCAATTTTTCCTTAAGCCTTTCAGCCATGCATCCGATAATCCCCACCGAGACCTCTCGGTTTCTTTTCTTCAACTTCTTAAACTCATTGAGCCGCGACCTGATACGCTGCTCCGCATTGTCGCGAATGGAACAGGTGTTCACCAGCACCAGATCTGCTTCCTCCATATCTTCAGTGAGTTGATAATTATTCTGCTGAAGAATGGCAACCACCACCTCGCTGTCGACTACATTCATCTGACAGCCATAGGTTTCTATATATAATTTCCTGAATTCCATGGGAGGCAAAGGTAGGAAAAAGACCATTCACCGACAATTGATGTACGTTGGCCGATTTGTTGTTTCACAGAGTGGACCACCACTATAAATTTACAACAGGAAAAAAGAAATAAATATTTATAAATTTAAAACTATGAAAATGGGAACAGGTTTATTTTGGGGAGCATTCTTGCTGATTCTTGGTATCGCACTTATTATCAAAGTGGTTTTTAATATTGACTTCCCCATATTTAAAGTGTTGGTGGGTGTTTTCCTTGTGCTTCTTGGCATCAAGGTGCTTTTTGGGAAGGTTTTGATTCCGTCACATCATTTTGAGCCGGAGGAAACCATATTTAATGAGCGGGTATACGACAACCCTGAAACAGGAAAAGAGTACACCGTTCTTTTTGCCAAAGGAGTTTATGACTTCACCAATGTGGATCTGAGTAAAGGCAGCTATCATGTGAAGGTGAGTACGGTGTTCGGAGGGACACAGATTATCATTCCCCGTGACAAACCGGTCCGGATCAAGGCAGATGCTGTTTTTGCAGGAGCCGAACTGCCAGAAGGCCATACAGCCGTTTTCGGTACAACTGTTTACGAGAGCGACTCCTGGTCGGCCGATTCTGCTTCAATCAACATCAAGGTTGATGTGGTTTTTGGAGGTGTTCAGGTGATCAGGCGTTAAAGACTTTCAAGAAACCCCGCATTTTGTTAATTTTGCTGTAAATATTGCGAAACAACTATGTCAGGACACAGCAAATGGTCGACCATCAAGCGCAAGAAAGGCGCAAATGATGCCAAAAGAGGAAAACTCTTTACTAAAATCATTAAGGAAATCACCGTAGCAGCCTCTGAAGGAGGCAGCGATCCAGAAACCAATCCACGCCTTAGGGCTGCTGTTCAAAACGCCAAGGGCATGAATATGCCCAAGGATACCATCACAAGGGCAATCAATAAGGCGGTTCGGGATAATTCCTCTTTTTTGGAACTCACCTTTGAGGGAATGCTCCCACACGGCGTGGGTGTATTTGTGGATAGCCTCACTGATAACCGGAACCGGACTGTTAGTAACGTAAGGGCCATATTCACCAAGCGTGGTGGAAGTCTGGGAACCAATGGATCGCTGAGCTTTATGTTTGAGCGTAAGGGGGTGATCAGCCTAGCCCAGGGAGAAATGGATCCTGAGGAGTTTGAGCTGGAGCTTATTGATGCTGGTGTAGAGGAGATTGAACTGGAGGAGGGAACCTTTATGATAACCACTCCCATGGAGGATTTTCACACAGTGCAGCTGAAGCTACAGGAGATGGGCCTGGAACCCGATAGTGCTGAACTCCAGAGAATACCCAATGATGCCATGGACCTGACCACCGAACAGGCGATTCAGATTATGAAAATTATTGAAGAATTTGAAGACGATGATGATGTTCAGGCTGTATCGCACAATCTGAATGTTACGGATGAGGTGTCCGAAGCCATGGGTGAATAAGACATTCAGGGTTTTACATTCCTTTGTTAATTAGTTTCACACAGAAGATAATCAGACCGATCATCATGCCAGCCATGGCAGCTGTCTTCAGAATGTGTTCGGGATTGTACCAGTTAAAGAATATTAACATAGGTCCCGATATCACCAGGAGGATGGTCGAAACCATTGGAAATCCTTCTAATTTAAACCTGGTCATTCCCAGGCCAAATGTGAAAAGTGCTGCACAACTGCCCCCTATTCCGATATAGAAACTCTCTTCTTTAAAGTGCTGAAGGATACCGATCCTCATCTGTTCATTGGTCTGTTCTAAACCATCCACCAGATCCTGAGTCAGAATCTGGTTTAATTCCAGTCCCACAAGCCCCATCATAAGCGCCCCGGCTGCAGCTCCAAGCAAAAAGAGGCCGTTCAGATAATGAAGAATTTTAAGTTTCTTGTGAAAAACAATCAGGTAAAAGGGAATTGAAACAAGGGTAATAAAGGACGTAGTAAGCCACGCCCAGGCGCTTATCTTTTGATTTACCGAGTGATCGGAGAGGTAGGAAAGGTCATCCAAAAGGGTGGAATATGGGCTCCCCATATCAAAATCCAGAAGCATGGCAAATACAAAACTAAAGCCTACAAGGATGATAATCAGCCCGGTAATCACCTCCGTGCGTCTGCGTTTGCTCCTTGGTTCCTTCTGCATAAAGTGAAAGTAATCAAATTATCATTTCAATGGCAGAGCGAAGACAATTTTGATTAATTTTGCCACAAAATTCCCAGATGACAAGATACTCTTTCTCGTTTCTTTGTATAATGCTTTTTCCCCTGATGACGTTTGGGCAATCTCAACAGGTATCTGGTTCCCAGGGAGATATTCTTAAGGTGTTGACTGATGAAGAAAAAGATGATCAGGTCTATATTGAGGTGGACAGCCTGTTGGTTGCAAACTATTATAAACTGATTACTGAGAACACCAGCATAAAAGGAATTCCAGGATACCGCATCCGTATCTTCTCTGAAAGTGGATTGGGAGCAAAAGAGCAACAACAACAGATGAGGGCCAGGTTCCTCTCTGAGTTTCCGGGTGTCGATGCATATCATAAATATGACGAACCCTTTTTTAAGGTCTATGTGGGGGATTGCAGGACGAAAAGCGAGGTTCTTAAATTGTATGATAAGATTAAGGACAAATTTCCGAATCCCATTATCGTACCTGACTATATAAACCAAACCAGTGTTGAATAGCAGATCTGACTTATGACCGATGAAGTAAAACACAAGTGTGGTATAGCACTTATCAGGCTGCTTAAGCCATTGGAACATTATCAGTTATCTCATGGAACCTGGAGGTATGGGCTCGAAAAGCTTTACCTGCTCATGGAGAAGCAACGAAACAGGGGCCAGGATGGAGCAGGCGTGGTGAGTTTAAAAATGGATACACCCCCCGGGAGGAAGTATTTCAACCGGCAGCGGGAATCCGGGGATACGGCCATCAATGAGATATTTAGAAGGATCTACGGCAAGTACGAGGAGGCTGAAAAACTTAATGCGGGTGCCTTTAATGATGTCAACTGGGCAAAGGCGAACCTGCCTTTTGTGGCAGAGGCCTACCTGGGCCACCTCAGGTATGGTACATTTGGATCCAATAACATCGCCAACCTGCATCCGGTCATGAGGCAAAATAACTGGAGGACCAGAAGCCTGGTGATGGCCGGTAATTTTAACCTGACCAATGTAGATGAGCTATTTGATATATTGGTTGAGTTGGGTCAATATCCCAAAGAGTACTCCGATACGGTTACCATGCTTGAGAAAGTGGGCCATTTCCTGGACAATGAAAACCAGCGCTTATTTGACAAGTTCAAAAACCAGGGATATTCCAACCTGGACATTAGCGAAAAAATAGGTAGTAGCCTGGATATCACAAAAATTCTTGCCGGAGCCAACAAACGCTGGGATGGGGGATATACCGTTGCCGGAATGATGGGGCATGGAGATGTTTTTGCCATGCGCGATCCCTGGGGGATCAGACCTGCATTTTATTATCACGATGAAGAGGTCGTCATTGTCACCTCAGAGCGTCCAGCCATTCAGACAGCCATGCATGTGGATTTTGATGAGGTCAAGGAGTTACCGCCCGGCCATGCACTGGTGGTGAAAAGGAGTGGTGAATTGACCATTGAACGAATCCGTGAAAAGCAGGAAAAGAAATCCTGTTCATTTGAAAGAATATACTTCTCCAGGGGAAGCGACAGAGAGATTTACAGGGAACGAAAAAAACTGGGTGAGTTACTGGTTCCAGAGATACTTAAGGCCATCGATTATGAGGTGGAAGATACGGTCTTCTCTTTTATTCCCAATACGGCCGAATCTGCTTTTTATGGCATGGTCAAAGGGGTTGAAGATTACATGATCGAGAAGAAATGGGCAGAACTGAAAGCATTTAATGGAAACACCAGTCAGGAAGAGGTGTTTAAGATCGTGAATCAACGTGCCCGGATCGAAAAGGTAGCCATAAAAGACATGAAGCTAAGGACCTTTATTTCTCAGGATAAGGGTCGAAAGGATATGGTGAGTCACGTCTACGACATCACCTATGGAACCATAAGGCCGGGAGTGGACAACCTGGTGATTATCGATGACAGCATTGTTAGGGGCACTACCCTGAAGCAGAGCATCATTAAAATACTCGACAGACTAGGACCTAAGCGAATTGTGGTGGTCTCTTCCTCTCCGCAGATCAGATTCCCCGATTGCTATGGCATTGATATGGCAAAATTGGGTGATTTTACCGCTTTTCAAGCTGCCATTGAGCTTCTTAAGGAGAATGAAATGGAGCATGTGATTAACGAGGTATTTAAGAAGTGCAACATGCAGAAAGATCTTCCTAAGGAGGAATATGTAAATTATGTGAAGGATATCTATAAGCCATTTACACCGGAACAGATCAGTGAAAAAATATCAGAGATGCTTACCGATAAGAGCGTGAAAGCCAAGGTGAAGATCGTCTATCAAGGAATTGATGCGCTACATAAGGCTGTGCCTGATGATCTGGGGGATTGGTATTTTACGGGTGACTATCCCACACCGGGCGGAAATAAGGTGGTAAGTACATCCTTCCTGAACTACATCCATGGGATCAATACACGAGCGTATTAAATCCGCCTGGGAAATTTGAATCTTTTGACCAGCTTCCGGATTTTCAGATCTCTTCTTCGGATGCTTTTAATCTTCTGTAACTGCTTTGGGACGTAGTTCAATACATGACGTTCCACCTTTGCTTTATAGAGGTCATTTACAGTAATCATAATTCCAGTCTCCTCCACATCTCCAAATGTCTTATTCAACACAGTGCCAAAGGTTTTCATGGAGGGTGACAGGTTCATGTATGCATTGATCAGCGGGGGGATATTCTCACCGCAGGCCCTTACCTCTTTGGATAAAATCTTATAATCCTCTTCGTAATTCCGACCTGTCAGAGTAGCTGTAAGTTTTGCCCTGTCTGTGGCCATATTCAGTGGCTCTTTAGGGGTGACCATCTCCTCTACATCAGGGAAGTGCTTATTCAGGAAAAACAGGATAAGATCCCGGGCCATCTGGTGGTAATGAAGGTACATGGTTACTTTTCCAAACATGTACTTCTTATCGGGGTGGTCCAGCACAAGTGCACCCAATCCATCCCAGAGGTTATCAAGTGCGTAGAGCCCTTTCCTTCTGAGGCCGGATGATTGATATTTGGGTTGAACAAATGAGCGCCCAAGCTCGATCATATGTGGCAGGTAGTCGGAAATGAATTCATCGGAAAAGTTAAATAGCTTGGAGGTTGCAAGTCGTATCTGCCCATCTTTGTAGCATAGGTCAGGCTCGCAAATATGGTAGCGGTAGCCTCCAAGAATAGTCTCTTCATCAGGGTCCCATACAATTAACTGCTGGTATGAATTCTCCCCGGTATCAAATTCATCCAGGTCACACTCCAATCCTGTACCTCCCCCGGCATTACGAAATGACAGCTCTCTCAACCTGCCTATTTCACGCATGGTATTGGGTGAGTTTTCTGCATTGATAATGTAAATCTTATTTCCTGCCTTATTCGTTTTACGGATAAAGGTATCGGCTGTCAACTCTTCCATAAGGGCTTCCAGGGGGACAGGGGGTATGATCGGTTTCATTTGCATGACTGATGGTTTTATTTGTTGATGAAACTAAATGGAAGGGTGTTATTCTCTTCAAGCGTATAGGTATAATCCTGTACATAAGCTGCCCACTCTTTTGCATTGTATCGTGAGTCAAATGTCTCGTAGGGGATTGGCGTACCGAAGGTAATTGTAAAGTGTTTATTGCGATGTTTGTAGGATTCATTGGGCAGGAAGAACATCTCGATATTCGTTTTGATACCCAGGAATCTCCTCAGATTGGCCAGGTTGTAAAAAAAGTTGGAGCATCTGCCGGATACATGCAGGGGAACCACATCCCGCTTGGTTTGTTTGGCCTTGGTGATAATACTTTTTTGCCATTCTGTATCTCTGATCACTCCTTTTCTGCGACGGGATACCAGGCCTGCGGGAAAGGTCATTACCTGTTCATCTGACTCAAAAAGCGAGTTGATCCTTCTCACATTTTCAATGGCTTGCGCTCCATGTTTATTGATGGGCACAAACATCTCCTCCATGTTGTCTACATTGGTTAGAAGATCATTTACCAGTACTTTAAGATGGGGGTAAGATTTTGAAAGCTCGCTGATAATCATCATGCCATCAAATCCACCCAGGGGATGATTGGCCACGAAAATATATCTGCCTCCCTGGGGCAGCTTTTCCCTCCCTTTTACATCCAGGGTCACATTAAAAACTTCGATGGAGGCCCGGGCAAAGTCCACATTCTTCTTATAACCATGATGATAGAGAATGGGATCATGCATAAAATCAATCCTCAGGATCTTTGACAGGAATCGGTAGATGAAGCCCGGAATCCAGGGTGCAAGAGACGGACTCTTATCCATGAATAAGTCCTTGATATTGATGGGTTTAAAGTTTTTTTTATGGGTGGCTTCATCCATGGGTGTCTGAATCATATGATTTGATAAGCACAAGCAAATACAAAAGTATTAAAAAAAAACAGGCGAACACCATGGGTATCAGGATTCCCGTGGGTTGCGTAAAAGTTGTTAACAAAGTGGGAAAAAGTGGGATGAAATGGTACAAAGTGGTGAAAAAGTTCTATTTTTACGATCAAACCCGCAAAATCCTGATGACGACATTCATAGGAGACTATACAGTAAAGCTTGATTCAAAGGGGCGACTCTCCTTTCCGGCTGCTTTTAAAAGGCAGATCAGGGAAGCTGCGCAGGCTGGTTTTGTATTGAAGCGGGATGTGTTTGAAAACTGTCTCATTTTGTATCCTATGGAAGAGTGGGAGAGGCAGAACAAGATGATCAAGGCCAGGACCAATCCCTACAACAAGGAGCATGCCCGATTTTTGAGAATGTTTTTCTCGGGTACCGCTGAGGTCATTCTTGATGCGAACAACAGGATGTTAATCCCCAAGCGACTGCTCGATTATGCAAAAATTGAGAATGAGGTAGTGCTTGCAGGTCAGTCGGGAAAAATTGAAATATGGTCCTCTGATCGGTATGGCAGCGTAAGCGAAACTGATGAAAACTTTGCTGCCATGGCTGAAAAAATCTTAGGAGGATCTTTTGATGAACCAGATATATAATGGGCTACCATAAGCCGGTATTGTTGCATGAAAGCGTAAGCGGACTAGATATAAAACCAAAGGGCTGTTATGTGGATCTGACCTTTGGAGGAGGGGGGCACTCTCGCGAAGTTCTAAAAAAGTTGGGAAAAAATGGCAGGCTTATAGCTTTTGACCAGGATCAGGATGCCGAAGCAAATGTTCCGGATGATAAGCGGATAATCTTCGTCGGGGCTAACTTCAGATATTTAAAAAATTACCTGAGATACTACTCCATCCCTAAGGTGGATGGAATACTTGCCGACCTGGGTATCTCTTCACACCAAATCGACCGTCCAGAACGGGGTTTTTCATTCAAATCAGATGCTTTGCTTGACATGCGTATGGACAAGCGTAGTGAGAAGTCGGCGATGCAGGTTCTGAATAGTTACACCTATAAAGGTCTGGTAAGGGTTTTAAGGACCTATGGGGAATTGAAAAATGCATCTGCACTGGCCAATGCCATTCTGCGGAAACGAGAGGAAGTTAAGCTGGAGACCACAGTCGACCTTGAGAATGCACTGTTAAGATTCATTCCCAGAAGTCAGCCCAGTAAATTCCTGGCGAGGGTATACCAGGCCTTGCGAATTGAAGTGAACCTTGAAATGGAAGCGTTACAGGAGATGTTGATACAGACTGCAGATTGGATGAATGAGGGAGGGAGACTGGTGGTAATCACCTATCACTCCATTGAGGACCGGATGGTGAAAAACTACATGCGATCGGGGAACCTGAAAGGCGAAATAGAAAAAGACTTCTATGGCAATGTTCAGTCACCCTGGAAGCTGGTAAACCGAAATGTAATTACCCCGCCACCCAAAGAGATAGAATTGAATAACAGAGCCAGGAGTGCCAAATTAAGAATCGCAGAAAGAACAGAGTGATGGCTAGAGAGAAGAAAAGCATAGAATTCGATCCCTCCATTGAGGAGAAGGAGAAGAGTTTGTCCTTTCGCGACCTGCTGGATGGAAATGTATTGACCCGAAAATCGGTGTTAAAGCAGTCCCGGTTTATCCTTCTGCTGGTGTTAATTGCATTCTTCTCCATTGCAAACCGGAATCATGCTGAGAAGACAGTGATTCAGTTAAACAGATTGCAGAGTGATGTGAAGGAGATGCGCGCCAAATCTATATCCTTCTCCTCCGACCTGGTCAAAATCAGCAGGCAATCGGAGGTAGTTCGTTTGGTAAACCGATATAACCTGGGGCTTGAGGAGAACCTGGAGCCCCCCATTAAATTGATTGTTAACGAAGAGTAGCATGTCCCTTAAACGCGACATATTGATACGCTCCTCCCTGGTCTACCTGGGTGTGCTTTTTATGGGATTATCCATAGTGGGGAAGGCCCTTCACCTCCAGGTATTTGAACAGGACAACTGGGGTATGGAGGAGAACAGCACCATTCGCCATAAGGTGATTGAGCCCAACCGAGGAAATATCTACTCCTCAGATGGTCGTCTTCTGGCTGTATCGGTGCCGTATTATGAAATCCGCATGGATTTTCTTTCCGAGTCTTTTACCCGCGAGATTTTTGATTCGGGCGTGGATGAGCTTTCTAAAGCACTTTCAAATCTATTCCAGGACAGACATTGGGCCACTTACAAAAGAGAGTTGGTGAAGGCCAGGGAAAGTGGGAGCCGTTATTTCCTGGTAAAACGAAATGTGACCTACACACAGCTTCAGAAGGTGAAACAATTTCCCATTTATAAGCTGGGAAAGTATAAGGCAGGAGTTATTTATGTACAGCAGAACCGGCGGGACATGCCCTATGGGTGGCTTGCGGCCCGAACTGTGGGTTATACCATGAGTGGTAGCCTCCATTCTGTGGTGGGAATTGAAGGGGCATATGATAAAGAATTAAAGGGAGTTGAGGGGTACAGGCTCATGCGAAAGATCAGGGGGGATATTTGGATGCCCATCAACGATGCCAATGAAATAGAACCTAACGATGGTTATGATGTGGTCACCACCATTGATGTGGATCTGCAGGATGTAGCTGAAAATGCATTGCATAACCAGCTCTTGAGACATGGTGCAGATCACGGAACTGTGGTCGTGATGGAGGTGGAGAGTGGAAAGATCAGGGCCATTGCCAATCTGGCCGTGGATGAGAAGGGAAATTATAAAGAGGACTACAATTTTGCCATTGGGGAAAGCACCGAGCCTGGCTCCACCTTTAAACTGGCTTCCATGATTGCCTTGCTTGAAGATGGGTATGTTCAGCCGGAGGATATTGTGGATGCGGGCGATGGAAAGGTATACTACTATGGTCAGAAGATGGAGGACAGTGGGGGCAAAGGCTTAGGTGAAATCACTGTGCAGCGTGCATTTGAAGCTTCATCCAATGTGGGAATCTCCAAAATTGTCAATGAGAGTTACAAGAAGAAACCCGAAGAGTTTGTGAACCGGCTTTATGAGATGGGATTAAACCGGAAGCTTGGACTCAAAATCAAGGGTGAGGGTGCCCCCGATATTAAATATACCGATAGCGATCTCTGGTCTGGCGTCTCTTTGCCCTGGATGTCCATCGGATACGAAGTAAGGATGACTCCCTTGCAAATACTTGCCTTCTACAATGCCATTGCCAATGATGGAAAAATGATAAAGCCCATTTTTGTTGAGGAAACCCGTGCCCATGGGAAAGTGGTTGAGCGTTATGAGGCTGAGGTTTTGAATAACCACATTTGCTCCCGCGAAACCCTGGCTCAGATAAGGAGCATGCTGGAAGGCGTGGTGGAGAGAGGTACAGCCAAGAACCTGGCCAACACCAACTATAAAATTGCCGGAAAAACCGGGACCGCACAGTTGGCCTTGAATAAGGAGGGGTATACAGAAGCTCTTTACATGGCCTCCTTTGTTGGATATTTCCCAGCCGACAATCCCAAGTACTCCTGCATCGTAGTTGTGAATGCCAAATCGAAACAGATTTACTATGGGAACCTGGTAGCCGGTCCCATTTTCAGGGAAATTACCGACCGAATCTACGTCCGCGAATTTGAGATGCACAATAGCCCGGCCATACTGGCCAGTGAAACGGTGGAGGCCCCTTATTCCAAGAGCGGAAGTAGTGAAGCCCTTGAAGCGGCTTTCGACTACCTGTCACTTCCTTTGGTAAAGGAGGAGCAGAGCAGCCAGTGGGTATCCACCAAAAGCACCCCTGGAGGGGTGGCCATCTCTTCCAGGCCCGTTGCCTATGAGCTGGTTCCCAATGTGGTGGGTATGGGTTTAATGGATGCCCTTTTTCTGATGGAGAGCTCGGGTTTGAAAGTTCTGGTTGAAGGAAGAGGGACCGTAAGAAAACAATCCATCACACCTGGAAGTCATGTGCGTAACGGCACCTCCGTCAGATTGAACATGAGTATTAAAGAAGGATAATTGAAGCTTAAAAAGATCATAGAAGGATTAAAAATCGACCGTTTATACGGTGATGAAAACCTGGAAATTTCCCGGATTACTTTCGACTCAAGGGAAGTTGAGAAGGGAGATCTTTTTGTGGCCATCAGAGGAACAGAGGCAGATGGCCACAGCTTTATTGAAAAGGCTATTTCTGCGGGTGCAGTGGCTGTTGTTTCTCAGGATAAACCGCTAAGCGAAAATCAGACCGTAAGTTGGATTTATGTTTCCGATTCCCGCAAGGCACTTGCCTTGATGGCCTCTACCTTTTACGGCCATCCTTCCAGGGAGCTGCAACTGGTTGGAATTACAGGCACCAATGGAAAAACTACCATAGCCACTCTGCTCCATGAGATTCACATGCATATGGGATTCAGAGCGGGATTGCTCTCCACCATACAGGTACTGATGGGGAGTGACTCACTTCCAGCCACACATACAACCCCGGATCCCATACAGATTAACGGCTATCTAAGAAGAATGGTCGATACAGGTTGTGAGTATTGCTTTATGGAGGTCTCTTCCCATGCCATCGATCAGGACCGCATAGAAGGACTTGATTTCAATGGGGGAGTTTTTACCAATCTGACCCGCGATCACCTCGATTACCATAAGGATTTCAAAAGTTACCTGGAAGCAAAGAAGCGATTTTTTGATCACCTGCCGGGGGGTGCTTTTGCGCTGGTGAACAACGATGATAAAAATGGAAAAGTGATGCTCCAGAATTCTCCTGCTAAAGCTCATCACTATGGCTTGAGGTCTCTTTGTGAATTTAAAGGGAAGCTTGTGGAAATGCACCTGGAAGGATCTTCCATGCTTATTGACGGTAATGAGGTTTGGGTCAAACTTCCAGGACGTTTCAACGCTGCTAACCTGCTTTGTGTATATGCGGTCTCCATCCTCCTGGGGCACCATTCAGAGGATACCCTCAAGGCAGTGAGTCAGGTAAGTCCGGTTCCTGGAAGGTTTGAGGCATTTTATTCAGAAAAGGGAATCACCGGGATTGTTGATTATGCGCATACACCCGATGCCCTTAAGAATGTGCTTGAAACCATAGAGGAGGTAAATGTTTCCGGGGGAGAAATTATCACTGTGGTAGGAGCAGGCGGAAACCGGGACAAGGGGAAACGACCCCAGATGGCCCGTATAGGAGCAGAGGCAAGCCATAAACTGATACTTACATCGGATAATCCCAGGGATGAAGATCCGGAATCCATCCTGGACGATATGATGGAGGGAATTCCGTCAGGACTCAAGGAGAAGACCATGCGCATTGCAAGTAGAGAAGAGGCCATTCGTACAGCCTGTATTATTGCTAAAAAGAAAGATATCATCCTTGTGGCAGGAAAGGGCCATGAGCTTACACAGGAGATTGCCGGGAAGAAACTGGCATTCGATGACATGAAAATACTGAAACAGTCGCTAAAAGGGGCATAATGATATATCATCTCTTTACATATCTGGACCAGTTTGATTTTCCGGGAGCGGGGATGTTTCAGTACCTCTCTTCCCGGGCTGCCTTTGCTGTGATCACCTCCCTGGTCATCTCCATGATCTTTGGCAGTCGGATCATAGATATGCTTCGTCGCAAGCAGATTGGAGAATCCATTCGGGATCTGGGACTGGAAGGGCAGGCTCAGAAACAGGGAACACCCACCATGGGCGGTATTATCATACTGGCTGCCATTGTTATCCCTGTACTCTTATTCGCCAATCTATCAAACGTCTACATCATCCTTATGCTGGTGGCCACGATGTGGCTGGGTCTGATTGGATTCCTGGATGACTACATCAAGGTATTCAAAAAGAATAAAAAAGGATTAAGAGGCAAGTTTAAGATTATCGGGCAGGTTGGATTGGGACTAATTGTGGGACTAACACTCTACCTGAGTGATGATGTGAAGATCCGCGAACGTGTAACCATCACTGAGGATAATTTTCAGGAATACAGGACTGAAGAGATGCAGGTGGATGAAGGCGGCAATCTCTATATAATACAGGAGCACAAGCGACCCCTCACCACCATCCCCTTTGTAAAGAATAATGAGTTCGATTACTCATGGCTGGTCTGGTTTTCAGGCAAGTACGCTGACCATCTGGTGTGGATCATTTTTGTTCTCGCTATTATTTTCATAGTAACTGCGGTGTCCAATGGGGCCAACCTTACGGACGGATTAGATGGATTGGCTACAGGATCAGCGGCAATCATCGGTGTTACCCTGGGCATACTGGCCTGGTTGTCGGGCAATGCCATCTTTTCGAACTATCTAAATATCATGCATATACCCTATGCAGGTGAACTTGTTGTATTTGCAGGTGCATTCATAGGGGCCACCATTGGGTTCCTGTGGTATAATTCACATCCCGCCCAGGTCTTTATGGGAGATACCGGCAGCCTTTCTCTTGGAGGCATCATTGCTGTGTTTGCTGTGATCATCAGAAAAGAACTGTTGATACCCATACTGTGTGGCATCTACCTGCTGGAAAGTGTTTCAGTCATCCTTCAGGTAAGCTATTTCAAACAAACCAAAAGAAAATACGGGGAGGGCAGGAGGATATTCCTGATGGCTCCCATTCACCACCACTATCAGAAAAAAGGATACCCTGAACCAAAGATTGTAACCAGGTTCTGGATTGTGGGAATAATGTTGGCGGTGATAACCATTGTAACCTTGAAGATCAGATAATTGTAATTAAACGAACCATATGGAAAACAGAGAGCGTATTGTCATCCTCGGAGCTGGAGAAAGTGGAACTGGAGCTGCCATACTGGGCAGGTCTAAGGGATTTGATGTATTTGTGACTGATGCAGGTAAGATCAAACCCTTTTATCGCGACATGCTGGATGAGTATCACATTATTTATGAGTCAGGAGGACATACCGAGCGTTTAATTTTAAATGCCACTGAAGTTATTAAGAGTCCAGGTATCCCCGAAAGCGCACCGATTATCAAGTTGCTAAGGAAGAAAGGGATCAGGATCATCTCCGAAATAGAGTTCGCAGGTAGATACACCAATGCTAAAAAGATCTGCATCACAGGCAGCAATGGCAAAACCACCACCACATCTCTGATTCACCATATGATGCGTAAGGCCGGGCTGAATGTGGGAATTGCCGGGAACCTGGGACACAGTTTTGCTTACCAGGTAGCCACCGAGTCCTACGATTATTTTGTACTTGAGCTAAGCAGCTTCCAGCTGGATGGCATGTTTGAGTTTAAGGCCGATATTGCCATCATGCTAAACATTACGCCCGATCACCTGGACCGCTACGATTACAACTTCCAGAACTATGTGGACTCAAAATTCAGGGTAACCCAGAACCTCACTGAAGAAGAATATTTTGTCTTCTGCTCCGACGATGAAATTACCATCAAAGAGCTTGAGAAAATTGTCTCCCGGGCAGAGCAACTTCCCTTTGCCTATCAGAAAAAGGAGAAGGATGTTGCCTGGGTGGAGGATGAAGCGAATCTGCACATTGAATTTGATGATGTGGATTTCTCCATGTCAGTGCATGAGCTGTCTCTTAAAGGAAGGCACAATACTTACAACAGCATGGCAGCCGGTATAGCCGGCAATGTACTTAAGATCCGTAATGAAGTGATCCGGGAGGCACTCATGGACTTCCAGGGAGTAGAACATAGACTGGAAACGGTAACCAGGGTACACGGGATTAATTTCATTAACGATTCAAAGGCCACCAATGTAAACGCTACCTGGTATGCGCTGGAAAGTGTAAAGGGTTGTTCAGTCTGGATTGTAGGGGGCGTGGACAAGGGAAACGACTATAGTGAACTGAATAACCTGGTGGAAAATAAGGTAAAAGCCATTGTATGCCTGGGCAAGGATAATGAGAGAGTGATCAAGGCATTTGAAGGAAAAGTGGAGTCCATCGTTGAATCCCAAAGCATGGATGAAGCGGTTAAGGCAGCTTACTTCCTGGCCAGGGATGGCGAGACGGTTCTTCTCTCTCCGGCCTGCGCAAGTTTCGATCTGTTTGAAAGTTTTGAGGACCGTGGCCGCCAGTTCAAAGACGCCGTACGGCGACTGTAAAAGTATGCAAGTGGAAAGTATGCAAGTGGAAAGTATGCAAGTGGAAAGTATAAAGGATGCAAGGAAAAAGTGAAGTATAGAAGGTACATAAAAGGAGACCGGGTTATCTGGATAGTGATTTTGATCCTACTGGTCATATCGCTCCTGTCGGTTTACAGCTCCACCGGATCGCTGGCCTATCAGCACCGCTCGGGCAAT
>PVMS01054642.1_pt1 | contig 25611 bp, 25 predicted proteins | sample 1853461 | NCBI WGS metagenome assembly PVMS01 (sample SAMN08582032, study PRJNA380276) | Marine sediment metagenome, whole genome shotgun sequencing project. | isolation source: ocean sediment barecode stripped | collected 2017
CAAACTTGCACTGAATCGGGGTCACCAGTTGACAGCGATGGCGCGTCACCCGGAACGGTTGACTCTTGTTCATGATCGGTTGGCAATAGTTCAAGGTGACGTTCTGGACACGGCTTCGGTGGAGGCAGCGATGACTAGTCATGATGTCGTCGTGTTCACTATTGGCATCGGCCCGACACGGAAACCTGTCACCGTGTTTTCGCGGGGCGCGAGAAACATCCTCGAAGCAATGCAAAAACTCGGCGTACCGCGATTGATCGCTGTTACTGGTATCGGTGCAGGCGACAGTCGCGGGCACGGCTCGTTTACGTATGACCATTTCATCCGGCCGTTCCTGCTGAAGACCATGTATGAAGACAAGGATCGATCAGAGGTGCTGATTCGTGACAGCAACGTGAACTGGACCATCGTTCGACCGGGCTTCCTGAATGACGACGCGAGTGAAGCAAATTATCGCGTAGTTACAGATATAAGCGATATCACCGCCGGTGACATATCGCGGTCCGATGTGGCTCATTATATTGTGGCAGTGGTGGAAGCCGATGGCCGGCATGGCGAAACAGTATTGCTGACAAACTAGATGGCGTCAGGCATGAGCGTGGTCAAAGAATTCAGAAACAGGCAAGTGAAGCGCATCATTCTCATTGAGGGTGCCGCCAATGTACTTGTGTTGACGTTGAAGGCCGCAGTGGGCTTCACGACGGGTTCGATGGCGATACTCGCCGATGCAGTGCATTCGCTGACGGATGTCGCGAACAACGTTATCGCCTGGTTCGTGATTCGCGCATCGCAGGAACCCGCTGATCGCGAACACCCGTATGGGCATCATAAGTTTGAAGTGCTTGCAGTATTTGTGCTTGCGACATTGCTGGCGACTGTCGCTATCGAACTGGCAATTCGCGCTGTGACTCGCGAGACGGTGCAGCCGCAAATGTCATCGTGGGGCCTGTACGTGATGCTCGTTGTGTTGATCACCAATATCGTGGTGGCGAGCTGGCAGCGTGTCTGGGCGAAGCGGCTGAACTCGGACATTCTGCACGCGGATGCAAGTCATACGTTCTCCGATGTCCTGACTACAATAGTCGTCATCATTGGCTGGCAGCTATCCGTGCGCGGTTATCCGTGGCTCGACACAGCGTGCGCGCTCGGAGTCTCAGCCGTGATTCTATATCTTGCCTTTGGCCTGTTCCGCAACGTAGTACCGGTGCTCGTGGATGAAATGGCGATTGAACCGGAGCAACTGACGGCGGCCATTAGCGAAGTAAATGGTGTGATCGACGTACCACGCGTCCGCTCGCGATGGATTGGATCCGAAAGGGCGGTAGACGTGATCGTAACGGTGGTGCCGTCGATGCCGACTATTCAATCTCATGCGATTGCCGACGAGGTTGAAGCACTTCTTGAGGCTGAATTTGAGGTTGCGGATATTACCGTCCACATTGAACCCAAGACCTGATCAGCGGCTTCGTCGAAGGATCTTGAAATTCCGGATTATGGACCAATACAGGCGGGCGATCGCCGGTCGGCGTCAGTGACTCAACTCAAGTGATAAATTCCATGAAAAATCGAAACTACTCTGCGGCGGTTCTTGCATTGACTTTGGCCTGGGGCGTCCAGTCCGCGGCCGAAGCACCATTTCCGGTCGAGATTGCCGCTTACGAGATCGCGCCGCGAGAGCGCATCTGGGACGGAACGGTCGAAGCCGTTAATCAGGGGACGGTTTCTGCGCAGACGTCGGGTCGGGTGGCGGAAATTCTCTACGATGTGAACGATTTCGTCCCGGAAGGCGCGATCGTCGTCAAATTTACTGACACCGAGCAGCGTGCCGCACTTCGGAGAGCCAACGCAACGCTGGAGGAGGCGCAGGCCAGGCTGAGTGAGGCTGAGAAGGAATTCGACCGAATAAGCAAAATGTTCGAGAACAACACCGTCTCGAAAGCGCATTTTGACCAGGCTGAGGCCAATAAGGCAGCTGCTGCGGCCAGGATAAACGCAGCCTTGTCAGGCGTCGCCATGGCGAAGGAGCAGCTGGATTACACTGTCGTGCGCGCTCCTTACGCGGGCATCGTTTCGAAAAGGCACATAGAGATTGGCGAGCTGGTCAGTCCCGGGCAACCCGTGATGAGCGGCCTGTCGTTACAGTTCCTCAGGGTGAATGTTGATGTGCCACAAAGCATGTTCGACCCCATTCGTGAGATTGGTGAAGCATTTGTATATGTCGGTGGCAAGCGGATCGCTGCAGCCAGTCTTACTTTTTATCCCGTGGCAGACCCGGTAACCAATACATTTACCGTTCGCGTCAATCTGCCGGAAGGAAGTGCAACCTTGTTTCCCGGCATGTTTGTAAAGGTTGGCTTCGTCGTCGGCGAGTCCAGGCGCCTGCATGTTCCGGAAACGGCGATTGTTCGTCGCAGCGAGTTGACCGGCGTTTATGTTTTTGCCGACGACAAGGTCGCCTTGCGCCAGGTACGTCTTGGGCGCACTTATGATGGCAATATCGAGATTCTTGCCGGCCTCACCGAGGGCGAGCGCATCGCCACTGATCCGGTAGCGGCGGGCATTTACCTGAAAGAGCAGTCAACAATGGTCGATGTTAATGAGTGACACGCCACCGCTCGGATTCTCGGGCGCGATCGCCAAGCGATTCCAGGATTCCAAGTTAACGCCGCTATTCGCGTTGACCGGTCTTTTGTTAGGTGTTTTTGCTGTTCTGATTACGCCGCGTGAAGAAGAGCCACAGATCAATGTAACGTTCGCCAATATCTTTGTTCCATTTCCGGGCGCGAGCCCGGTCGAAGTCGAGAACCAGGTTGCCATACCCCTGGAACAGGTTGTGGCAGAGATAGACGGAATAAAACATACCTATTCAGTATCACAGCCTGGCATGGCCATACTAACCGTCCAGTTTAAGGTTGGTCAGGATCGGACAGACGCAATTGTCCGTTTGTATAACGCCATCATGTCCAATCAGGATTGGCTTCCTGCAGGCAGCGGGGTGTTGCAGCCATTGATCAAGCCGAAGGGTATCGACGATGTCCCAATGGTTACGATTACGCTCTGGACTCGAAATGAGACCAAGGGCGCGCATGAATTGCAGCGAATTGCCCACTCGATCGAGGCGGAAATCAAACGAGTTCCAGGGACGCGGGACATCTACACGGTCGGTGGCCCTGATAACGTCGTGCATGTCGTCATCGACCCGCAGCGGCTGGCTGCCACAGGTCTGTCACTGGCAGGATTGAGACAAGCTTTGCAGGGCGGCAATGAAGTGGCGCAAGCCGGTACGATCGTTGGTAACAATACCGTTATTCCGGTGACAGCCGGTACATTTCTTTCGGATGCCGACGACATAGTCGAACTCGTTGTTGGGGTTGTTAACGGTAAACCGATCTATCTTGGAGATGTCGCGAAGGTCACAAGTGGTCCTGATCAGCCGGAGCAAATGGTTTGGTTCGGTACCGGTGCGGCAGCTGAGGAAATCGGCCTGGAGACCGGCATAAAATCCCCGGCTGTAACGCTCGCAGTAGCAAAAAAACCGGGAACGAATGCGTCCGAAATCGCAGACCAGGTGATCGAGCGATTGCATCAGTTGCAGGGAATCATGATTCCTGATGATGTTGAAGTCACCATTACCCGCAACTATGGAAAGACGGCGGATGACAAGGCGAAAAAGCTGATTCAAAAGCTGATTTTTGCGACTGCGTCGGTGATTCTTCTCGTTACTTTCGCACTTGGCTGGCGTGAAGCCGTGGTCGTTGGCGCCGCCGTCATCATTACCCTTACATTGACCCTGTTCGCATCATGGGCATGGGGTTTTACGATCAATCGCGTGTCCTTGTTTGCACTGATTTTTTCGATCGGCATTCTTGTGGACGATGCGATAGTCGTGGTCGAAAATATTCATCGTCATATGGCGCTGGAAAACAAGTCATTGCTTGAAGCTATTCCACCTGCGGTTGACGAAGTGGGTGGTCCCACAATTCTTGCGACCTTTACAGTGATTGCCGCGTTATTGCCGATGGCATTTGTTACCGGGCTGATGGGTCCCTATATGAGTCCAATCCCGATAAATGCCAGCATAGGCATGTTGCTGTCGTTGGCGGTTGCATTGGTGTTCACGCCTTGGGCGAGCCAGAAGCTGCTAAGAAGCGGACAGCATGAGCATGGCGAGGGAGAAGGCGACACACGACTGCATTCCGCTTTCCGCAAAGTGCTTGGTCCGTTCTTGCGCGGCGCTGATGGCAAGCGGGCGCGACGATGGCTGATGGGGGGCATTACGGCAGCGATTGCCGTGGCGGTCAGCCTGGTGGCGGTTCAGCTTGTTGTTCTCAAAATGCTGCCTTTCGACAACAAGTCCGAGTTCCAGGTCGTCCTGGATATGCCGGAAGGTACATCGATCGAGCAGACTGACAGGGTGTTGCAGGAAATGGCCGAGTATCTCGGTACCGTGCCGGAAGTCACCAACTACCAGGTGTATTCGGGGATCGCTGCGCCGATCAATTTCAATGGTCTTGTTCGTCAGTATTACCTTCGTGAAGGTGCTCACCTGGGAGACATACAGGTTAACCTCGTCGACAAATCGCATCGTGATCGTAAAAGCCACGATATTGCGCGTGGTGTGCGCGACCAGTTAAATGAATTGGCAAAGCGATACGGTGGAACTGTCCAGGTAGTTGAGGTCCCACCGGGTCCGCCGGTGCAGGCGCCGCTGGTTGCGGAAGTTTATGGGCCGGATTATGCGGGCCAGCAAATGCTGGCTGGGAAGATCCGTAAGATTTTTGAGGAAACGCCGGATATCGTTGATGTAGACACCAGTGTGGAAGCTGCATCGCAAAGAATCATTGTGGAAGTCGACCGAAAAAAGGCCGCACTGCTCGGCGTTGCACAGGCGAGTGTTACACAGGCCGTGAAAATGGCATTGCAGGGTGAGGATGTAACGTTCATTCATAACGATTACCAGAAATATCCGACACCTGTGCGGCTGGAGCTGTCGACCGCAGACAAGGCAAACCTCGACAAACTACAAACGCTTCGCGTTGCGGGTGCCAATGGCAACCTGGTGCCGCTATCGGAGATTGTGCAAATTCGGCAGGGTGAGTGGGAGCGTGCGATTTACCACAAGGATCTGTTACCGGTCGTCTTTGTGACCGGGGACATGGCGGGGTCGCTGGACAGTCCGTTGTACGGCATGTTCGACTTGGTTGATGCAATTGATCAGAGCGAGCAGGTGGATCAGCCGCTGGAACAGCGATATATATCTCAGCCCGACAATCCATACCGGTACAGCATCAAGTGGGACGGCGAGTGGCAGATTACCTACGAGACATTTCGGGATATGGGCATTGCCTATACAGTGGGCCTCTTGTTGATTTACCTGCTGGTCGTTGGCCAGTTTCGATCCTACGTCGTGCCCCTCATCATCATGGCGCCGATACCGCTGACTGTTATCGGGGTCATGCCAGGCCACGCCCTGGTTGGCGCACAGTTCACCGCAACGTCGATGATCGGCATGATCGCGTTGGCCGGGATAATTGTGCGAAATTCCATACTATTGGTCGATTTTATTCGCCACGAGGTGGAACGAGGCATCGAGTTTCAGGAAGCAGTAATTCGCGCCGGTGCAGTACGCGCGAAGCCGATTGTCCTGACCGGACTGGCTGCCATGCTTGGTGCATTCTTTATTCTGGACGATCCAATCTTCAGGGGGCTGGCCGTGTCGTTGATATTCGGCATACTGGTTTCCACGTTGCTGACCTTGATCGTCATTCCGGTTCTCTATTACGCCGCGGAATACAGGAAGTTAGCGTAGATCCGGCAAATGCTCTATTCTTACTCGCAATTCCAATAACAATAGCTATTTCCTGGGGGGGAGTAAGACATGGATAGACGTCAGTTTTGTCGAACAGCAATTGCGGCGGGAGTGGCCGCCTCCTATCCACTGCTTTCAGCGTGTGAACGCGCAGCAACGACAGTAGATACCAGTGTCGCGGCGGTTTCGCTCGGCGGTGCTGAAATCGAACTTGAAAAAGCAGCGATCAAGGAACTCAGTGAGAGTATGACCGGGCCGTTGATTCTTTCAGGTCAACCGGACTATGACGTAGCCCGAACAATATGGAACGCGATGCACGATCGCAGGCCGGCACTTATTGCGCGCTGCCTGAACAGTGCGGATGTCAGCAATGCGGTTACATTCGCTCGCGAGCGGGAACTGCTCGTATCCGTTCGTGGTGGCGGACACAGCTTTCCAGGCAAGTCAGTGTGCGACGGTGGGTTGATGATCGACTTGTCGATGCTTGATGGTGTCGACGTCGACGTCGCCAACCAGCGCGCGACAGCCGGCGGCGGCGCACTGCTGGGTGCATTGGATGCTGCGACACTTGAGCACGGGCTGGTCACTACAGCCGGTGTCGTCTCGCATACTGGCGTCGGCGGCTACACCCTGGGAGGTGGCTTCGGCAAGTTGAACCGTATGTTCGGTCTGACCGTTGATAACCTCGTATCCGCAGAACTGGTAACTGCGGATGGCGAAGTGCGGAAGGTGAGCGAAGAGGAAAATCCTGATTTGTTCTGGGCCATTCGCGGCGGTGGCGGCAATTTCGGTGTTGCAACGAAGTTCGAATATCAATTGCATCCATTTGACCGAAATTTACTTGGTGGCGGCATTATCTGGCCAATCGAGCAGGCGGCAGAAGTCATGGACTTCTACGGAGACTGGATTGAGAATATTTCGGACGAGCTTTACGTCGGACCGTTGATGTTGTCGTTACCGGACGGTCAACAGGTACTCCTGATGGACTGCCTTTATTGCGGAGATCCGGTGCAGGGTGAAAAAGAAGTCGCCGCATTGCGAAAAATCGGGAAGCCGATGATGGATGGTCTGGCACTGAACGATTACATGGCGTTGCAGACGGCGAACGACGCGGCATTCGGTCACGGTCGACGAAATTACGCCAAGAGCGGCATGGTGAAATCAATAACGCCTGAGTTGTTAACGACGCTGCACGAGACATTCCCAAAGGATCCGCGACTTGTATTTGCCACGCATACTGCCGGCGGTGCCGTCGCGCAGGTGGACGAACTTGCAACCGCATTCCCGCATCGAAACATCGATACGATGCTGGTGGGGTTAGCCATCTGGGGTGACTCGGCAGAAGATCAAGGCGCGATAGCCAGTCTGAAAGAGTGGTGGAGTCACCTGGAACCATACACTGGTGGGTACTACGAAAACCTGTCGGTTGATACAGAAACTACCGCTGTGGGTAACTATGGTCCTGTGTACGGTCGCTTGTCCGAGATCAAGGCGGAATATGATCCAATGAACCTGTTCCGCATGAACAGTAATGTGACGCCCATGACCTGAGTGCAATATCGGTTCAGGTATTTCACAATGACGGAAAGCCGTACAACCTGAGCACGAAAATGATCACGCTTCATCATCTTGAGAATTCTCGCTCCCAACGAATCCTGTGGTTACTGGAGGAGTTGGGAGTGGAGTATGAAATTGAGCATTACGACCGGGACAAGAAGACCAGCCTGGCACCGCTGGATTTGTTGAAGGTTCACCCGTTGGGCAAGGCGCCCGTTATTACAGACGGCGACCTTGTCGTAGCCGAGTCTGGCGCGATCATTGAATACCTTGTGAATACCTACGATAACGGCGAGATTCGTCCGGTAGAGGGGACGCCCGAGCGGATGGACTACGTATACTGGATGCACTATGCGGAAGGCACGTTTATGCCGCTCATGATTGTGTCACTGATCATGAGTCGGATAGAAAGTGCTCCAATGCCATTTTTCATCAAGCCAATTGCGAAGGGCATCTGCAAGAAAGTGCGGGATGGCTATCTTGGGCCCAACGTAAAGCGAAATCTCGACTACATGAACCAGACACTCGGTAGATCAACCTGGTTTTGTGGCGATGAACTAACCGCCGCGGACATCCAGATGAGCTTTGCGCTCGAAGCGGCAGACGTACGTACGGATTTGAACAAGGACTATCCAAACCTCAAAGCATTTCTGAAACGCGCGCAAGCGCGCCCCGCCTACCAGGCTGCCCTCGAGAAAGGCGGCCCCTACCAACTGATGGGCGGCTCGTAGGAGCGGCTTTGTGTACAGGATGTACTTATGTCGTGGAGGACATGGATGTCCGTGAATGACGAGCCTCGATAATGCGCACTCCGTGTTGCTCGCGAATGACCAGACTTCTGATCCCAATCCCAACCTACGGCTTTGACCCAACAGAAGTTGCTATCCCCTGGAATCGGAAGTGCTGCAAGCACTTGTCGTAGATTTCTTTACCGCTGAAAAACCGGTGGGTGCAATCTGCCACGGCGTCATTCTGGTGGCACGGAGCGTGAATCCTGAAACGGGGAAATCAGTTATTCATGATTACAAAACCACTGCATTGCTGAAGTCGCAGGAACTCTCGGCGTACAAGATGACGCGATTGTGGTTGAAGGACTACTACCTCACCTATCCGGAAAAGACAGTTGAAGATGAAGTCAGGTCGGTGTTGTCTGACAGCGGCAATTTTAATCGCGGTTCGACCCCGATTTTACTGCGGGGTTGATAATTTGTGGGATCAATCGTAGGAACGGCTTGGCAAGTCAGGCTTTGTGAAACACCAGTCGGAATTCCGCGCCGGGATCCTTGTTGACTACATCAACTTTGCCCTTCATCGCGATGGCCAGTTGGTGCACTATCGCCAGTCCGATGCCGGTGCCGACGGTTTCCCGCGTGAGTTCGCTTTCTGTCCGGTAGAACAGGGTAAAGATCTTCTTCATCTGGTCTTTCGGAATACCAGGCCCAAAATCTCGTATCGCAAAGGTGATCTCATTATCCGTGTTGAGCTTGCTGGTGATTTCGATACGTTTTTGTTCCGCGCCTTTCGAAAACTTGATCGCGTTGTCAACTATGTTGATGATTATCTGTGCGAAGCAATCGCTGTCGATATTGACTTTCGCGTTATCGGTTTGTTCGTCTCGATTGAATGCCATTTCGAATCCGGCCCGCTCGACCTGGTTGGAAATCTTGGACTCAACCTGGCTCATCAGTTCGCCAACTGTGGTCGGCTGCAAGTCGAACTGTGGTTCGTTCCTGGTGATTTTTGCCAGGTGCAGTACATTCGATATGAGCCGGGTCAGACGCTCCGATTCATCGTGTATGAACTCGTAATAACCCTGCTTTTTGTCTTCGTCGGCCCAACCTTCCTTGAGCATCTCACCGTACATACGGATGGACGTTAGCGGCGTCTTCAGTTCGTGACTTACCGATGAGACGAAATCCTGTTGCTGTTGTGCCAGGTTGATCTGGCTTACGCCGAGACGATACAGCGTGACGAAGCCACCGGTGAATATCAGCGCGAGCACCAGCGTTACCCAGCCGAGGACTCCTGCACCGGGGCCCGGTGGAAGGCGTGTAATGCTGAAGATGAGTTCGAGGCTGTCCAATGGTGTCGACAAACGGCTGCGATAGAGCAGGGCGCCATCGAGCGCCTCATTGCCGTTTGGGTAGCGTGATCGGCCCTCGGAAACGATCGTGAAGATGACGTCGTCCTGGTAGGCGATTATCAGTTCGGACATCCCTGCCAATACGGTCTTTTTGTACGCGGCAGAGACGATGTCATCGATGAATGTATCCTGATCGACAATAAGGCCCTGGATAAATCGCTGTCCATCGCGCCAGACTTTGCGGAACAGGACGAAGTGACCGCTGTCGAGCAAGCTGAATTCCAGCGGATCAATCTCACTCTCGAATGTGCTAATGCGGACGTCGCGGGATTTGTCGGCGTCGGCCATCGAAAATGCGCTAATTGAGTCGCTGGTTTCCGGTAATGCACTTTGTTCGAGGCGTTTCTTGGGCCGTTCACGCGCGACGCCGCGACGACCTGCTTCGGAAGGACTATTGAAAGCACCTCGTTCGGCGTCCTCACTTTTCTTTTGAAGTGCGGAGTCAAGCTTGAGGTCGGCGACCTTTCCTCCCGCTTTGAGTCGATGTTCGTCTTGCGTTGCTTCGCCGACATTGTCATCCATCTCGAGACTAGCGGCCAGGCCGGACGCCCTTGTCGCAGAATCAGACGGCGCATCTTTGCGGGAACGATTTAGCCGATCAAAAACCTGCTGGCTGTAAACTTCCTCGGCGCGAGGCTGGTTCAGCCGATCAAAAACCTGCTGGTTGTAAAGTTCTTCCGCTGTTGGCTCCGGTTCTGACGCAATCTGGCGTGCGCTGCTTTGCACGACAATCTCTTCAATCGCTTCTTTCTCCTCATTGAAAACAGAGCTGGGGGAGGGGGAGGCTGGCGTAGCCGGGAGAGCATGAGAAACATCAAGACGTGGTTGTGACTTTGATTTCACCAGCCGATTGTCGGCAAGGACCGATTGCAGTTGTCGCGCAAGTTGTGTGCGATACGCGAATTCTTCACGGCCGATGCCAAGTTCTTCCGGTTTACTTCCCGCCAACGGTAATGCCGGAGTGCTGAACGTGCCGTCGGAGCCGACCTGGAAGTAGCCAATCGCCCCGGGTAGATCCTGCGGAACCGGTATATTGGAAAGCGCGGAGCGCTGCACCAGGTTGGCACTGGGATCCCCGGCGACGACCAGGAATGCGTAGTCGGTGAATGAACGTTTGTCCGCCGTGTTGACCATGTCAATCAACCGAGCATCAATGCGTGAGGTCAGTTCCTCCGCGAGGCCCCGGTATTGGTGAAATGACTCCCACTTTAGCTGGCTATAGGCTTGGCTGATGAGGACCGCTGTTGGTATCGCCAGGGCGAGGAAGAACAGCAACAGCAGATTCCTGAGCCGGCGTTTGTCGAAGCCCTTGATCAGTGTCTTCGGCAACATCCGCTAATCATCCACCTTGAGACGATATCCCGCGCCACGCACAGTGATGAGGTATTCGGGCTCTTTCGGGTTTTGCTCGATTTTGCGCCTCAGCTTCGCGATATGGATGTCGACCGTACGTGTCTCTATGTCGAGATTTCTAGCATAACCCCATACTTTTATTAGTAATTCATCGCGAGAAACAGGGCGGTCCTGGTTTTGGGCCAGGTAGCTGAGGACGTCGATCTCACGTCGTGTAAAGGTGATTTCTTCGTTGTCCCGGCAACCGGAGAGATTCTCCGTGTCGATATCGACGTTGCCGAGCCGGATCGTTCGAGCGTGTTCGATACCGGTCTGTGAGCGCCTCAATACGGCCTCGATACGGAGAACCAGCTGCTGGATGGAAAAGGGTTTCGACACATAGTCGTCAGCGCCCAGTTTCAGGCCTTCGATGATCTCCTCGTCCGAGGTCTTCGCGGTCAGCATGATAATGGCCTGGTCGCGGTCCTCCTTCCGGATGCGGTCGCAAATTTCATAGCCGTCCATACCGGGCAACATGATGTCGAGCAAAATCAGGTCAAACGTGCCCGTTTGCGCTTTTTGCAGTCCGTCCGGACCGGTCGCGGCGCTGTCGACGCCATAACCGTGAAAAACGAGTACATCGATGAGGCCTTCGCGGATAGCCTCTTCGTCTTCTACGATCAGTATGCGGATTTGCTTGTTCATCAGGTACTCAGGCTACCAGTTCATGCCTTCCTGATGCATGATCCGATGTAAAGTTTTTGTAAATACTGCCAAGTCGCCGCGGGGACCTTATGTTATCGAGATACTCTTCTGGCACGCTCGTGTTCATATTGCTGGTGCTGTTGATCGGCTGTTCCAGGCAAGCCGTTGAACCCGAGTTTGAGCGGCTGAAAGCACGTGCTGAAAACGTCACCATCTTCCGTGATGATTTCGGAGTTCCGCACATCTATGCGAAGACGGATGCGGACGCTGTATTCGGTATGTTGTATGCGCAAAGCGAGGACGACTTTAACCGGGTTGAGCAGAACTATATCTGGGCGATCGGGCGCCTGGCCGAGGTAGAAGGCGAGGAGGCACTCTACAGCGATTTGCGCGCGCGCCTGTACATGACAGTTGGTGAGGCGAAAGCCGCATACGAATCCGCACCGGAATGGCTTCAGGCGCTCTGCGATGCATTCGCCGATGGCGTAAACTATTACCTGTATGCGCATCCCGATGTACAGCCCCGCCTGCTGACGCGCTTCGAGCCGTGGATGCCGATGTTTTTCAGTGAGGGCTCGATTGGCGGGGATATCGAGCAGATTCCACTGGATGGCATCAGAGCGTTCTACGGCGGCGATGATCCGACTGCAGATCTTCGCAGGGACCCGGCGCCCGTATTCAGGGAGTCCGCCGGATCAAACGGCTTTGCGATTTCCGGTGCGCTGACTGAGTCCGGCAATGCAATGTTGTTGATCAACCCGCACACGTCGTTATTTTTTCGTGGTGAAATTCATGTTGTCAGCGAGGAGGGACTGAATGCCTACGGCGCCGTAACCTGGGGTCAGTTCTTCGTCTACCAGGGATTCAATGAAAATACCGGTTGGATGCACACCTCGACCCGGGTCGACTTCATCGACGAGTTTGTTGAAGACGTCTTTGAAGAGGATGGAAAGCTTTTTTACCGCTACGGCGAGGAGAAGCGCCCGGTTACGGTGTCCGAGACCACACTGAAATACAAAGATGGCGACGGCGTGTCGGAACATACGTTTCCCATGTATCACACGCATCACGGCCCGATTACACACACGCTTGACGGCAAACTGGTTGCGACGAAGATCAACTGGGACCCGGTACATGCGCTCGAGCAGTCATTCATACGCACTAAGTTGCATGGCCACCGGGAATTTCGCGAGATGATGAATATCCGGACGAACTCGTCCAACAACACTGTGTATGCCGATTCCGAAGGGAATATTGCTTACTACCATGGCAATTTTGTGCCGAAACGCGATCCCGATCTTGACTACTCAAAACCCGTGGACGGCAGCGATCCTGCGACCGACTGGCAGGGCCTGCACACAGTCGATGAATTGGTTACGGTATTGAATCCAGCGAATGGCTGGATTCAGAATTGCAATTCCACGCCGTTCACCGCAGCCGCCGAATTCAGCCCGAAACGAGAAGACTACCCGCGCTACATGGCGCCCGATCCGGAGAATTTCCGCGCTATTCATGCCGTCAGAGTGTTGACCGGACAATCGGGCATTACGCTCGATTCGTTGATCGAGCTTGCTTACGACCCGTATTTGCCGGGTTTTGAAAAGCTCATTCCAGGGTTGGTTTACGCATATGACAGCTCGGATCAGGAGCTACCCGATATCAGCGATGCGATCGATGTTCTGCGTGACTGGGACCTGAGGGTTTCTGCGGATTCAGTCGCCATGACCCTCGCGCATTTTTACGGCTTTAATTATCTCGGGAATCCGAATTCGCCGGCAGATATGAAAGGCGCCTCGCGAATGGAACTCATCGACTATCTTGGATCCGGTTCGCCGCCGGAAGAGCGACTGCGAGTGTTTGCGGACACGGTAGCCGGGCTTGAGTCTGACTTCGGACATTGGAAAATGCCGTGGGCCGAAGTCAACCGATACCAGCGAATCAATGGCGACATCAAACAGGCCTTCGACGACGACGCACCATCACTGCCTGTCGGCCTGGCTTCAGGTAACTGGGGAGCGCTGGCAGCTTTCGGCGCCAGGGGCAAACAAGATACAAAACGCATCTACGGCACCAGGGGCAACAGCTTTGTTGCTGTCGTCGAATTCGGGGATAAAGTGCGGGCGAAAACAATTCTGGCCGGCGGCCAAAGCGGTGATCCTGACTCGCCACACTTCGACGATCAGGCACAGCGCTACGTGGATCGCCAGTTCAAGGATGCTGCCTACTATCGTGAGGACGTCGAGCGCCGTGCGGTGCGACGCTATCACCCCGGTTACTAGCAGCCCCACATTAGCAATGTAACGATCTTGTAAACCTGTGGTCGCAGGTTTTACCAATGTGTGTCTTATCCGGCGCGCCGTCATTTCCTACCCTGTCTCCATCGTAAACGAAGGAGGCAATACCATGGCAATGATTAATCGCGTCTCGCGGCTCTTTAAGGCGGACTTCAACGCCGTCCTCGATCAGATCGAAGAGCCCGAGCTCTTATTGAAACAAGCCATCCGTGATATGGAAGATGAGCTGGCTGCTACCGAGCAGCGCATCATCCTGTGTGCGAGTGATCAGGAATCACTGCTCATCCGCAAGACCGAGTTGGAGGGATTGATTGCCGAGATCAACGAGCAATTGGATCTTTGCTTCGACTCTGGCAAAGACGATCTTGCGAAGTCACTGATTCGAAAAAAACTCGAGACTGAGCGCGTTCTGAAGCGCTTCTGTTCCAAACATGCAGCCGATGAGAAGTACCTGGCCGCACAGCGGACAGTTCTGGATGAGAACCGGACGGCACTGGAAGGGCTGCGTCAAAAGGCCGAACTAGTCGCGCAACGAACACCTTCTCACTCTGGCGCCCCGGATTTCAACGATATCGCCTGGGCCTCGAGAGAAATGTCGGTCGGCGATGATGAAGTTGAAGTCGCCTATCTCCGTGAGAAAAGCCTGAGGAGCGCATCATGAAACGGCCATCATTTTTTCACGGTGTCATCGTCGCTGCGGTTCTTGGCTTTTTTGCCAGCGCAATCGTCGCCACGCTGACGCCGTTTGTCGGGCTTGGCAGTGTTATTCGGCTGGTGATACCCGGGTTGGGTCTTGCTTACCTGCTCTTTCTTTTCAGTAGAAGCGATGAGCGGGTAGGGCGTGTCACGACGATTTCCCTTTGGAGCGCACTGGCTGCCGTTACCTGGTGGATCTCCCCGCCGTTGCCGTTGTACCTGTTGATCCATGTAGGTGCGGTCTGGCTGGTGCGCTCCCTCTATTTCTATTCGGGCATATTGCCGGCGCTGATGGACCTTGGGCTCAACGCCTTGAGTATCTCGGCATCAGTCTGGGCAATCACGCGCTCCGGCAGCGTATTTCTTGCTACCTGGTGTTTCTTCCTGGTGCAGGCGCTGTTTGTAGGAATTCCTCCGGCAGTGAATAAAAAAGCGAACCCCAAGCGAAATACGGCACCGGATAACGAAAGATTTGAACGTGCAAAACGCCAGGCTGACGCCGCGCTTCGCACTTTGTTCACGCAATAAACATTTCAACGACATAGATAAAGAGGAACAGATCATGAACAGCAAAATACTGGGCATTGCCCTTTTCGCAGTAACCCTGGGAGCGGTTTTGTATTACCCATCGCTGATGGCCAGGAGTGTCGAGACGAATCCGCCGATCGAACACCAGATCGTCAATCAACGTCCAAAAGTAGACGTCGTGTTTGTTCTGGATACGACCGGTAGCATGGGCGGACTGATCCAGACAGCCAAGGAGAAGATCTGGTCAATTGCAACAACCATGTCCTCAGCTCAGCCAACACCGGAAATTCGTATCGGACTGGTTGCTTATCGTGACCGGAATGATGCCTACGTCACCAAAGTGATCGATCTTTCAGATGATCTTGACTCCGTCTATGCCGCGTTGATGGACTTTCAGGCCGATGGTGGTGGTGACGGGCCGGAAAGTGTCAACAAGGCACTCTATGACGCCGTCCACGAGATGTCCTGGAGCCAGGGCAAACAGACCTACCAGGCCATATTCCTGGTTGGCGATGCTCCTCCGCACATGGACTACGACGAGGTCAGATACCCGGAAATCATCGCTGATGCGCGCAGAAAGGGCATTGTCTTTAACACGATTCAATGCGGCGATATGCCGTCGACCGTGAACCCGTGGACGCAAATTGCCAGTCTCGGACAAGGAAGTTTCTTCCAGGTTGAACAGGCGGGTAGCGCCGTAGCGTTCACTTCGCCGTACGACGAGGAGATCGCTGAATTGTCTGCCAGGCTGGATAACACGCGTCTCTACTACGGTAGCCGGGAAGAGAAAGACAAGATGGCACGCAAGATGGCTGCAACCGAAAAATTGCATGCCGTTTCCTCTATCGAAGCTCGCGCACGTCGTGGTGTATTTAATTCAGCGGCGGCGGGCAGAGCCAATGCACTTGGCGAGAACGAACTCGTTGATGCTATTACAAGCGGGGAAGTGGACCTTGAGGAAATCGTTGAGCAGGCGTTACCCGAGGCGCTAAAGCCAATGGCACGCGCTGAGCAAAAAGCTTACATCGCGGGTCTGGCAGAGGAACGAGCTGATTTAAACAGGCAAATCCGGGCACTGTCAGAGGATCGCGGCGATTTTCTGGCCAAGAAAGTGGAAGAGGCCGGCGGCAAGAAAGACTCACTTGACCAGAAGATATATGAGGCGGTCAAAGAGCAAGCGAGCGCGGCCGGACTTGAGTACGAAGACGGACCTGCGTACTAAGAACAACAAATGCCAGACCGAAACGGGGCCGCTTGCGGCCCCGTTTTGGTTTCGTAGGAGCGGCAATATGGTTTATTATTCCTGCGGGGCATTATCCGGTACGGTATTATCCATGGCTGTTCAAAAACACATGCGCTTTCTGATTCTGCTTTTCCTTATATACGCTGGTGTGCAGGTTCATGCGCAGCAACTGGAGGCGACCACACTGCCGCCATTGCCGATGCCGCTAACCAATAATGCCGTCGCCGCAGTGACCATTGGTGACAAAAACTACGTCGTCAGTTTTGCGGGCTTGGGCCGGGGCAAGTCACACAGCGACACCCTGGATGTGACTTATGTTCTGGATATGGACTTACGGCATTGGAAAAAAATGAAGCCATTGCCCGGCGGGGTAGGCCGGCTGGCCTCAGTTGCAGCTGCTGCCGGTGAGTACGCTTACGTGTTTGGCGGCTATTCAGTCGAGGAAGACGGGACTGAGGTATCGACGCCCTGGGTTCATTCCTTTGATCCGGTGTCCGGGCATTTCCAGGAGCTTAATGCCATGCCGGTGCCGGTTGACGACGCGGTCGCTGTCAGTTTTCAGAATCGGTACATCTACCTGTTGAGTGGCTGGCACGATCTCGGCAACGTAAACCTGGTACAACGATATGACACCGTTACGGATTCCTGGGCGCAGGCAACACCGGTTCCTGGCAAGGCGGTCTTCGGCCACTCGGGCGGTATAGTCGGTAACAAAGTGCTGTATTGCGATGGTGTCGCGATCAAAACGAGCAGCAACAAAGCACGTGAATTTGTTGCAAACAACGAATGCTATCTTGGAACGATTGATAAAGAGGACAGCCGACGCATAGATTGGCGGACAGTCACTCCGCATCCGGGCGGTGCCCGCTATCGTATGGCGGCAGCAGGGTTACCGGAAAAAAACCTCGTGGTCTTTATTGGTGGCAGTGCGAATCCCTATAACTATGATGGCATCGGCTATGACGGGGAGCCATCGAATCCCGAGAATCGTGCACTGTTGTTTGATATTGAAAAAAAGACGTGGCGCGTGATCAGGCTAAAGAATCAACCCTCTATGGATCATCGAGGCCTGGTGTCCGCCGGTGATCGCTGGTTAACGATTGGCGGGATGCTGCAAGGGCAGCGCGTTACAGACCGGGTTACGGCTTACAAAATCAAAGCGCACCGTTAGCTGGATCATTTCCCGTAAATCATTGTTAGAAATCAATTTCGCGCTGGCCGGGCTGCCAGTTTGCGATCTTGATGCGTGCGGAACCAATGCCGAGCGAGCGCACCCATTTCGCTGCGGCGTCGAGCGTTACCCAGGTTTTCACTTTCCCTTTCTGAGTTTCCGCGGTGATCGGGCCGTTCGGCGTGCTGGCTTCGATGTGAAAATGCCCACCTTGCGCCACGATATCGATCTTCTTGACGACACCAGTGGCGACCATGGCTTTCATGATTTTCTCATTCATAGGCTCTTCTCAGGAAAAAGTTCGTCTTGCTCAGGAATACCAATGCCGGAATCGGCGCAATGACGTCGGATCAGCATCTCAACCATGTTGGCGACGCTGCGATGATCCTTGTCGGCGGCAATTCGAATGCCTTCCTTCACGCGTGGGTCGATACGCAAATTCAGGGTGGCTGTCTTGGTTTTTGACATGTAGCAAAATGCATTACAAAGAGACGCGAATGTAACGTACTTTGCGAGGTGTGTCCAGCGGCCAGAACTATGGGGTGCCGCTATGGTCTGAGGTACCATTCCTTTTTGAAAGAGCGATTCCGGACTCATATGAAAACTCACCAGACTTTGTCAGGCATAGTTGTCATTGCCATGCTCGGGTTTGGCGCGTCGTGGGCGATTGCTGCCGATGCGCCCGCTGTTAAGTACCCATGCGAAGAACAGGAGGGGTTCCGCGACTTCGATTTCTGGTTGGGTGAATGGGAGGTGCATACGGCGAACGGGCAGATGGCAGGACACAACTCGATCACCTCTGTGGAGAGAGGGTGCCTGATACTGGAAAACTGGACCAGTGCGTCCGGTGGCTCAGGAATGAGTATCAACTATCTCGATAAAGTGACAGGCGAATGGGTGCAAATCTGGAACGACGCAAGCGGTAGCCAGATCAATTATCGTGGTGGTTTGACGGACGATGGTATGTTGCTGGTGGGTCAGATCCATGAAGTATCGAAAGGCACAACGCATGCGTTTAGAGGGCTGTGGACGCTTCTGGAGGACGGTCGGGTGCGACAGTTTTTTGAACAGTCCAACGACGGTGGTAAGACATGGACAACCTGGTTTGAAGGATTTTACACGCGCGTAGAGGATACAGATCGCAAATGAACGCCAACCCTGGAAACAATCAGCTTCCTGGAAACAGTCCGTTTGCGAATGTGTTGGTGGTCGTATTCGGCGTAATTGCGATCGCTGTTTCATTCGTCATTGGTATTGTCGCTTTCGTCGCAATGGCCGCCGCCGTTATCGTGCTCGGAGCGTTCATCGGGATCCGAATTTGGTGGCTCGGGGTCAAATCCCGTAAGCACGCCCCCGGACAACCGCAGACCTCGCGAGCAGGTGACGCGCAATCCGGCAATAATGCGATTATTGAAGGTGAATTCAGCGTAATTCCAGGCAAAAAAGAAGACGACAACGCTCCTCAAGCGTAGTCACGATCCCAAAAACCCCGTAAAGTTGTATCTAATGCGAAATGGGAAGTCAGACAAAGAGCGCCGCTTGCGCCGCCGCAGGCGGCGAATTCAGGCCGTCATCATTTATATCGCCATTGCCGTGGGGCTCGCATGGTTTTTCGAATCACAAGCCACGACAACCATGATTTTTGTACGGCATGCTGAAAAAGCCATGCAACCTGCCGATGATCCGGGCTTGAGTGAAGCAGGCCGTCGTCGGGTTGCGGAATTGACGCGGCAACTCGTTGACGCAGACGTTGTGGCGGGCGTTGATGCGATCTATTCAACGCCATTCAGGCGTACGCAGGAAACCGCGCAAAGCGTCGCCGATGCGCTGGATTTACCCATTCATTCGTATTCGCCGGACGACAACGAGGCAGTACTCAGCACCATCCTGAAGAATCACAAAGGCAAGATCATCCTGGTCGTGGGGCACAGCAATACATTGCCGACACTGATTGCTGATCTTGGGGCGAGCAAGAAAGTGCCGCCAATTCAGGAAAACGAGTTCGATAATATTTATGTTGTTTCAATACCGTGGTTCGGCAAGACCAAAACGATACGCTTGCGATACGGCGAGCCTTTCGTACCCCCACCCGCTATCGCGGAATGAAGTCTTGAAACACCATTATTGAGTGGCGGGGCCGTCCAGATCGCGATTCCTGATACCCGCGGATTCGCGCAGAATGACCGCCCTCTCGATAAATTCCTTGTGCTTGTTGATGAGCACGTCTGCCTGTAATGCGTCCTGTATTTTTGCGCCCTGTGTAACCAGGTAAGTTGCACGGCGCACGCCAATTCCAAACGGCCCGTCGACGTCATACATCTTTATTGCGACTTTGTCTTCATCGCTCAGTAGTGTGAACGGCAGATTGTGTTCTTCGCGAAATCGCTTGTGGCTGTCCCCATTTTGCGGGCTGATACCGATAACGTGGAGGCCGACCGCAATAATATCATTGTGCATGTCCCGAAATGCACAGGCTTCCTTGGTACAACCAGGCGTGAAATCGGCAGGATAAAAATACAAAATCAACGGATTCTCGTTCAGCAAGCTCGACAATGAAACGTCGATACCATTTTCGTCCGGCAGTATGAATTCCGGGGCATTCGACCCTGGCTTTAACATGCAAGTGCTCCTGTTTATTCCTGTTCCTGAAAAAGCCCTCACATTGTGAGGGCTTTGTCTTGACTGGGCTCAGGCCCGTCAGTCCTTGAACTTGATTTCCTGCAAATTCATGGTGCTGCCGATGGTTCGGAGTTCCCCGCGGTTGATATTTGCAGTTCTTCCTTCTTCCATTGAGCCAAATACTTCTTCACTAATCTTGTCAAAGTACTCAAGACTGCGATCAAACGCTGCCCAGTTCTTGTACGTGACAGTGAGGACGAGATCGGGCTCTCCATCTCGCTGGGCAGTAGACGAATACATGCCGTAGGAGATGACATCGCCGTCTTCAATCTGTTTTTCGTTGAATTTTCGCCAGATATTATTAAGGTTATTGATATAGGCGTTGAACATTCCATCCTTGATATGCACATTGGTGACTTGCACGACATAGCCAAGCTCCCAATTTCGAGTGTGATCCTGCGCACTCGCTGTCGATCCAAATGCAAACGCGGCCAGCGCCAGGCTGGCGATTGCTAGTACTCTTTTCATGAGATTCCCCGGTCAAATTGTTATTGTTGTGACTTGCGGAAGGTTCCGCTTTCGGCATTATAATTGATCGGACGCAGGATATTCACCAAATATGCGAGATGCCATCATCTATCTAGATCCGGACAGCAAGTTGAATCTGCAAAACCAGATTCGGCAGAACCTGGTAGACGGAATCCTGAACGGTGCTTTCTCACCGGGTCAGAGCGCGTGATTGAGAACGCGATCTGGTGCGAGGCGAAAGGATTGTCATTCGAAAGTTCAGGATGATAGATCGGCCGAGGATTAAACGGTCTGCTAGAATCTCCCCGCAATGCCCCGGTAGCTCAGCTGGATAGAGCGTCCGCCTCCTAAGCGGAAGGTCCCACGTTCGAATCGTGGTCGGGGCGCAATTTCAAAAGCTGCACGCTGCAGATCATGGATGCGACAGGTCTTTCATCGGCGTCATCACGATCTCGGCCAATTCGCCTTCCAGTTTATTCTGTGCCAGTCGAATAGCTGACATCGCTTCCATGTAGGTAATGCCAAGTTCGGTTTCAAGGCTGGTAACCGTGTCGAGATATCGAATCGAGTTGTAAAATGAGAGCCTCAGTTTGTCCTGGGACAGATTTTGCGGACTGGTCAGGTTGCTCATGCCGGTTTGGGTGGCAAGCTGGTAGCGGTTTTGCAGGCCGTAAGTCAGAGAAAGGGCGGTGACCACTGTATATTCCATCTTGGCGAGTGACCCTGTCGCCAGCGCGGTATCCCATGCGGTGGATTGAAGTGCGGCAGGGCTGTAGCTTTCAATCATGGAAACGAATTCATCGACAGTTTCGACGTCATCATCGAAATAGTGGCGGGCGAGTACCTGGCGCAAGCCCTGGTTAAAAGGTACGGCGTCCTCTACCCGAATCTTGTTTTGCTGAACCTCGATAAGAAAAGTCGTTAGAGAGTTTCGGACGAGTTCAGCGTCCTCCCGTTTTTCACGCCACTCATCCAGACCGAGCGCGACCAGGATACTGACCACGATCAGCGCGGATTCAAACATGACCTGGGGGAGCCAGACTGCGGGTGCTTTGGATGCCATATCTGTTGAGTGCCTGTTGGCTGATGATCAGAGAGTATATCAAGTGATGGTCTCAAGCTATTGGCCCCGAAGGGAAAAAGCGTTAGTATTCCCACAAGAGCTGTATATCCGGGGGGGGGGGTCGGCGACGAATATCCAATCGCCAAAAATCATTCGTACGATCTGTGCTGCTGCCCTGTGCAGTTGCCTGTTGATTTCGTACAGTGGTTCGGCGCAAGAGAATAATGCCGCAGTGGTAGCGGAGATGTCGCAACCCCAATTTAATGTGTTGGGTTTTGGTGATATCAGCTATCTTTCACGCGATGCCGGCGATCCAGGCGGATTCGCGATAGGGCAGGCGGTCGCTCACATTACTGCATCACTGGACGACTCTCTGAGTATTTTTGGTGAGTTCAGTTTGACGGCAAAAGATAGCAGTCAAACCGCCGCAATTGAAAGAATGATCGTCAAGTATTCCTTCTCTGATTTATTCAAATTGTCAGCGGGTCGTTACCACTCACCGATAGGCTACTGGAATTCCGCATTTCACCATGGGGCGTGGCTGCAAACGACGGTAAGCAGACCTGAAGTTTTCAGATTTGGTTCAAAGATCGTCCCTATTCATTTTGTGGGCGCGCTTCTTGAAGGCACGTTGACGTCAAACGACCTTGGTCTGTCGTATATGGCCGGATTTGGCAATGGTCGCCATGAAAACGTGGCGCAGGCGGGTGATGCCGGCGATATTAACGGTGACAATGCATGGATGGTCCAGGTCAATGCACGGCCGGCCCGATTTTACGGATTGAATGCCGGTCTCGGATTTTACAATGACAGAGTGACGCCGAATGACCGGCCGGAAATATATGAAAAAACGGCGTCCGCCTATTTAGTATGGGCAAAAGAATCACCCGAGGTTCTTTTCGAGTATCTTTACTCCACCCATGAACTGGTCAACGATAGCAGTGTCAGCGGCGATGTAAACTCATGGTATGTCCAGTTTGCCTACCGATTGAAAGGAAAGCATCGAAACTGGAAGCCCTATGCCCGTTATGAACATACGGAAGTTGATGACTCCGATCCTTTGCTGGGAGACCAGGCATTGAATTATGAGGCAGGTATCCTGGGTGTAAGGTGGGATTTCAATCCCTATGCCGCCATAAAGGGCGAATATCGAAACGAGGAATTTGACGGGGCGGGCAGGGAGAATAATTTTCGTTTGCAGGTCTCGTTCGTGCTGGCGAAACTTTGATTATGATCTTTCAGACACCAGTTTATTTGAAGAAGACAGCTCTTGTAGCACTACTGCTGGCAGCATCGGTCTTCCCTGCCACTCAGGCATTCAGTCAGGAAGACGTAGTGCGAAGTCCGCTTGCCATAGTCGTTCACAAGGACTCTAAAGTAAGGGATCTTTCGTTGCAGGAATTACGAAATATCTTTCTTGCGAATAAACAATTCTGGGATGATCGATCGCGAATAATCCTTCTTGTTCGTGCACCGAAGTCCGATGAGCGGGATCTTGTGTTAAACACGATCTATCAAATGGATGAGGCGCAGTTCCGGCAATACTGGATAGCAAAAATGTTTCGGGCTGAGGTGCCTCGCGGACCCAAGATCGTGTTCAGTACGGATATGACTCGCGATCTGGTTGTTGCTATTCCGGGGTCGATATCATTTATCAACGCAAAAGACGTCACGGATGATATCCAGGTTCTGCGAATCGACGGAAAATTGCCAGCCGACGATGGTTACCCGCTGAAGTAGTCCCGTTACTTCATAAGCCCTGCACTTCCTCTTCCGAAAATTTTCCAGATGCGGATTGTTCTATTTCCGCATTCGCAAGCGATTCATACTCAATTGCAGCGGGTGTCGATGGCAGGTAGCTGAGCACAATCCGGAATAAAAAGGCTTGTTTCAGTGATTCCCCCATTTCGCCATTGTGCGGACCGCTGGCCTGGACGTTCAACTCGTGGTTGCCTGCCCAGAATCGCGACGCGTGATAATGCTGCTCTGTCCGTTCGTCCGTATCCCAGCCACTGTATTTATTGCGCAAGATGGCCCTGAATCGCTCGTATGCGACGACGGCATCCTCTCCCGATTCGTACCAGGTTTCACCGGCGATCTTGCCGATAGAGTGCGATATTGGCGTCACCAGCACGTAAACCTGCTCGATATCTGCGGGTTTGACAGGATTTCGCGTTGAAATCAATACCAGTTGCCCTTCGTCAAGCACCTCTACCACCTGCTCTGTATATCGGTCACCAAGCGAAAAGCCGAACAGGCCTCCATCGTTTGCATCAGCGTTGGACGCGGCGGCATGGAACAACAGTGGCAAAAGCAATACTGACTGCGTAATCGCACGCATAGTCATCGTTCCCTGAAGGTGGTTGATCATGCAAGAGTAGCCGAAAGACTTCGAACGGGCCACCCGGCACCTAAAGGACCGGTGCGGCCAGTCGTGACGTACGGACAGCCAGTTTGAACCAGAACGATTTGTTGTCGAATTCATCGGACTCCATTATTCGTGATTCGGCAAAGTCTTGTTCAAACATTTCTTCAACATCACTCGCGAATTTCGAATCAATGACAAGAGACGTGATCTCAAAGTTCAGTCGGAACGAGCGATTGTCAAAATTCGCAGTTCCAACAGTGGCCACGTTGTCATCTATCAGCATGACTTTCCCATGCAGGAAGCCGGCCTGGTATCGATAAAAAACAACACCGGCCGCCGATATTTCGTTGAAGAAGGAATAAGCTGCCAAAGTAACGAGCTTGCTGTCGGACTTTTCAGGGATGAGGATGCGAACGTCGACGCCTCGCAGCCCTGCCAGTTGAAGTGCCTGCACGATTGCATCGTCCGGCACGAAGTAGGGGCTGGCGATCCAGATTCGATCGATGGCTGAATTGATCGCCTGTGTATACATAAGTGACGCTGTTTCCATCTCGTCTGCCGGCCCGCTGGCAATGACCAGCACCGCTGCCTCGCCGTCAGAAGCCTGTCGAGGCGTCCAGGAAAGATCGCCCGGCAGGGTGTCAGTGGACCAGTGCCAGTCTTCGACAAACGCCAACTGGGCAGCGAGCACCGCAGGACCTTCGATTCGGGCATGCGTGTCCCGCCAGTGCCCGGACTTTGCATTTTTGCCCAAATACTCGTCACCGACATTGTGTCCGCCGATCCACGCGACCTTTCCGTCAACGACAACCGTCTTGCGGTGGTTGCGAAAGTTAAGTTGAAAGCGGTTGCCGGATCCCTTTCGACTATGGAATGGATGAATATCGACCCCGGCGTCCCTGAGCTTGGCGCTAAAGTCGCCCGATAATCCGAGGCTGCCGATTTCGTCATAGAGAAAGTATACGCGTACCCCGTTTCGTGCCTTCTCGATGAGTCGAGATTGCAGTTCGCGGCCCAGATTATCATCGCGAACAATGTAGAACTGAACCAGTATGTAATCTTCAGCCGCTTCAATCCCTTCGAATATGCTGGTGAAGGTTGCATCGCCATCGACAAGAAGCGTTGTTTTGTTGCCTCCCGTCAGTGGTAAGCGAGCCATTTTTTCGGCCCCGGTGATGGCCCGGGTCTGCACGCTGCTGAATTCGGTGTTAACGGCTACCTGGTCGTTAGCTTGCCGGATGACGTCATCCAGCTCTTTCAATTGATCCTGGTGCGCCAGCACGTAACCGTTGAACTTGTTCCGGCCGAATATCCAGTAAGCGGGCACCGCGACGTATGGAAAAGTCACCAGCGATACTGCCCACGCTATTGATCCTTGTGGTGTGCGTGAACTCATGACCGCGTGCACCGCGGAAACAAGTCCCAGAATCTGGAATACGATAACGACGATTACGATCATTGTTTTTCGCCGGCCTTTAGCCTGGTTTGCAGTTGTCACAACAGGTTACCTCATACGCGGCGCCGGATTCGTATGTCGGTACACGCCGCTTATGGC
>PVMS01158028.1_pt1 | contig 25529 bp, 22 predicted proteins | sample 1853461 | NCBI WGS metagenome assembly PVMS01 (sample SAMN08582032, study PRJNA380276) | Marine sediment metagenome, whole genome shotgun sequencing project. | isolation source: ocean sediment barecode stripped | collected 2017
CGGTGCTGAGATATCCAACAAATCAGCATCCGCTCAGGCCGAATTTCGGCGGGCAAACAGACTTGAGTCAGTTCTGGGTTGAAACTTTAGGATCAGACCCACTTTAATGGCTAAAATGGAGTCAGCTTCGCTTTTCATAAACCCGGGGTTGACCCCATTTTTTGAGGATTGACTGATGGCCACCCGAATGGAACGACTGTGGGGAACGTCACCGCTGAAGTCCCATTATGACGTCGTGCTGATCGGCGGCGGAATTCATGGCCTGGCCACGGCTTACTACCTGGCCAAAGAACACGGTATCAGGGATGTCGCGGTGCTCGAGCGCCGTTACGTCGGCTTTGGCGCTTCGGGAAGAAACACCGCCATCGTTCGCGCCAATCAGCGCACACAGGAAAACGTCAGGCTCAATGACGAGGGGCTGAAGCTGTGGCCGCAGCTGGTCGATGAACTCGATTTCAACCTGATGTTCTTCAATTGCGGCAACCTGAACCTCGCCCACAGCGAAGCCGCCGTCAGCGGTTTCCGCCATGCCATATCGACTGCGAATTTCTGCGGCGTAGAATCCGAGTTGCTGGACCCCCAGCAATGCAAGGAACTGGTACCCGCGCTGGATATCAGCGAACGGCCGTTTCACCCGATCCATGGCGGCATGTTCCACCCGCCCGGCGGCATTCTGCGCCATGACGCGGTGGTGTGGGGCCTGGCCAAGGGAGCCTACCAACACGGTGTGCACATCCACCAGGGCGTGGAAGTCACAGGAATAGACACCAACGGCAACAAAATCACCGGCGTCCAGACCAGCCAGGGTGCGATTTCCTGCAACAAACTCGGTGTCATGGCCGGAGGCTATGGCGCCAGCGTGTGCTCGATGGTCGGTATGGAGCTGCCGGTGCACCCGCTCACCATCCAGGCGATGGTGACGCAACCGCTCAAACCATTCCTGCATCACGTGGTCAGTTCCGGCGCCTATCATTGCTATGCAAACCAGACGCTGAAGGGCGAGATCGTGACCGGCGCCCACATGGATCCGCAGGTCAATTACAGCACCGACCCGACCGCGCACTACATCAAGCACCAGGCCGAGGCGCTGACCGATTTTCTGCCCTGCCTGAAAGGCGTCAAGTTCATGCGTATCTGGGCCGGGCTGGCTGACATGACGCCGGACATGGCGCCGATCATGGATGGCAATGTCATGTACGACGGGCTCTACATCGATGTCGGCTGGGGTTACTTCGGATTCAAATCCGGGCCGATCACCGGCAAGTACATGGCTGAATTCCTGGCCCGCGAGGAGGCGCCGGAGATTCTCAAACCTTTTGCTCTGAACCGCTTCATTGAGAACCGGTACATGGGTGAGACAGCCGGAGCAACAAATTATGGCCATTGGAACTAACCCGAAACCGGGAGACTGGTGCCATATGAGGGTTTCCCTATTTCTTTTGAAAATTGGGTTCTATGGTTTGAGGGTTGAGCCATGAGCTTTACGATCACCTGCCCAATTTGCGGCAAGCGGGATGTCTATGAATTTCATTTTGGCGGGCACGAGCGTGGCCCCAGGCCGGCGCAGGAAAACCTGAGCGCAAAGGCGCATTTCCAATACGCCCAGTTCAGAACGACCCGCAGCGAGGCCCAGCAGGAATGGTGGTACCACGCCAGTGGCTGTGGTGTCTGGTTCCAGACCTGGCGCAATCCCGCGACCAATCGCGAGGAAAGGCCGCAGGATCTACAAGGGGATGCGAAATGACCAGGCTGCCGCAGGCGCCGACCCAGCGCATCAAGCGGGGCAGAAAGCTGGAATTTCTTTATCTCGGGCGGCGAATGACAGGCTGCGAAGGCGACAGTGTGGCTGCCGCACTGTACGACAAGGGTGTGCGGATTTTCAGCCGCAGCCTCAAATACCACCGGCCACGCGGACTGTACAGCCTGGACGGCGAAGCCGCCAATACCATGATGACGATTGATGGTGTGCCCAACGAATGTGCAGAGAACAAGTTGCTGCGCGAGGGAATGCAGGTCAGCGCACAGAATGTGAGTGGCAGCCCGGATACAGACAGGTACCAGGTCCTTGATCGCCTCGATCGCCTGATGCCCGCCGGCTTCTATTACCGGGTTTTTCACCGGCCTGCCAGGCTCTGGCCATTTTTTCTGAACCGAATACGCAAGATGGCCGGTCTCGGCGTATTGGACATCGACCGGCCTTTCGATGACAGCAAACGCTTTGAAGTCTTTCTGAATGCGGATGTCGCCGTGGTCGGTGGCGGAACCGCGGGTATGAGCGCCGCACTGGCCGCGGCAGAACAGGGTTTGCGAGTCTGCCTGTTCGAACAGCGGCCCTGGCTGGGCGGGCATGATGACTGGCGCGTGGCTGAGTTTGAAGGACAGGCCCTGTTCCAGCGGGCACGTGACTTAGCCGGGCAGGTGGAGGACAGCGACAACATACGGGTATTCACCCACGCGCCGGTCAACGGCATCTGGGGCGATAATTTAATCACCGGGTTCCAGATTGGGCGTGCAGGCGAGTATTTCGACGAGCGCTATTATGAATGCCGGGCGACCACGGTGGTGGTGGCGTCCGGATGTATCGAACGCCCGCTGCTGTGCAACAACAACGAGCGGCCGGGCGTGATGCAGGTCAATACCGCCGTGAGGCTGGCCCGTACCTACGGGGTACTGCCGGGGAAACGCGCTGTCTTCAGCGTCGGCGACGATCTGGGTTTGGAAGGAGCGCTCGATCTCGCTGAGCTCGGCGTCAATATTCCGGTGGTCGCCGATGCAAGGCGCGATGGCCACGACCAGCGTCTTGTGACACGGCTGCAGTCTGCCGGCATCGAATTCCTGCCCGGCTGGGCAGCGAGCGATGTCAAAGGCGGAAAACGGGTCAAGGGAGCAATTCTCGGCCACCGCGACAGCCGTGAATCGCGTTCATTCACCTGCGATCTGCTGGTCGCCAGTGCCGGACAACAAGCCGTCATCGGCCCACTTTCGTCAGCGAAAGCCAAATTCGGTTTCTGCACCGAAACCGGGATGTTCCAACCGACCCATTTACCGGAACGGATTTTCGCCGCCGGCCGCATGCTGGGATATGCTAATCCCGGCAGCATCGAGGCGTCAGGGCGAATGGCCGGCCTGGAAGCCGCAGCCGCATGCGGGCGGGATCTCCAAACAGCCATAAGCGATGTCCGGGAGTCTCTGACCACACTACCCGGCAAGGCTGGCGGCTGCGACCTGGTGCATGGCCCGGACCTGGGCACTGGCAACAAGGCATTCATCTGCTTTGACGGGGACGGCACCTACAAGAACGCGGTGCAATGCGCGCAACAGGGTTTCGACGTGCCCGAACTGGCAAAACGTTTCGGTGGCTTCGGGCTGGGACCCGGCCAGTACCAGATACCCGGCCAGAACCTGGCGATGGCCATGTCAGCGATCACCGGTGCGCCGCTTGAAGAGGCGCTCGGCACCACCGTTCGTCCACCGCTGGCGCCACCTACCCTTGCGACCTATGCAGGGCCGCGCCACAGCATCTACAAACAGACGCCCTTACACCGGGACCAGGCCGCTCGCGGTGGTGTTTTCCGCAACGCAGGGGTGTGGCGGCGCGCCCGCTACTTCAGCGCGGACCTGGACTGCACAGCGGAAATCCGCAACGTGCGTGAAAACGTCGGCCTGCTCGACGGCGCTTCGCTGGGCAAGTTCCGCATTTACGGCCCCGATGCCCTGAAGGCCCTGCAGCGGGTCTACATCTCCAACATGGAAAAAACGCCGGTCGGCCGCTGCAAATACTCGGCCATGTGCAATGACACCGGCAACGTGGTCGATGACGGTGTGATCACGAAAATCGGCGAAGATGATTATTACCTCACAACCACCTCGAACCGCGCCGGCATCACCATCGAGTGGTTTCGCTACCATACGCGCTACGATGGCTGGGACTTCAAGCTGGTCAACCTGACCGACGCGTTGGGTTCGATCAATGTCGCCGGGCCAAGAGCACGCGAAGTCGTGCAGAAAATCACCGCCGAAGACCTGTCCAACGAGGCGTTCCCCTACATGGCTTACCGGGAAATCCTGGTGGGAGATGGAATCGCAGCACGCTGTCTGCGTCTGGGTTTCGTCGGTGAGTTGTCATACGAATTACACCTACCTTCCAGTTACTGCCAAACCGTGTGGGATCTGCTGTGGGAGGCCGGCCGGGAGTTTGACATCCAGCCTTTTGGCATGGAGGCGCAAAACTGCCTGCGTGCAGAGAAAGGCCACGTCATCGTCGGCACCGAAAGCGAACAGCGGGTCACCCTGACCGACATCGGCATGGGCTTCCTGTGGGCACGCCAGGATACGGAATCAAAAAAAGTTGGGGCACCCGCCTTGCATGCCTGCGCCAATCAGGAAGGCAGGATGAAGCTGGTCGGCTTCAGAGTCAACGATTCAGGCGTCAGCGCTCTGGATGGCGACATTGTCGTGGATGGCGGGGATATCGTTGGTTATGCCTGCACAACGCGTTTCAGCGAGACCCTGGGCTGGCAGTATGGAATGGCGCTGGTGAATGATCGTTATGCGGTGGAAGGCAGCGAGATCAAGCTCTACCAGGGACTCGGACAAAGCAGCGAGCGTTACAGCGCGACGGTGATCCCGCCGCATTTCTACGACCCGGAAGGCAAGCGCCTGAGGATGTGAGGGCTGAGTAATAGTGGTTAAGCAGCACGCTAAAAGACATGGCCCGGTGCAGTTCGATGCCGTCGCGGCCGAGGTCGCAGAGCGGCAGGACTGGCGAGTCGTGCTGGCATACGAAGACGAAGGCCAGGGGCCGTGGCTGGTTGACCTGAGCCACCGCCAACGATGGGATTCCCAGCATTCCGATCTGGATTCGCAGACCCCGTTCGGCCTGCAGGTTCCAGCCAGACCCGGGCAGGTCTCAGTCCAGCGCGAATTATTGATCTCCCGAATGAACGGCACCCAGGTCGCGATCTGGCACCTGGGTCAGGGCGAGGCCGAGCAGGCGCCCCGCGATGTCGCCTATACCGACATGACAGACGCACACTGCATGCTCGCGGTGCTCGGCGCAGACACTCCACGTGTGATGGAGCACCTGAGCAATCTGGACCTGTTCGACCCACAACGGGCAATGCCCTTCCTCACCCAGGGGCCGGTCATGCACACTCCCTGCCAGGTGGTTACACTCGGCCCCGACTGTGTATTGATGACATTGAGCCGTGCTTACGGCCAGACATTCGCCGACTCGATGCTCCATGCCGCATCCGGCTGCAAGTTGAAACCCGGCGGCGAAAACCTGTTTAACAATTTGATTCGGCCCTGATTCTTGTAAGTCTGTGTAATCATTTTGCGAGCCCTATTTTCTAAAGCCCCGCAGTAATTTCGGCAACAATGTGCATGATCTTCAAATTACTGCTACAGCTATTTCTCACGGATACGCCGTGCTGACCTGCAATATCGGGGACTTCACAGGTCATTCAGGCTCCACGACGCCACCGGCGTACTCTTCCGTCTCGATTGATTTGTCCAGGTGCATCAACTTCTTCAGCAATGGCGACAGGATCAACAGAACCACCGCCACCGAGATCGCGATCGACCCCATCATCTGAAACACGTCCTGGTAATTGGACATGGCGGCTGCAGGGTCGGTCAGCTCTTCACCTACCCGCTCGACACTGGTCAGTTGGGCGAGCAGTCCGGAAATGAAACTGGAAGCGGAGATAGCCAACAGGAAGACACCCATCATCATCGCCACGATGCGGTGCGGCGACAGCTTGGTGAGCATGGACATGCCGACTGGCGCCAGGCACAACTCACCCAGCACCAGGAGCAGGAAGTTGAGGACGAACCAGAACAGGGCTACCTGTTCACCGGCAGCTGTGACGCCAATCCCAAAAGCCAGGGCGATAAATGCCAGCGCCAACAAGGCAATCGCGATGACGAATTTCATCGGCGCCTGCGGTTCGATACCGCGTTGTCCCAGTGCAAACCACATCATGCTGTAGAGCGGCGCAAAGAGGATCACGAAAATGGCTGGCAGCGACACCAGGGACGCCGCGGGGATTTCATAGCCGAACACGACCCGGTCGACCAGGCGGTCTGCAAACAGCACCAGTGAGCTGCCCATCTGCTCGTAAAAGGCCCAGAAACTCACGGTAAAAAGAATCAACACGCTGACCACGATCAGCCGGTCACGCTCAACGGGGCTGCAGCGGAAGAAGGCGTACCAGATGATCAGGCCGGAAACGCCGATGCCAATCAGCGACAGCAGGGTCCCGACCAGATGCTGGTGCTGCAACATGAACCAGGCAAAGATAACCAGCAGCAAAGACGACGAATAGATCATCCACTCGACATTGATCCCGGCGAAAACCTTGTGTTTGAGCCGATCCGGATCTGGCGGTTCAGCGTGCCCCAACAGGTATTTTTGCCCTTTCAGGAAGCCCAGCAGGCCGGCCATCATACCGACACCGGCCACACCAAAGCCCCAGGCCCAGCCATATTCGAATGCCAGCCAGGCGGTGAGCAGGGGCGCGGCGGCGGCACCGATATTGATGCCCATGTAGAAGATGGTGAAGCCACCATCCCGCCTGGGATCGTTTTTCCCGTACAGCAAACCGACAACTGTGGAAATATTGGTTTTGAGGAATCCCACCCCGGTAACGATCAGGGCCAGGGACAGAAAGAAACCGTTCAGAAAGATAGGACTGCGTTCAACGATACGAGCGCCGTCCTGCACGGATTCCATTGCCTCGGGTCCCGTGACGGTCAGTCCGAACTGCCCCAGCACTATCAGGATGGCGCCCACGGTAACCGCCTTGCGCGAACCCAGGAACTGGTCAGCGAAAATGCCGCCGAATACCGGCATCAGGTAAACCAGCGCCGTGTAGGCGCCGTAGATCAGGAAGGCTTCATCGTCTGAGTACAGAAAATGCTGGGTCAGATAGAACACCAGCAATGCACGCATACCGTAATAACTGAATCGTTCCCACAACTCCGTGGAGAAGCAGACGACGAGGCCGGGAGGGTGCCCACTGAAGGGATTCAGGGACAAGATCTATGAACCTGGCATAGCAGCCCCTGAAGGTGATAGTTTTTTTTCAGCACTTTTTTTTCTCCGCCAGTTCATTGCTATTACACCCTTATTATAGAACGTAAGAGCAAGGCGCTACCTCAAGCCGGTTATCCGCTTGGGTGTAATCCCATGAAACAGACAAATACTGGCAACATGGCGTTTGTTTTACCTATACTCCCGGCATGCAGAGGAGTGACAAAATGAAGGATGCTGTTAAATTTCCAGTCCTGCCGGACCTGTCAGACCTGGATTTTTTATGTGCCTCTGACGTTCGCGCCCTGGTCCGGGAGCGGTGCAGTCACTTGTTCGGGCCGCAAGACGATGACTATATCGACGAGTACATGGACGCCATCGAGGACTTGTTTGCGGGAAGGTATCCCGAGTACCAGGCCATGGACACGGCGTACCACGACATCACCCATACCTTGCAGGCCAGCCTGTGCCTGGTCGAATTGATCCACCACCGGCACTTTTCAAATGCAACACCCCGCCTGGATGCGGACGACTTCAGGCGAGCGCTGATCGCCATGCTGTTTCATGATATCGGCTATCTGAAGACCACGGACGACACCCAGGGCAGTGGCGCCAAGTATACCCATCTGCACGAGCAGCGCTCCTGCGATTTCGCGCGAACCTTCCTGGCGCAGCGAGGCTGGTCGTCCGAAGACATCCGTTTCGTCGAACACCTGATCAGCTCAACCGGGCCAAGCGCCGACATCACGCGAATCGAATTCAGCAACGAGATCGAACGCATGCTCGGGCAGGCCGTCTGCACGGCGGACTACATCGGGCAAATGAGCGATCCGAATTATCCGGACCGCCTGGAAACACTCTTCAAAGAGTTCGAAGAGAGCTACCGTTACCAGCAGATTCCCCACGACGAGTGGCCATTTACCAGCTACGAAGCCCTCCTGCGCAGCACCCCGGAATTCTGGAGCACTTTCGTGCAGCACAAGCTGAACACCGAGTGCGCGGGTGTATGGGAGTATCTGGAGCACCCGGTCAGCGGAGAGAATCTCTACATGAAGTCCATTGAGCGGAATCTGGCCACGATACGGGAGCGGATTGCCAGGTTGGATTAACCAGCGATAATTGACAATTTTTACGCTGCTTTTGCCGATTCAGGCCTGGCTATTCAGATCAGAGCTTGCTGGCTCCATTAACCGCCTGGGCAGCGATATCGAAAGTGTAGAACCCTTCGAAGGACTGGCCAGATACCATGGCGAGATGTCTTGCCTTGTTGATGATCAGCGTATCCGAAAAATCGACATGCCTGCTTTTTCTGCCTGTTCCGTGACTGTCTGCGCTGATGTAATCGTTCAATGCTTTCCAGACCACCTGGTCATCTTCAAAACAAATCGCCGGTTCAGCGAACAATGCGTTCAGAACTTCAGAAATTCCGTTCCTGTCGACTTTGTATTTTTTGCCTTTGAGGGTCCAGACAGTCTCTGCCAACACGGTATCCGTAATCAATACCGGCCCTTTCCCCCGGATAACCGCTGCAGCCTGGAGGGATTGCTTTTGTGGGAACCCACCATGCGGGCTGACTGCAAATTCGGCAACTCATGTAATATACGGGCCAGAAAATCCACAAAACAGGACTAATTAACGTTTTTCTTACGTGGAAGCAGGTATCATTGACACGAATTGTGTTGGCCCGATGAAATCGCCTGTGCGTATTCAAGGTCAAATAGTTGTCCTGTAGAGACAAGTAAGATAACGAGTAATCAATTAAATTTTGCCTGAAGGAAAAAACGTTGGATGAATGCAGGCGTTGATTGATTAGGAATGCGCCCACCGACACGGTCAATTTGAGCATTATTGATGACTGTGATTTGCTGCTGAAAAGTGACGATTCGGGCGCCTGATTAATAATAACGACGACTGTAATTATCCAGACACTTTGACCTACAAAGGCCCTTGACGATGGATTCAAAAATTACTTTCAGGCAGAACAAAGAACCGGAATGGACGGAAGATAGCTCCATGCAGCCGACGCCTGTCAATTCAAATCTCCCTATGAAGAGCAGCGGCTTCGCTAACCTCGCGGATGCACTGGACTATGCTGCCAACGGTGTTTCGGGATTCAATTTCTACGATCACCGGGGCGAACTGGATTACGTGCTGAGCTACCGCGAACTTCGTGACCAAGCAAAAGCACTGGCCAGACGACTGCTGGGCCTGGGCCTGGAACGCGGCGACCGTGTCGGCATCCTCGCCGAAACGGACCCAATGTTCCACCGCTTCTTTTTCGCTTGCCAGTATGCCGGCCTGATCCCCGTTGCCCTGCCCGCAGGAGTACAGCTGGGCGCGCACAAGGCTTACGTCAATCAGATCCGCCGAATGCTGGAAAGCTGTGGTGCTGCTATCGCCGTGGTGCCGGATTCGCATGCGGCTTTCATGGACGAGATGTCTCAGGGCCTCGAACTGGTCATGGCCGGTACGCCCGGGGATTTTGACGCCCTGGCAGAGGCCGATGTCGAATTTATCCCACTCGGCCCGGAAGAAACGGCCTATCTGCAGTACACATCGGGAAGCACACGCTTCCCACGTGGCGTGGAAATCAACCAGCAAACGGTGCTGGAAAATCTCCGCGAGATTGCGCTGTACGGAATGAAAATGAACAGCGAAGACCGCTTGGTATCGTGGCTGCCCTACTACCACGATATGGGTCTCATCGGATTTATCCTGGGGCCCCTGGTTTGCCAGCTGTCGGTGGATTACCTGCCTTCAAAAACCTTTGCCATGCGGCCGAGGTTGTGGCTAAAAATTATTTCGGACAACCGTTGCACGATTTCTTCCAGCCCGACATTTGGCTATGCCCTTTGTGCCAAGCGGTTGCGTCCCGGGGACTACGAACGTTATGACCTGAGTTCATGGCGCACCGCCTGTGTCGGTGCGGAACAGGTCAACCCCGTTCCGTTGCAGGCATTTGCAAAGGCCCTGGCTCCCTGTGGCTTTGATCCAAAGGCATTCGTGGCCTGCTATGGCATGGCGGAGTGCGTGCTGGCGATCAGTTTTGCACCGCTGGATCTTGGACTGTCGGTTGACTACGTGGACCAGGACATCATGTCGACGACGGGTGAAGCCCGGCCGGTGGACCCGGATGCCCACAATGTGGCCTCCTATGTCGACTGCGGTATCCTGCTGCCTGGCTTCGAAATGTCAATCCAGGATAACGCGGGGAATGAAGTACCCGAACGTCAGTGTGGCGAAATTTTATTGAAAGGCGCAAGTGTCATGAGCGGCTATTTCCAGAACGAGGAATCCACACGTGCCGTCCTGAATGAGGATGGCTGGCTGGATACCGGCGATATTGGCTACCGCGTTGGTGACCGCATCTACATCACAGCGAGAAGCAAGGACGTTATTATCGTCAAGGGCCGCAACATCTGGCCCCACGATATGGAAGTGGTTGCACAGCGTCTTGAAGGCGTGAGGCTGGGTGGCGTTGCAGCGTTCTCGGTCACCGGCTTTGCAGACGAGGAACTGGCTGTCCTGGTTGTCGAAACCAAGGCAAGGGACCAGGAATTACGCAAGGATCTGACACAGCGGATCACCCGCTTGATGCACGAACACTTTGGCATCAATGTCATTATTGACCTGGTCCGGCCCGGCACCTTACCGCGCACTTCTTCAGGCAAGCTGTCCAGATTCAAATCCAGGGAAGCATACCTGGACCGTCAGGCACATCCAGCCCTGAACTTGCCTGGCAGGTCACTCGGCGAGCGCAAAATAGCCTGAATTGCCTGATTCACATAGTGCTTCACTATCTCTGCTAGTTCGATGAAACCCGTGCTGCTTACTGGAGCTACGGGTTTCATCGGTCAGCGCCTGCAAAGGGCCCTGCTGGCCGAAGAGCAGGAAGTGGTGGCCGTGGTCAGGCCCGCATCGGCCCACAGGAACCACCTGCTAGCCGGAGTCAAACTTTTGCTGGCTGATCTTTCAGACAGCACGAACCTTGCTCCCGTTATTTCACAAGCAGCCGCAGTGATCTACTGCGCCGGTTCTGTCCGCGGCAGACAACTGGAAGATTTCAGGCCGGCAAATGTCAATGGTGTTCGCTCAGTGGTCGATGCCATGAACATGGCGGGCGCCACTGTGCCTTTACTACTGATCTCCTCCCTGGCTGCCAGCCGTCCGCATGTTTCGGACTATGCCAACAGCAAGTATCTCGGCGAACAGGAAGTCCGTAAACACGCCACCTTTCCATGGACTATTTTCCGCCCGCCGGCGGTCTACGGCCCGGGCGACAAGGAAATGCTGCCCATTCTCAAGCTGGCCAGAAAGGGTCTGGTCACTCCAACCGGCCCAACGGGGCAAAGGCTATCATTAGTCCATGTTGACGACCTGGCCTCGGCTGCGCTCGCCTGGCTGCGGTCCTGGAAACAATGCCGGAACCAGATTTTTACGCTCGATGACGGTCACAGCGGTGGCTACGACTGGCAGGAAATAGCAGAAACAGCCAGTCCCGGACGCTATCGGCAGGTCAATATCCCGCCGTGGCTGCTGTTCGGGGCGGCGGGAATAAACCTGTCACTGTCGCGCCTGCTCGGATACTCCCCGATGTTGACACCAGGCAAGGCAAGAGAGCTGACCCAGACCGATTGGGTATGTAACAATAAGGCCCTGAGCGCAGCAAGCGACTGGACCCCTGCAATCAGCCTTGAAAAAGGCCTGTTGTCCTTGTTCGGGCCGCCCGGAAACAGTCAAAATAAGGAAAGCGGAGAAACTCCTTGAATACGAACATTGATGAAATTGTGAACCAGATCGGGAAGCTGCTCGCCAGTTACCTGGAGTCCAGCGGCCACCCCGAACTGGAGGCGCACGGTGAAATCACTGGAGCCACCAACCTGGTCTCGGACTTCACGATGGATTCGTTCCAGGTCATGGAATTCCTGATGGAACTGGAAGAGTCATTCGACATCATGATCGACGTGAACAGTCTGTCGAACGCCCACACTGTGAAGGATCTGGCCAAAGTCGTCAGTGACCTGCTGGAAGAATAGACGGGAACCATGGCATTACTTGAAAAATTTGAAGCCACTGCCACGATAATTGAGCAACTGTGTGCCGGAGGGCGCGATCCGACACAGGTCGTTATCGACCACATCATTTCACCTACCGAGGGCACGGTCGAAGGCCGTCACACCATCCTGGCGGGCACCAATAATTACCTCGGCCTGACTTTTGATCCTGCCTGCATCGAAGCGGGCAGGAAAGCCATTGAGGAACAGGGAACCGGCACCACCGGCTCACGTATGGCTAACGGCAGCTTCGCCACGCACACCGCACTGGAACGCGAGTTGGCCGATTTTTTCCAAATGCCCTACGGCATGGTCTTTTCAACCGGTTATGCGGCCAACCTCGGCACTTTGACAGCTCTGCTCAAACCCGGCGACACGGTGCTGCTGGATGCCGATGCTCATGCCAGCCTCTATGATGGCTGCCAGATGAGCGGCGCTGATGTTTTTCGTTTCAGACACAACGATGTGAGCAGCCTGGAGAAACGCCTCCAGCGCCTGGGTGAGCGGACGAAAGACTGCCTGGTTATCACCGAAGGCCTTTACAGCGTGATTGGAGATTGCGCACCCCTGGTCGAAATTGTCGAATTGAAAAACCGCTACGGCGCATACCTGATGGTCGACGAGGCACACTCGCTGGGTGTATACGGCGAGCGTGGCTGCGGCGTTGCAGAAGTCCAGGGAGTAATGGATGAAGTGGACTTCATTGTGGGCACCTTCAGTAAAAGCCTGGGTGCGATGGGCGGCTTCTGCGTCAGCCCCCACGCGGAACTCGAACTGGTCCGCTATGTTTCGCGCCCATTCATATTCACGGCTTCATCCAGCCCGTCCATCATCGCCAGCACACGCGAAGCGCTGCGGCAGATTAAAGCCCGGCCGGAACTGCGTGACACCCTGTGGCGGAATGCCAACCACTTGTATGAAGGACTTAAAAACCAGGGCTTCGAAGTAGGCCCGGAGATCAGCCCGGTAGTTGCCGTGCGCCTGGGAAAGAAAGAAGTAGCCCTGCCTTTCTGGAATCGTCTGCTGGAATCAGGTGTGTACACAAACCTGATGATGCCACCGGCATCACCGGACCGGCACAGCTACATTCGCTGCAGCGTCAGTGCCGCACATTCCGAAGAGCAGGTTGAAAGTGTCATCAACGCCTTCGCCAACCTGAAAGAGCAGCAGTAGGAGCGAGTCTGTGGGAGCGCGCCATGCGCGCGATTAAGGCCCATCGGCCGCATGGCGGCCTCCTACAGCCGGTTGGTTCTTTGCAGGAGTCTGGTGGTCAGGACCAGTGCCAGCAGGGAGGCCAGGATGGCGGCCAGTCCGGGACCGGTCAGACCGGTTAGTGGCGTCAGCAGGAAGAACATCGAAATGTAGGTGATGATACCCACGATGTGAATTCTCAGGATCGAAGCCGCCTTGCCCATCGCGTAAGCAGCAGCGCGCAGTGATGCGCTGGCCAGGTCAAACGAAGCCGCCAGTAACAGCAGGCTGAGCAGCGTCGACGCGGCAACATATTCCTCACCGATGATGCCGAGCAGATCCCCCCCAAAGAAGACGGACAGAATAACGAAAACCAGCCCGACAGCACCCGCAACCCAGGCGGTTTTGAAAGGCACTGACCGGATATTGCCATCTTCAGCGTGAAAACTCCTGGTCAGATCCGGGAACAGGACTTCGCGCAGCATCATGGCAGGTTGTGTCAAGACTGTAGAAAATTCACGCGCCAGGCGGAATAAACCGGCCGAGGCCGGGCCGAGCAGGCTGCCGGCCAGCAGCACGGAAACATGCTTGGGCAGTAGATCAATATTGGTCTGCCAGTAAACCACGCCAATAAATTTCCAGAACTCCCCTCCTCTTTCCCGCACCTCGCTCCAACTGAAGCCGCTCCACAGCCCGGTATTCATGTGTGCCCGAAGCTCAATCAGCCCGCGTGCGAACATGTAGACATGGCCGGCGGCGAAAGCGGAACCCCAGGCGATGATGAACACCAGCTTGGGTGCATCCAGCGCCCAGGCTGTGGCTACCATGGTGAAACGCAATACAGGAGCAACAGCGAACTGGAGGCTCAGTGCGTCGAAGCGGTCATAAATTCGCAGTATGCCGTTGGGCGTGCCATTCGCAGTGGACAGGATTACCAGGCTGTAAACCGACGCCCATGCCATCATTTCGCCGTCCCAGTGCAGAAAATGGCCGGCCAGCGGCACTGCTGCAATTGCGAGGATGGTCGCCAGAAGGGTGGAGGTCAGGTCAATGAACAGGGTCGAGCGCAGTAATGAACACAAACCCGCTTGATCGCCCGAATCATTCAGCGGGATGCCGAAACGGACAATTGCCTCGAAGGTCCGGAAATCAAAAGCGCCACGAATGACCATGATGTAGGTGTGCAGCAGGATAACCAATCCGAAGTCGGTGGGCGACAGCGCGTTGGCCATCAAACCCGTGGCTCCCACGGAAAAGACAGCGGCGATACCGCGCCCGCGCAGCACCATACCAAAGTTTTTCAGGACGCGCCTCAACATGGCTCAGACCGCGTTGTCCACCAATTTGTCTGGAATTCAGGGCCGGCGCTCACCGGAATGCTCCCCTTCGCCACAGGCGCAGGAGCAGTGGCCAGGCGAAAAACACCGGGTATTTTCTCTGTAAGTCGGTCGGCTCGATGTAGACCCCAGAATGGCGCTGGATTTTCCACAGAAGGTAATCCAGGGCGCCATCGAAAGTAAGCGCCGCCTTGAGTATGCGCAGAGTTGAAAGTACCTTGCCCTGGACGCGCCGCAGCCACCAGCTTGCCGGCGACCATCGCCTGGCGCTGTCACTGCTTGTACTACTGAAGGTGTCTGCGTTATGAGCAAGCTCGAATCCCAAACCCTGACCAGCCAGGGTTTGTGTAACGGCCCGGTAGTAGTCCGGCCAGTAGCCGAACAGCTTTTCCGCGTGACCGGGGGGTTCGGAGCGGAATTCACACTGGTAAGTGAGGCCCAGTCCTTTTGCCCACATCTGCTTTGCATCGAAGTTTTGTGGCAAACGTGGTGCGACGCGCCGGGCGAAAGTCTCACAAGACTTGCAAATGGCCGCAATCACCCTCTCCCGTACCTCTTCATCCCGGCAATACAGGATGCCACAGGGCTGCGCAAAGCGTGCCCAGAAATACGAATGAAAATCCCGGCGGACAGCATTCTCGAAGCGGCCCAGCGTCAGCAGCGCGTACTTGGCGCGAATTTCGTCCGGAGGCCGACCGTGGTGGATCTGGTATACGTTTGGTGGCAAGGCTTTTGCAAGCCAGCCCTGCCAGGCCTTTGGCATGGAAGCATAGCTGTCCAGCAGCACGTAAAAATCCAGCAGGGTGTCGCGCTTGCCGCGCAGGTAGGAACCGTAAATCAAAACAGCGAGCAAGCCCTGGCCGTAGCGTTGCTTGATCTGGCCCAGTAATTGATCTCTTTGTTCGTCCGGGAAATCACAAGTACCCAATACCTGCTCTGCCACCAGGGCGCGAAGTTCCTCACCAGCCATCATCATGCACCTGCCCCGGAGGTCACCCGGGCTTTTCCTGCCGCACCGGCCTGCGGAAACCCCTCCAATATTGGGCCATGACGGCAACTGCAAGCAGTAAGAGGACCGGCGTCAGAATAGTGATTGATGGAATGAGGCCGAACAGGCCTGCCAGGTGACCGGTGACTTGCTGCAGCAAATAGAAGACGATACCGATGATCCCACCCATCATTATTCTCTGGCCGGCAGAAATGGAGCGGATCGAACCGACCAGCATTGGCAGAGACAGCAAGCCCATTGCCAGCACGGCAATCGCAACACTGATCTGTTGCCAGAAAATAACCCGGAAATGGTGGGTATCGAGGTCGTTCGCCTGTAAGTACGTGATGTAGCGTACCAAATCATGCGGCGCCAGCGCCTCCAGCGGAAGTATCAGGATATTGGCCTGCTCTTCAGACAGCAGCCCCTGCCATTCCATGCTTGGCAGACGATCCTCATTTGCCACCATCCCATCCAGGCCGGTTCGCACCACTTCTTCCAACAACCAGGTATCAGCACCAATAATCGATGCCCGCTGCGCCTGGATCAACTGCATGAGCTTCGCCTCTGCGTCCATGTGGTAGATCTCGACATCTTCCAGGATGTGATTGAACAGGACGTCATTCACGTGTACGAAATTCTCACCACTGCGGGTCCAGAACTCCTGCTTGCCACCCGGCTCGAGTGAAGTTTCCGCCAGGGCCTCTGAGCGTAAATCAGACGCTGCCCGCTCACTGACCGGGATCAACAACGACTGCATGAATACCACGAGTGCCGCAGCCATCAGAACGGCCTTGAATACTGGCCGCGCCATGCGTGCCTTCGACATTCCAGCCGCCCTTGCAGCAATCAATTCCTGGTGATTGGCCATGGCGCCCAAACCCATCAGGCCACCCAGCAGGGCGGTAACCGGCATCAGATCGACGATCCGCCGCGGCGATGTGTACAGGAGAACCAAAAAAGCATCGACCTGGCTGAAAGTACCCTTGCCGACTTCTTCCAGTTCATCGGCCAGGGCCACAAAACTGAACAGAGCAAGCAACATCAACATCACGGGGAACATCCCCATAAGGTAGTTGGTCACGATGTAGCGGTCGAGAATTTTCACGTTTCGGACCTGGCGACGCCTGCCAGCATGCGGATGACCTTCTTCCACGGGATGTAGAGGGTCAGGACCAGCAAGGCCAACATGCCAGGCACCCACCAGATGCTCATCGCTGTCCCCATCTCCACCCAGGTGCGTCCCACATCCAGCAAATTGAAATACACCGCGTAGATGACCAGGGCCGCCAGCATGCGTGCATATCTGCCCTGCCGCGGCTTGCTCCTGCTCAGGGGGATTGCCAGCAAAGCCAGCAACAGGGCGGATATGGGCGTACTCAACCGCCATTGGAATTCCGCCAGGTCTACCTTGTTCTCCGAGGATTGCAAATCAAAGGTGCTGCTCGACTTGGTTTTGTATCCAACCGGATCAGGCTCGCCAGCCGGAATCCAAATTGAAAAAGCACCCAGTTGTGCAAAAACATCGGGGCCCTCGACAACTTGTTTGTAGACAATGGCATTGTGCAGGGTCAGCTTGTGATGTTCGGGCCTGGCGTAATATATCAACTGGCCGGTGGCCGCTGTGATGACCTGAAGATCCCTGTTCTTGCGAGTTCTGATGAACACTTCACTCAATTCGTTTCCTTCGGCGGAAACGGCCTTGATGAACACAGTACGGCCCGATTCCTCAAAGCTGTAGAACCGCGCCGGGCGAATGCGATCGACCTCTGTGGAAGCCTCGGCCCTGGCCTTTATTGCATAAGATGCTCCGTAGGCCCAGGGACGCACAAAAAGTGAAAACAGACCGATCAGGATTGCCAACAGAATCGCCATGCCCACGATCGGCCTCAAGGCGCGCATCTCGCTGATGCCGCCGGTTCGCATGGCGTAGATCTCAGAATCGCTGTGCAGTCTGCCCAAGCCAATCAAAACGGCAAGATACAGGCTGAGCGGAAGCAGTACTTCCAAAGATATCAATGACTTGAGGAAAGTTAGTTGCAAAACTTCCGGGGGCCGCAGCAAACCCGCATTGGCATCGATCAGGAACCGCGTCAGGCTGTAAGTGACAAATATTGCTGACAACACTACGCTCACCGCCAGGAATGGCACGCTAATTTCCCGCCTGAGGTAACGGTCTATGATCATGCTCGAATGAACCTGCCTTTCATTTCCAAGCCCTTTTTACTGCTGGAATTGCTATGATCTGGCCAGCTTTCAGATCAATCTATCATGCAACAAGCCGGATACAGCATTAGAATATTCATCCTGATCGTATGGCCAGTCCTTGCCTTTCCCTTGCTGGCTGCCGGCGAGCGCTTTTCCGGGTTCTCGTCCGGTGACACCGTTACCATCCACTCGGCTGAAGCCTGGGAGGATGAAGAACCCGACATCATCCACTTCAGCGGTGGTTTTGAACTCAAAGCAAGCGACTGGTATCTGTCAGCCGACCTGGCGACATTGTACGGAAAGCTGGATGACCCCGAAACCGCAGTGCTCACCGGCACACCTGCTTTTATCCTGGTCAACACGGAGTCGCAAGGCCGAATCCAGACCATAACCGGCGAAGCCGAGCGCATTGTGTATCAAAGGGAAACGAACAGCCTTCGAATGGAGGGTGCTGCCACCCTCTCGCGCGACGACAATACCATGCGGGGCGGAGAAATCGAGTACGACATCGGGCAAGATCGTATCAGAGCCGGCGGTGACCAGGGTGTACACCTCAAAATTAAGCCAGAAGACTGAATGACAAAAATATCATATAGTCAGGCCCGGTATAGCTGGCCATAAACGGCAACACCCAAATACGGAAATACTCAGGACAATATGAAACCGGACTCACAAAATCCGCTGCATGCCTTTGCCGAGTGGACAGCTGGTGTAGATAATCAATGGTCAGAGCTTGCGACTGAGCGTGCAAGAAATGCCTTCACCGATATTATCGCCGTAATGATCCCCGGTGCGCGTGAATCTGTCAGCAATAAAGTTTATCCACTGGCAAAAAGCTGGGGCGCTGGACACTGTTCGGCCGTTGGGTTTGACGCAGGGCTGTCAGCACCGATGGCGGCAATGGTGAACGGTACTTCGGCGCACGCTATCGATTTCGACGATAATTTTGACCCTGCCAAAGCCCACGCGACGGCTGTTCTGGCCCCGGCCCTCTTGGCGCTGGCGGAAGATCGCGATCTCAACGGCAAGGCGCTGATCGATGCTTATATCGTTGGTCTGCAAATCATCGGTCGCGTCGGGCAGGGGGTGAATCCTTTCCACCGAAATCGTGGCTGGCACGCCACCGCCACTGTCGGCGCTGTTGGCAGCGCTGCCGGGTGCGCGCGCTTGCTGGGCCTGAGCGCAAATGAAACAGCCCACGCAATTTCACTGGCCACCAGCATGTGCGGCGGATTCATGAGTCAATTTGGCACCATGACAAAACCCCTGCACGCGGGGTTTGCCGCCGCAGCTGCGGTAAAAGCCGCCTTATTTGCACAAGCAGGTATCACTGCAGGGGACCAAACCTTACACGGCAGCAATGGCATGGGAACACTGATGGTCGGCCAGGATGTTGAAAGCTTACGCGCAAGTATGGTCGGCAAGGCCGAGCACGGCCAAACGGTTACTTTTGCCACTGAAAATATTGGCTCGCCTTTAATGATTGAAGAATACGGTCTGAAAGTTAAACGCTTTCCCAACTGCGGCAGCGTGCACCGGGCACTGGACGGGCTTTTGGAACTGCGCGAAAATCATGGTTTCACAGCAGACGCCGTTAAGGAAATTTTTGTGCGCGCGCCCGCAAGCCACCTTCGCAACTTAATGTATGACCGGCCCGTCAATAGCATGCAGGCCAAGTTCAGCCTTGAATACGGCATGGCGGTAGGACTGCTGCGCGGCGCAGCAGGGCTTACAGAATACACCGATGAAACCATCATGAATGCGGACATTCAAGCACTGTTACCGATCACGCGTAAAGAATTTGTGGAAAAAATGGAATCAGAATTTCCAACCGAAGTGCATGTAACACTGAAGGACGGCAGCACGCTGTCAACATCTGTGAAAATGCCTGTCGGCAGCACGGCTGCACCCCTGACCCAGGCGCAATTAATCGCCAAATTCGATAGCTGTGCAAGAAATTACATGACGGCAAAAACATTATCATCAATCAAAAACATGCTGGCGAACTTAAGCGACAATCAGTGCATTAAATCACTGATGGCTGGCCTTAGATCGCCAGAAAGCATAAAGTGAGCCCGTTAAAGAAAGGACAAATCCATGTCTGAAATAAAAAAAGCAACCGCGCTAATTCTGGCGGCGAGCCGGCTTGGCCCGCAAGATATCGTTGCACAGTCCCAAAATGTCAGCCACAAATGCCTGATTACGCTTGACGGCATGATCATGCTGGAACGTGTGGTACGGGAAATAAAAGAAGCAAAAGATATTGGACGCATCTTTGTTTCCATCGAAAACGAAGAGTTGCTCGACAGCGTGCCTGCCCTGAAGGAAATGCGCGAAAAGGGTGAAATTCAATTTGTGCAAAGCCGCAAGAATTTGTTTTTGTCCGTCATGGGTGCCGCCGAAGATATCGACAGCCCTTTCCCACTGATCATCACGACGGCTGATAATGCTCTTCACACCACTGAAATGGTTGATCACTTCTGCAAAGAATTATTTACCGCCAATCCGGATGCAGCCATTGCCATGACCCCGGCATCTGTCATTTTAGACGCATACCCGGAAGGCAAACGTGCCTTTCATACCTTAAAAGACGGCGGCTGGTCCAGCTGTAACTTATACGCCATGATGACCGAAAAAGCGCTGGCGTCTACCAAAGCATTTGAGGGTGGCGGTCAGTTTGGCAAGAACCCGCAGCGTATTCTCAAGGCCTTTGGTTTTATTTTCATGGTTCTTTACAAATACAGATTGGCAACCAGCGCCACCATGTGCAAGCTCCTGTCCAGGCGTTGGGGGATTAAGCTTCAGCTGATCCGTATGCCGTATGCTGACGCACCAATTGATGTGGACAACCCCGGCGATGTCATGCTGACTGAAAAGATTTTGAAAGCCCGCAGAGTTGCGGCTGAGTAAAAAATTCAGTAATCAGGCGATTCGTGTGCTGATATCCAGCATCAGGTCAACGCTTTGCGGTACAAGCGGTATCTTTTGCTCACGACGCCGCCGACTTTTTCGAGAATGTTCCGCATTCCCTGGTTCTGTTCCAGAATCCAGGACATCTCGACCCAGTGTATGCCCAGTTTCATCAGAGGCTTATGCAGCGCCTGCATGGTCAGAAAGGCCAGCGCCGGCCCCAGGCGGGTATTCTGGTACTTTTGACGCACACCCATCAGCGGCACCCGGCCGGTTTTCGGAGATCGGACTTTGAGTCGCCACAGGAGCTTGGCCCAGCCAAAAGGTAACAACTTGCCATCCAGGTCGGCAATCACTTCGTTCAGATTCGGTATCATCACACCGAATGCCGCAGGCTCGCCTTCGAATTCAGCGATCCATGTACAATCGGACGGCACAATCAGGAACAGTTCCTTTCCGACCACATTGAATTCCTCCTCGGTGAAGGGAACAAAGCCCCAGTTTGTGGACCAGGCATCGTTGAATATGCTTCGCATGATCTCCAGTTCCGACGCGGTATTTTTTCGATCCACCTGCCTCACTGTTAACTTGCCACCTAGCCGCTTCAACAAGCGCTGCACCGAATCCGGCATGGCAAACTTCTCGGCTTCAATTTCATAGGCCAGGACATCCTGGGCTTTTTCATAACCCTGGCCTTCGATGGAAGCACCGTAATAGGGCATTGCATGGCCCATCATCACGTAAGGTGGCGAATCGAAACCTTCCACCAGGCAGCCGATTTCCTGGTTGATGCCGAGGTTGAACGGTCCCAGTACCGTTTGCATGCCCTGCTCTTTCAGCCAGGCCTCCGCTGTGCAGAATAAGGCGCCAAAGATTTCCGGATCGTCTGAAGCTTCGATCAGGCCGAAAAACCCGGTGTGGGCATCATGCAGCTCCAGATAGAGTTCATCGATCTGGGCTGAAATCCGCCCGACTGGCAGACCCTGGCGATAAGCCACCCAGGCCTTCCAGCGGGCATGCTTGAAATAAGGGTGTTTTTTTGAAAAAGCTCCCTTTCGTTCTAATTTCAGCGGTGGCACCCAGTTGGGATCGTCCTGGAAAATGGGCCAGGGGACAGATATAAATGTCTTCAGATCCCTGGAATCAACGACTTCCCGAATTTCAATTTTCGTGCTTTGCATGTCGTGAGTACCTGTTCCTGGCTGTCAGGTATCGACAACCGAATATCGGCATAGTCACATACTACGCCACAGAGAACAGAGATTTTAACCGTCGCGACCGAATGTCACTTATCCAAACCAGACAAGAATATTACCGTGAAGCAGGCGCAATACCATTCACAACTATCAGCCCAAGGGCAAGGGGGTTACTAAAATTGATCTTCTTCCAGTGCCATCATGCTTTCACTGCCGGCCTGGATCGTGGTCAGGCAGCTGTCAGCGCGCGGCAACAGATGTTCCATATAAAATCGGGCCGTAATCAGCTTGGCTTCGAGGAAAGCTTCGTCGCCTCCGCCGGCAGCGAGCAACTGCGCTGCCTTCAGCGCGGAACGTCCCATCACCCATCCGCCGCAGATGTAACCCAGCATCATCAGGAGATTCACACTGGCGCCGCCAGCGACATTCCTGTCCTGGCCGGCATTGTCCAGCAACCACTGCCGGGCGGTCCGTCCTGCATCCACCGAGGTCTGCAGCGCCTGTCCCAGGTCGGCCAGTTGCCCTGATGCGCTTAGTTCATCCGTAGTTGCCTGGATATCATTCAACAGGTTTTCCAGCAATTCACCACTGTTGGAAAGGATCTTGCGCCCGACCAGGTCCTGACCCTGAATTCCGGTGGTGCCTTCGTAAATGGTCGTAATTCGCGCGTCACGGTAAAACTGGGCGCTGCCTGTTTCCTCGACATAGCCCATTCCGCCGTGGACCTGGATTCCGAGCGAAGTGATTTCCTGGGACAGTTCTGTTAACCAGCCCTTGACGATCGGCGTATACAGGTCGACCCGGCTGTTGTGCCTGATGGCCGTTTCCGCATCCGTGGCAAAGTGCGCGAGATCAATCTCGGCTGCCGAAATATAGGCCAGGCCACGCATGGCTTCGGTGCTGGCCTTCATCAGCATCAGCATGCGGCGAACATCCGGGAACTCGATGATCGGGAAGCGGCTACCGTCGCTCCTGGTACCCTGGAGACGTTCCTTTGCGAATTCCAGCGCTTGCTGGTATGAACGTGTGGAAAGAGACAGTCCCTGCAGGCCGACACCCTGGCGGGCGTCATTCATCATGGTGAACATGGCCATCAGGCCCCGGTTCGGCTCACCGACGAGATAGCCGATGGCGCCACCGTTGTCTCCAAAGGCCAACACGCAGGTCGGGCTGGCATGGATGCCGAGTTTGTGTTCGAGCGACACGCAGTGCACGTCGTTGCGCTCACCCGGATTCCCCTCTTCATCCAGCAGAAATTTCGGCACCAGGAACAGCGAGATACCCCGGCTTCCGGCAGGCGCATCCGGCAAGCGCGCCAGCACCAGGTGAATCACGTTATCAGTCATCTGGTGATCGCCCCAGGTGATGAAAATTTTCTGACCGGAAATCAGGTAATGATCTCCTTCAGGAACAGCCCTGGTCGCAACCGCGGCCAGGTCGGATCCGGCAGCCGATTCGGTGAGGTTCATCGTACCCGTCCACTCACCACTGACCAGATTGGGCAAGTAAATTTCCTTCAGTTCATCCGAACCATGTTCCATCAGCGCTTCAACTGTGCCGTGAGTCAACAGGGAGCACAGTGCGAATGCCAGGCTGGATGATTGCCAGATTTCGTCAACAGCCGTACTGACCAGCCTGGGCATGCCCTGACCGCCAAATTGCTCAGGGAAAGCCAGTGCTCCCCAGCCATTATCTACGTATTGGCGGTAAGCCTCGGCAAAACCTGGTGATTGCTGCACGCCATTTTCACCCAGGGTGGCGCCGTTCTGATCACCGATAACATTCAGTGGCAAAATTACTTCCGCTCCGAAACGGTTGGCTTCCTCGAAGATAGCGGACACCAGTTCGCTGTTGACTTCGTCGAGGCCTGCCGATTGACAAATATCGTCAAAGCCAATGACATCATTGATCAGAAATTCAGCATCTTTGTAGGGATAATGGTAGTCACTCATGGCATCTTGTTCCTGCATCGAATTTATGTACAGGATATAACATCGCAAAAGCCTCAACCAACAGCTTTAAAGGCCATAATTGATGTGGGTCTGGACAATTGCTCCACCCGGTATGCGTCTTGCACTTGACCCGGCTTTCCAGGGATCGGCGAGGCCTTTCAAATCGGTAGTTCAGTGGTGAACTTGATCTCCGACAAGACAATGTTCGAGGTCACTTCCTGCACCTCCGACAAGTGCGACAGCTTTTCAAAAAAGAAGTGTTCGTATTCCTCGATATCCCGCGTGACAATCCGCAACAAAAAATCTATGTTGCCCAACACCAGGTGACATTCCAGCACTTCCGGAAAAGCGCGGATGGTTTCGGCGAATTCAGGCACCTTGCTGCGGCCGTGAGCCGTCAGTTTGATATGCGCGAAAATCATCACGTTGAAGCCCAGTTTTTTGCGGTCGAACTTCATGATTTCACCCTGGATCAAGCCCTCGTCACGCATCCTCTGGATGCGCCGCCAGCACGGTGACTGGGACAGGCCGATGACTTCACCAATGGCAGCAGCAGAAAGACTGGCATTCTCCTGCAACAGCCTGAGAATCTGACGATCTATTTTATCAATCTCTACTTCAGACATGATTAATCCAATTATTTGATGAATTTAGCATTATATATGCATAGACAAGGTGTGCCGGATTTTTTTTGCAAATAATTTTCCCGCTATTTGCGCTATATTTATTGGGCCAATACATCCGATTTGCGTCATTTCAAGGAATGAACTTCAAAGCCTGAATACCACGGGAATTCAAAAAACATGACCGGGAAACCATACCTGCATATTCCAAAACCCTCTGCCAGGCCGGGGGACACCCCGGATTTCAGTTACCTGGCTCTTTCCGAGGCAGGCGCTGTCGAGCGTCCTGCGAACGACTCCAGGGCCGGAGACATCGAGTACCTGGCGCATGATTTGGTGCGCGTACTGGACGACGATCACATGGCACAGGGGCCGTGGGATCCGTCGCTGGATGCACCCACCCTGATACAGGCCCTGCGGTTCATGGTGCTGACCAGGGCTTATGACGACCGCATGCAACGCATGCAGCGCCAGGGCAAAATTTCGTTCTACATGCAGTCTTTGGGTGAAGAGGCCATTTCAATCGGACAGGGCATGGCGCTGGAAGACGATGACATGCTGTTTCCCGCCTATCGCAACCAGGGCCTTTTCATCCTGCGTGGCACCAATCTGGTCGACATGATGTGCCAGTGCCTGTCGAATACGCGGGACATGTGCAAGGGCCGCCAGATGCCGATTTTTTACCAGAACAAGAAAGGTAATCTGTTTACGATCTCCGGTAATCTTGCCACCCAGTATCCACAAGCCGTTGGCTGGGCGATGGGCGCCGCGATCAAAGGCGAACCACACATTGCGGCCTCCTGGGTCGGTGATGGCAGCACCGCCGAAGCGGATTTCCACTATGGGCTGACTTTTGCCGCCGTCTACCAGGCGCCGGTCATCCTGAATGTGGTCAATAACCAGTGGGCCATCTCCACCTTCCAGGGATTCGCTGGCGGTGAGCGCCGGCCTTTCGCGGCACGTGGCCTTGGTCTCGGTATTCCCGGGATCAGGGTGGATGGCAACGACCTTCTGGCCGTATACGCGGTCACCAA
>PVMS01089277.1_pt1 | contig 25503 bp, 24 predicted proteins | sample 1853461 | NCBI WGS metagenome assembly PVMS01 (sample SAMN08582032, study PRJNA380276) | Marine sediment metagenome, whole genome shotgun sequencing project. | isolation source: ocean sediment barecode stripped | collected 2017
AATATTCTGGACCTGCTCCCGCATTTGCTCGACGTAAACCTTGAGTTCCACGGCCGCCTGGGTTGTTCGCTGGTCCACGGATTTTGAACTCAGGGTATTGGACTCGCGATTGAATTCCTGCATCAGGAAATCCAGCCGGCGTCCAACGGGGTCATCACGATCAAGGACCAGCAGGCATTCCTTCACATGGGCAGCCAGGCGGTCCAGTTCCTCGTCTACATCAATTTTTTGGGCCAGGAAAGCCACTTCCTGTTCGAGCCGGCCGGGATCCAGCGGCTGCTGCATGTCTTCGATGCGGGTCAGAAGTTTTTGCCGCAGACCTGCGCGGATCTCGGGCAGCCATTCGCGGATCTGCGCTACCCAGTTTCCAATTCCATCGAGGCGCTCCCGAATCGCGGCATCCATTTGCTCGCCTTCCCGGGCCCGTGCAAGTTTCAGTTCGACAGCGGCCTCTGACAGTAATTCCAGCGCAGCCTGATGCAGGGGTTGCGGGTCCATGGCCTGCTCCTGCACAACGCCGGGCCAGCGCAAAAGAGCCTGTAAATCCGGTGCCTGACTCAATCCGCTGATCTGCTGAAATTCCTCCTGCAAAGCCAACAGCCTTCGGGCCAGATCAGAATTCAACTCCAGTCTTGAACTGGTGACCTCAGCCGCCGGTGAATATCGAAGTGATGCGTCTACTTTTCCGCGACTCAGATGCTGCCCCAGCATCTGCCTGATATCCGGTTCCAGAACCCGGAATTCCTCGGGTACACGGAATCCGATTTCCAGGTAGCGATGATTCACTGATCGAAGCTCCCAGGTCAGTCGGCCGAATTCGAATTGGCGTTCGAGGCTTGCGAAGCCTGTCATGCTGTGAATCATCTAATTGAGCCCTTTGGTTGCATTTTTTTTCCCGGGAATTTGTTGCCTTGAGGCCGGATTGGCACAATGTTACCGACAAATGAAGATCGCGTCAGCGCATTATTGCCGATTGCATTTTATTCGTCGCCGATCACAGCCTCTATATAAAAGCAGGAATACACAATGAGACACAGTGGCAGACAGATTGATGAACTTCGCAAAATCGTAATAAAACGAAATTTTACCCGCCACGCAGAGGGTTCCGTATTGATATGCTGCGGCGACACTCAGGTTTTGTGCAATGCCTCGGTGGAAGAGCGTGTCCCGCCGTTTTTGCGTGGACAGGGCAAAGGATGGGTCACTTCAGAGTACGGCATGCTGCCCCGCTCGACGAACAGCCGTATGTCGAGAGAAGCATCAAAGGGTAAGCAAGGCGGTCGGACCCTGGAAATTCAACGTTTGATCGGCCGTTCATTGAGAGCAGTGGTCGACCGGGAGGCGCTGGGTGAACGATCCATTACCCTGGACTGCGACGTATTACAGGCTGATGGCGGTACCCGCACAGCCTCCATCACCGGCGCTTACGTGGCCCTGGTTGACGCCTGTAGCGGGTTGCTGCAAAGAGGCGCGATCAAAAAGGACCCAATTCACGGACAGGTCGCTGCCGTATCTGTTGGAATACTGGGTGACCAGCCCATTCTCGATCTCGATTATGAGGAAGATTCGACGGCTGAAACCGACATGAACGTCGTCATGAATGACGGCGGTGCGTTCATCGAATTGCAGGGTACCGCGGAAGGCCATGCCTTTCGCCGTGACGAACTCGACCGGATGCTGGAGTTGGCCGATTCCGGTATTCGCCAGTTGATGGCTTTTCAGACGGAAGCACTGAATGCCTGAAGCTGCAAATTCTCACCACGAACTGGTTTTGGCCAGTGGTAATGCAGGTAAACTGAAAGAGTTGTCATCGATGTTGCGGTCCCTGCACTGGAAAGTCAGACCTCAGAGCGACTGGGCGATGGAAGAAGCCGTGGAAGATGGCCTCAGTTTTATCGAAAACGCCTTGATCAAAGCTCGTCACGCGGCTCGTTATGCCGGATTGCCTGCGCTGGGTGATGATTCCGGACTGGTCGTTGACGCTTTGCATGGGCGGCCCGGTATATATTCAGCCCGTTATGCCGGTGAGAATGCCGATGACCGTGCCAATAACGCCAGGTTGCTGCATTCCCTGCAGGACGTACCCATGCCGGAACGCACGGCACATTTTTATTGCGCCATGGCATTGGTGAGGCACGCAGAGGACCCTGCACCATTAATTGCCACCGGGAAATGGTCGGGATGTATTCTCGATCAACCCCGAGGCGAGGGCGGTTTTGGTTATGATCCTTTGTTTTGGGTACCGGATCAGCAGTGTTCTTCCGCGGATTTGAAGCCTGAGGTAAAGAACCGTATCAGCCATAGGGGGCAGGCCCTTGCTGAGTTGGCCGGACAGATGAAGAATGAATTTGACCGCTGATAAAACCGGCTTTACCGGGCTTCCGCCACTGGCGCTTTATGTGCATCTTCCATGGTGCGTGCGCAAGTGTCCCTATTGTGATTTCAATTCCCATGCGGCCCCCCGGCAAATCCCTGCTGAAGATTATTTCACGACTTTACTGGCCGACCTCGAGACTGAGCTTCCTGATATCTGGGGGCGTCCGGTCCACAGTATATTCTTTGGTGGTGGCACACCGAGTCTTTTCAACGCCTCCTGGTTCGCTGGGCTTTTGCGGGAGTTCAGGAGTCGCCTGCGCCTGGTTCCAGACGTTGAAATCAGCCTGGAGGTCAATCCTGGCACCACAGAGCGCGACAGTTTTGCCGCATATCGTGACGCCGGTATTAATCGTGTTTCTCTGGGCGTACAGAGTTTTAATGAGCATTCCCTGAAGCGCCTCGGCAGAATTCACGGGCGCGCCGAAATCGATCGCTCTATCGACTCCATCCACCGATCAGGTATATCCAATTTCAATATTGATTTGATGTTCGGCTTGCCCGGGCAGTCAATCTCAGATGCTGTAAGCGATATCCGCCTGGCGATTGCCAGCGGGCCCAGCCATGTGTCCCATTATCAATTGACAGTGGAACCCAATACCGCCTTTTTTGCGGATCCACCCTCCTTACCTGCTGCGGATAACGCCTGGGACATGCAGGAGCGATGTGGGCAAAAGCTGAGAACTGCGGGCTTCGGTCAATATGAAATTTCAGCCTGGGCACGAGCAGGGCAACGTTGCCGGCATAATCTCAACTATTGGCAATATGGCGACTTCCTCGGGATTGGCGCAGGGGCCCACTCGAAAATTACACTGGCCGCAGAAGGCAGTGTCAGACGCAGGATTCGACATCGCCATCCCAGGGTCTATTTGCAAGGCGGGCAGAACGGCGAATTCCTTGCTGAAGAATGCCTGCTCAGCAAAGACGAACGGGTTTTCGAGTTTTTTTTGAACCAGTTACGCTTGTACGATGGAGTGCGCAAGGAACAGTTCACAGCGCGCACGGGTGTCGCCTGGAACGATGTGTCCGGCCGGGTTGACAAAGCGGTCAGTCGCGGATTGTTGACAGACAGGGGCTCCCTGTTGAAGCCGACCGGATTGGGCTGGCGATTCAGCAATGAAACTCAGCAGATTTTTCTACCGGGAGAGGTATGAAAAACATGAAAAGACTCTTGCATTCAGGCACCCACATGATTACACTGGCCGGTCTTTCGCGTAAGCGTATATCCATATTTTTCTAAGGAATTGTCATGAAATCCGGCATTCACCCCGAATATAAAGAAGTTGTGTTCCAGGACATCTCTTCGGATTTTGCGTTTCTGACCCGGTCAACGATCGGCAGCAAGGAAACCATCAAGTGGGAAGACGGCAACGAATACCCGCTGGTTAAAGTTGAAATATCCAGTGCTTCCCATCCTTTCTACACCGGTAAGCACAAAATACTGGACTCCGGTGGCCGTGTCGACCGGTTCAAAAAGCGCTACGGCAAGTAAGGAATTAACGATCCGCAGAAGCCTGTGCTGGCCTGGCCGGCACAGGCTTTTTTTTGGTCTCTGTATGCACTCATTCATGCCATCACCATTAGTTACTTTCGACTTATTATTAACAAATCAAATACTGGCAGACTTATATGCACAAGTGCTATAATGCATTGTTCTGATTGCAGAAATTGTATTTGTAGTCAACAGGCCGGTTTAGGGCCCTTCCACCATAAGATCGAATCAGCGTAGGAGATTCCAGTGTCAAAAAAGAAACGCGTGTTGCTAACGGACGAATCAAGCGGAGTAGAACTCGAATTGCCGGTTATCGCCGGTACTGAAGGCGAACCCACACTGGAAATCAAGGCGGTCCCTTCGGCCATGGGTTACTTCACTTACGATCCGGGATTTACCGCGACGGCAGCCTGCACCAGCAGTCTCACTTTTATTGACGGTGGCAAGGGTATTCTGCGTTACCGGGGTTATCCCATCGAACAGCTGGCTGAACACAGCACATTCCTGGAAGTTGCCTACCTGCTGTTGAATGGCGAGTTACCCAAGGAAGATGAGTTGCAGGGGTTTCGCAGTGAAATCACCTATCACACGATGATTCATGAACGGCTCAACCATTTCATTTCAGGATTTCAATACGACGCACACCCGATGGCCATGATGGCCGGTGTGGTGGGTTCTCTGGCCGCTTTTTACCATAACCGGATGGACATGGATAATCCGGAGCACCGGATGGTGGCTGCGCATAGAATGATCGCAAAAATGCCAACGATTGCTGCCGCCTGTTATCGGCATCACATGGGATGGCCATCGGCTTATCCGACAAATTCAATGAGGTACTGTGAGCGTTTCCTGCACATGATGTTTTCAGTTCCGAGCGAGGAATACCAGGTCAGCGAAGTTTCTGCCAGGGTCCTCGATCTCCTGTTCATTCTCCATGCAGACCATGAACAGAATGCCAGTACTTCAACCGTCAGGTTGGTTGGGTCAACCGGAGCCAATCCCTATGCCTGCGTTGCCGCAGGAATCTCTGCCTTATGGGGTCCGGCGCATGGCGGGGCCAACGAAGCCGTGCTCAATATGTTTGGACAAATCGGGGATATCACGAACGTTCCCAAATTCGTCAAACGCGCAAAGGACAGGGACGATCCCTTCCGCCTGATGGGTTTCGGCCATCGTGTCTATAAGAACCACGATCCCCGGGCAACCATCATCCGCGAGGCCTGCTATGAGGTGCTGGAGGAACTCGGCATCAACGATCCCATGATGGACATGGCGCTGGAACTGGAACGCATCGCCCTCGAAGACGAATACTTCATCGACAAGAAACTCTACCCCAATGTCGACTTTTACTCCGGCATCATTTATCGCGCGCTGGGGATTCCAGTCAGTATGTTTACCGTGATGTTTGCCATCGCCAGAACGGTTGGATGGGTTGCGCAATGGCTTGAGCAATGCAAGACGCCGACCAAGATTGGCCGGCCACGCCAGGTCTACAACGGCCCCACAGAACGCAAATATGAACCGGCACACAGCCGGCGCTGGGCGGGAGTCTAGTCGGAGAAATTCAACATTCCGGGGGCCCGGTTTCGGGCCCTGTCATGTCCGACAGCAAGCACTCGACATCGGACAGCGTTGCCCGTTGCTGCGGTTTGCCGTCAATGGGGCTGGGTGGCGCCTGCCGGAGGTCTATCAGATCGAAAATACTCAGTTCCACTGTGGCAATTTCAAATTCAAAAATCAGTAATGGAACCATCCGGTGGTTGCCGTCATGCCAACGAATCTGACGTTGCTCCTGGCGGTAGGGGATTCCGTTTTCCAAAAAGTGAAGGACTATCGTTTCAGTTGATTCACTGAAAGCGTGGAGAGCAATTCTCGAGTGCTCATCAGCCGTGCCGTCCAGGACCGGGCCAACCAGCCGCGGATTGAATATGTCCAGTGCCTGCATGACCAGCACCGCCGCCTGGCGCAGCTTATCCAGGTTGTCCTGGTGCTGCGCGCCACCATACAGAGTCTGATAGCTGTGCAGAGCTTCTTTGACTTCGATGTTGCTGGGTAAAGCCAGCCGCTCGCTGACGCCGATTCTCTCTGCTGCCTTTTTCTTGGCCGCGTGGTAGTTGTGTTGCCCTTCAGTAGCGATGATGCGGGCTGCTTCAGATGCAACTTCCGCCCGGGCCTGCTTGAGCCGGCGGATGTGGCGGGCGGGAATACGCTCAGTAGATTTCATACGGGTCTTCTTCCGGAGAGACTTCCTGGTCTGCTTCCGGTGGTGAATCCTGCATGGGTGGAAGCCTTCCAGCCTGGAATATTTCCATGATTGACTGGTCGTTATCAAGTCTTGCCAGCAATCCTGACTCAGGATCAATCCTGGCTTGCGCGAGGCCTTCGGGCATGACGGGTGGTGAATCTTCGACCCCTTCCAGGGCCACGGCCATGTATTCCATCCACACCGGCAGCGCCGCCCGGCCGCCCAATTCCCGTTTTCCCAGCGGTGCATGGTTGTCAAATCCCACCCAGACCGAGGTCACAAGATGGCTGTTGTAGCCGGAAAACCAGGCGTCTCGCTGCTCGTTGGTGGTGCCGGTCTTGCCCGCCAGGTCCCGACGTCCCAGTTGCATGGCCCGGATACCCGTTCCGCGACGGACTACATCCATCATCATGGAGCGAATCAGGTAGGCATTTTGCGGGCTTACAGCCTGTTTCGCATAGGGGCTTTCAGCGCTCTCGGCTTGGATACGCTCACGCAAATTGCCGCGGCTTGCTTTGCGGCCCTGCTCGCCGGATGAAATGGCCAACGGCCTGAATTCAGGCTCTTCAGGAATTTCTTCCACATTTTCAGCAACATCTGAATGTGATGCGTCGTCGCAATCGGCGCATAATTCCAGTGGCTTCGTCTCGTAAACAACACGCTGGGAGCTGACTCTGATCGTCCTGATGAATTGGGGTTTTATCAAAAAACCTCCGTTGGCAAACACTGCATAGGCTCGAGCCATGGAGATCGGTGTGAGTGATGCACTGCCCAGAGCCATGGACAGATTGGCCGGTAATTCTTCCAGTTTGAACCCGAATTGGGTGATGTACTCGCGGGCGTACTCAATACCGATATTACGCAGCAGCCGTATGGAAACGAGATTGCGTGAATTGACCATCGCCTCACGCAGGCGTGTGGGGCCATAAAATTTCTGGCTGAAATTCTGGGGTTTCCAGGTGCGCTCGAGATCTTCATCCTCGAAAACAATCGGCGCATCATTCACCAGGCTGGCTACGGTGAACCCTTTCTCAAGAGCCGCGGAGTAAATATAGGGTTTGAAACTGGACCCGGGTTGTCTTCGCCCCTGGGTCACCCGATTGTATTTACTGCGGCTGAAGTCTGAGCCCCCGACCAGCGCCACGATGTCGCCGGTCTGTGGATCGAGCGAAATCAGGGCTGCCTCCACCTCTGGCAGCTGTCCCAGCTTCCACCTGCCGTCATCATGAAGACGGGTTCGAATAATGTCGCCGGGCAGCATGATTTCACTCACGCTTTTTGGGGCGCGGCCTTTACGGTCACGGTCGATGAAGCGTGCTGCCCAGTGCATTTCTTCCAGGCTCAGGGCTATGGTTTGTCCATTGCGCAGGTAAACCAGTGCCAGGTCTTCCTCGATTTCGAGCACCAGACCGGGTTCCAGCCCGGCCAGCGGCCGGTACGGCGTTAATGCCTCATTCCAGTCTTCTGTCCTGAGCTTGCCAGCGAGATCGATACGAGCCTCGGCTCCGCGAAATCCGTGCCGTTGGTCATATTCCTCGAGACCTTTGTCAACAGCGAGGTTGGCAGCTGTCTGCAGCCTGCTGTTAATCGTGGTCACGACTTCGTAGCCGCCTGTATAGGCTTCTGAACCGAGCAGGCGAAGCGCCTCAACTCTTACCATTTCAGCCACGTAAGGAGCTGATATTTCCGCAATGGCTCCGTGATAAAAGGCCCGGTCCGGTTCATTTTGGGCAGCATCGTATTCGGCTTCGGTGATGTATTCCAGTTCCCGCATCCGGTTCAAAACGTAATTTCTTCGCTCCAGGGCTCGTTCAGGTGAATTGATCGGATTGATCCTTGAAGGGGCTTTTGGCAGCGCAGCGATCATTGCGCTTTGTGCCAGAGACAGCTGGGCAGTGGATTTGCCGTAATAGACCTCGGCGGCTGCTCCAACGCCGTAGGCGCGATAACCGAGGAAAATCTTGTTCAGGTAGAGCGCGAGAATCTGGTCTTTTTCCAGCTGCTGCTCAATTTTGAGAGCCAGAAATATCTCTTTGATTTTTCGAGTGAATGTCTTTTCAGTTGTGAGAAAAAAATTCCTGGCCAGTTGTTGCGTGATGGTGCTTCCGCCAATGGTCTTTTCTCCGGTTGTCAGCAGAGACCATGCGGCACGGGAAATGCCCTGGTAGTCAACGCCTGGATGTTGGTAGAAGCGGGCGTCCTCGCCAGCCAGAAACGCATACTTCAACTGGTCCGGAATTTGTGCAATGGTGACAGGAATTCGCCGCTTCTCTCCAAAGATCCCCAACAACTTCCCATCTTCGCTAAATACCCGCAGGGGAACCTGAAGCTGAATATCGCGTAAAGTTTCGACGTCAGGCAAATCTGGCGCCAGCACCAGGTAGATGACTCCGACCGCCGAGAATCCCAGCAATGTGGAAACCAGCAAGCCGATAATGAGCCAACGAAAAAGCCTCTTCACTTGATCATCCTTTTGTGTTTTGAATCCCGGGTCAGCTGAGACGAATTTTCATTATCGAATTTTTCCACCCATGGCTGGTGAATATAAGATACGATATTACGCAGCAGGCAGGGAAGCAGCTAGTTTACAGAAATAGTTGACAACCGTATTTTCAGTCAGTTTCCCGGGCTGCCTTATAAGGAACTACTAAGCGCATATTGGCGCGGAAAACAGAATTGTAAGAAAAAAAATTACCATTGAGCATTGAGATAATGTTCAATATCTGTTAAAAGATGTTCTAAAGAAGGTTCAGTAAACCATTGTCGAGCAAAGGATTGAGGGCAATTTGAAACTCTTCGGTACAAAATCACCACCCGTCATGGGTTTGGACATAGGGTCATCAAGCATACGCTTGGTGCAACTTTCACGGCATGGATCCTCCTATCGGATTGACCATTTTGCGATTGAGCCGCTTCCTCAGGGTGTCATCGTAGAAAAGTCGGTTCAGGATATTGAAGCGATCTCAGGCGCGATTAGGTCAGCTGTCAGAAATTCGGGTTCCAATTCGAAATTCTGCGCGGTTGCTGTTTCCGGGTCAGCCGTCTTCACTAAGGCGATCAGCCTGCCTGCCAATCTCGCAGAAGCGGATATAGAGAGTCAGGTTCAGATCGAGGCAAATCAATACATCCCGTACCCACTGGATGAAATCAGCCTTGATTTTGAAGTACTGGGTCCATCACCACGAAATGCGGACATGGTGGACATTCTGCTCGCGGCCAGCAAGAACGAGAACGTGGAGAGCCGGCAGGATGCGCTGGAATCTCTCGGTCTCAAAGCCAGCGTGGTCGATGTCGAATCATTCGCGGTTGCAAATGCATTCGAGTTGATTCGCGAGAGGGAAGGTATCAGGAGCACGGAGACAGTCGGAATATTCGACATCGGACATGACCTGTCTACTCTGCTGATCCTGAGAAACGGTCGGGTGGTATATACCCGCGACCATCCCTTCGGCGGCAATCAGCTGATTGAAGAGATCACGCGTCGCTATGACATGACGCCTGAACAGGCAAAATTCTTCATGCGCGGAGAGCCAGGTCCCGATAACTTCGAGGACGAAGTACTGGAGCCGTTCATGCTGAATGTCGTGCATCAGATCAGCCGGGCCTTGCAGTTCTACAGTTCCAGTGCGGAATTCTCGAATATTCGCACGATGTACCTTGCCGGCTCCATGGCGTCCATAAAAGGGCTGGCTGACGTGGTCGAGCAGGAACTCGGCATCAAAACCGGCATCGCTGATCCGGTTAGCGGCCTTGAGATCGCACCTTCAGTTGCGGTCGCCGCATTGACAAGGAACAGCCCCAACCTGATGGTTGCGATGGGCTTGGCGTTGAGAGGGTTTGACTGATGGCCAGAATCAATCTCCTACCCTGGCGTGAGGAAGCGCGCAAGGAGCGACAACGCCAATTTCTATACTCCCTAATGGGAACACTGGTGCTGGGCGCCATCCTGGTTCTGATCATTGGTTTGTTTTTTGACCAGCGGATCAGCTACCAGGAAGCGCGGAATCAGCAGATTCAGATAGAGATCAATCGATTGCAGCAGCGCATCAACCGGATTGCCGAGTTGGAAAAAACCCGCGACCGCCTGCTTTCGCGCAAACAGATCATTGAATCACTGCAAGCCAGCCGTTCTTTGACCGTGGAGCTTCTCGATAAGCTCGCCAAGACCATACCGGTTGGAGTGACGCTCGCCACAGTGCGACAGCAAGGAAGTAACCTGACGCTGATGGGCACCAGCCAATCCAATGCACGGGTTTCAGCCTACTTACAGAGCCTGGAAAAAACGGATCTGTTCGTCAAACCGGAATTGCAGTACGTCCGGACTGCCAAAAAATCGACGAATCGCGTAGAGCCTTACGAATTCTCAATTCGGGTGAAACTGGACAATAGGAAGAAGAAAGACGCCGATTCCGGTGAAGATTCAGTGGAGGCAGGCTGATGTTTAATGAACTAAGAGATCTTGATTTTAACGATATTGGCAGTGCTCCTGTCTCGGTTCGCTATGTCATCCTCGGTTTTCTCCTGGTCATCATTCTCGCGATTGGGTATTTTCTGCTGATCAAAGCCAAGACTGAACAGCTGGAAGTCGTCCAGATCAAGGAAATTGGGCTGCGAGCGGATTTTGAAAACAAACAGGAAAAAGCAGCCAATCTCGAAGCGTATGAAATTCAGCTGGCGGAAATGCAGGAATTGCTGGAAACCATGTTCCGGCAACTTCCCAGCAAGACCGAAATGGACAAGCTGCTGGTTGATGTTTCCCAGACTGCACTGGGCGCGGGTATCGACGTACAGTTGTTCCAGCCCAATGCCGAAACGCTGCATGACTTTTATGCGGAACGGCCTATCTCGGTTCGCATGCTGGGTGACTATCACCAATTCGGTGAATTCGTCAGTGGTGTGGCTTCACTGCCCAGAGTGGTGATCCTGACCATGCACGACATTTCACTTCGCCGCGCCAAACCGAAAGACGCTGGAGCGGGTGATGGCCGGCTGATTCTGGAAGGCAACGTCAGGACCTATCGTTATATAGATGAAGAAGAGGCCGCCGAGCGGGCCCAGGTGGAATCGCCATGAACAGCTTGATTCAATTAAACAAACTTGGATTTATCGTCATGGTAATGATCATGGCCGGACTGTCGGCTTGTAATAAAAACCAGGACGACTTGTCTCGTTACATCGCAGATGTCAAAGGACGGCCGGCCACACCCATTCCCCCCATTCCTGCGGTCCGTACCTATACCCCTTACGAATACGAGGGTCTGACCGGGCGCGATCCATTTCGCACGTCAACCACCGAAGGGAGTGATGAAATTGCAAAAGAAGGCTCGGCCACTGGTCCGCGGCCGGATCTGCAACGAACGCGGGAATACCTGGAACGGTTTGAATTGGATACCCTGTTAATGGTCGGTACCTTTTCAAAGGATTCATCGGATTGGGCCCTGATTCGCGATGTGGACGGTACCGTTCACAGAATCGCTGTTGGGAATTACCTGGGCAAAAATCACGGGAAAGTGAGTGCAGTTTCACCTGATGAAGTGGAATTGAGTGAGTTTATCGCCGATGGTGCCGGTGGCTGGTTGGTGCGGGAAGCATCAATGGCCCTGGGTGGAAGCTGAAACCGGTACGCTTGACGAAATATTAAGAGGCAGTGCAATGAACAGCGACAAGGAATGCGTAATGATTCAACTGCGAAATGGTAAGCGAGGGCGCAGCATGCGAAACTTAGGAAAAGGATTTCTGACGGGCCTGGGCCTGTTATTGATAATCATGCCAGTGATGGCCGTTTTTGCTGCAACCAATGTGACAGGCATTGATCACAGCAGTACGGCTGACGGCGGTGTACGGATTGCGCTGCAGACCAGTGGGGATGTCCCGCAGGTCAGTGTGTTTGCAACCGAAAATCCGGCGCGGATTGTTCTGGATCTGGCCGAGACAGATAACCAGGCCGGAACGGAAGCGATTACAGTGGGTCAGGGCTTCGTCCAGCAATATTCAGCAATTGGCGCTGGCGGCAGAACCAGGCTGATTGTCGATCTGTCCCAGGCGGCTAATTATGACTACAGCGCTGATGCGGGCCAGGTTGTGTTGACGATTGCCGGTAATGGCGAAACGGGTAGCCGGCCTTCGCAACGTAGCAGCGGTGCGGCTTTCAATGTGACTGGCGTTGATTTCCGCCGTGGCGAAGACGGTCAGTCCAGAGTGATAATCAGACTGGACAAACCAGGCGCCAGCATGTCCGTCAAAGAAGGCTCCAATACCGTTAGCCTGGATATATTCAATTCAAACCTGCCGGAAAGTCTGAACCAGCAGCTCGACGTCGTCGACTTCGCTACGCCGGTGCAGTTCATTGACAGCGCGCAGGTCAACAGCACAGTCCGTGTCATATTGACAACGAATGGTCTTTATGAGCACCTGGCATATGAATCAGGCAATGACATTGTGCTGGAGGTCAAGAAGGCTCAGAAATTTGCCAAGATCGAAGCCGCCGATGTCAAATTCTTCGAGGAAAAGACCTACGAAGGCACCAAAGTGACCTTTAATTTCCAGGACATCCCGGTGCGTTCGGTGTTGCAGTTGATTGCAGATGTGTCGGACCTGAATATTGTTGTTGCTGACAGTGTCGGTGGCAACCTGACCTTGCGCCTGACCAATGTTCCATGGGACCAGGCCCTCGATATTGTGATGGACGCACGTAATCTGGACAAGCGCCACAATGGCAACGTGATCTGGATAGGGCCGACCGCTGAAATCGCTGCGCGTGAGCAACAATTGCTACAGGCGGCAAATGACCGGCGGATTCTCGAACCATTACAGACGGTCCTCATTCCGATCAGCTACGCCAAAGCGACAGAGCTGGCGACACTCATCAGAGAGTCAACCAGTGGCGTTGAGACTGAATACGGTTTGCTGTCGGAAAGGGGTTCGGTGACCACGGATGAACGCACCAACACGCTTCTGGTCACCGACACAGGGGAAAAGATTGTCGAGATTCAGAAACTGGTGACCGATCTGGATTTTGCGGTTCGCCAGGTACAAATCGAATCGCGTATCGTTATTGCAAATTCGGATTTTGCACACGAGCTAGGCGTGCGATTCGGGGTTAGCTACCTGCACAATGGGAGCAATGTAGGCGTCGTAGCGGCTGACGGCCGCGCGGCTGACATTATCAACCCCAGAATCAATCCGCGGGATGATGGTTTATTTGATATACCTACCTATCCGAATCGCTACCAGGTCAATATGCCTGCGTCTGAGAGTGCCGCAACACTCGGACTTTCATTCTTGTCCGGTGACTGGCTACTGGATCTGGAACTCTCAGCTTTGGAAAGCGAAGGAGAGGGTGAGGTTATTTCAACACCCCGCGTGGTGACAGCCAATCAGGCAGAAGCCTTTATCCAGCAGGGTGTCGAGATTCCTTACCAGCAAGCGAGTTCTTCCGGTGCCACAAATGTACAGTACAAGGAAGCCGTGCTGGAACTGAGAGTGACTCCTTTGATCACGCCGGATAATCGGGTTCAGCTGGATCTGGCTATCAAGCAGGATACGGTGGGTGAAATCTTCCAGGGAGAGTTGGGTGCCGAAATCCCATCCATCGATACACGTGAACTCAACACAACGGTGCTGGTCGCGAATGGTGATACCGTGGTGCTGGGCGGTATATTTCAGGATGAGCGCAAGTCTAATGAATCGAAAGTTCCGTGGCTGGGTGATATCCCGGGACTGGGCTACCTGTTCAGGAAACGGTCGAACGAGACCAAGAGACGTGAACTGTTGATTTTCGTTACGCCTACGATCGTACAGGACCGCCCGGTTCTCTAAGCTCTTTGGCGCAATTCCAATGATAAACGCCCGGGCTTTGCCCGGGCGTTTATCATTTGGAGAATCCGCTTCACACAGTTTATTCTGTGCTGTATTCGCCAAACTCAGGTGATGGAAACGATGGCCGGTTAATGCAACTACCTTTTGCCGAAGCATGTGAGCGCAACAAGCAACCAATCCTGGATGTGCTCAGCCAGGTCCTGCCGCCCACTGGCCGGATTCTGGAGATCGGATCCGGTACCGGCCAGCACATCGTATTTTTTGCAACACGATTCCCGGGCCTCATTTGGCAACCATCGGATCGCCGGGAAAACCTGGCCGGCATTTGTCTGAGAATAGAACATGAAGGCGCTGAGAACACGCTTCCAGCGATCGAGCTGGATGTGTTGGAGCTATGGCCGGACCGGGAATTCGATGCTGCATTTTCCGCCAATACGGCTCATATCATGGCTTGGGAAGCCGTCTGTGCGATGTTTGCCGGCCTGGGGCGACAGCTGGCTTCCGGGGGTGCGTTTTGCCTGTACGGCCCATTCAATCAGGGCGGCAAATTCACCGCGCCATCCAACGAAGAATTTGACCGTCAACTGCGGACACGGGTTCCGCACATGGGGCTGCGTGATATAGAGGCGCTTGATTCATTGGCTGAAAGCCATCAGATGAACCTGGAGCAGCAGGTCACCATGCCCGCAAATAATCAGTTGCTGGTGTTCAGAAGAGGGATCACCCTTTGAATGATGTAACAGGAAATACTCCGGCTCGCTCCCACTTTATCAAGTTTGCGGAAATTGGCTGCTACTCACTGAACTGTTCCAACAACGAGACCCAGGCGGCCGGATCGATGTTTCCGCCACTGACGATGGCGCCTACTTTTTTGCCGTGAAAAACCTCGGGATGATTGGCAATAGCAGCAATCACAGTCGCCGAGGAGGGCTCTATGGTCATGCGCATTTCCTTCCAGAACAGAGACATGGCCCGGCAGATGTCTGTATCGCTAACGGTAAATACCCGTTTTACACCCGAACTGATGAGCGCGAAGTTACGGACACCAACCAGGGCCCGCAGACCGTCTGCGATCGTGTCCGGTTGCCACGATTCTATTCGCCTGCCCTGCTGCAGGCTGGCAACGGTATCGGCGGCTCCTTCGGGTTCAACGGCAAAAACCTGAATTCCCGGCGATTCAGCTGCGATGGCCGTGCCGCTGACCAGGCCGCCACCGCCCAGCGGTGTAATGATCAGCTCCAGAGTCGGCTCATTCAGCAATAACTCCAACGCTGCCGTACCCTGACCCGCGATGATGTCGGCGTGGTCATAGGGATGGATCGGAATGACACCCTTTCCCAACAATTTATCCAGCTCCCGTTCACGTGACTCATGAGTCGGATCGCAGAAATGCACCGTTCCGCCATAACGCCTGACCGAATCGATCTTCATCGGCATGGAATCATTCGGCATGACGATATGGGCTTGTCTCCCATCCAGCTTTGCCGCGAGCGCCAGTGCAGCCCCGTGATTCCCTGAAGAATGAGTGGCCACGTCACCCTCGATGCATTCCTCCCGCAGGCGCAGGACTGCGTTGCTGGCGCCACGAAACTTGAATGAGCCGGTACGTTGGAGATTCTCGCACTTGCAAAACAAGCTGCAGCCCAATTCTTTATCGAGACCCGGGTCATTCAAAACGGGTGTGATTCGGGTCTGCTCACTGATTCGGGTCCGTGCCAGGTGAATATCAGCAATGTCCGGTAAATCGGCTGTAAATTTAGTGTGCATTTGTGAAGCGTATTGGTTTAGATAGGCATTATAATACCTGCCCCGCTGGATGATTCACCAGAGCGCACACGCGCAGACACGGGTGAATGCTGCAAGGAATCAATATGAAAAAAGGCGCAGTAAGCAAAGCGGTGTACCGCGAAGAGTACACACCTTTTGCCTGGAACCTGGACGATGTCGAACTTCGGTTTGACATTGGCCCGGACAATACTCGCGTGGCCAGTGTGCTGCGCATGAAGCGCAATCCCGCGGCTGAGCCCGACAGCGACATCAGTCTGGACGGACAGCAAATGGAGTTGCTGTCAGTTGTGATGAATGACAGGGAACTCACATTGGAAGAATACAGCAGGGATGCGGACCGGCTGATCATTCATAATGCGCCCGATGTCTGCACATTGAATATTGAAGTTCTGATCAAGCCACATGAAAACACGGCACTGGAAGGGCTGTACCCTTCCGGTGATTTTCTCCTCACTCAATGCGAGGCTGAAGGATTCCGTAAAATCACCTATTTCCCCGACCGGCCGGACGTCATGGCCTGCTTTGACGTCACGATCACGGCAGACCAGCAGCGCTACCCAGTCCTGCTTTCCAACGGCAATATGGCGAGTTCCGGTCAACTGGAGGGTGGGCGCCACCGGGTTCGCTGGGTGGACCCATTTGCCAAGCCGAGCTACCTTTTTGCACTGGTTGCCGGTGACCTGGCTCATCTCGAAGATCATTTCATCACCTGCAGTGGACGGGACGTCACCCTGCGTGTCTATGTGCAACATGAAAACATCGATCGATGTGATTTCGCGATGAAATCTCTCATTAATTCAATGAAATGGGATGAAGAGCGCTTCGATTTGGAGTATGACCTGGATATTTATAACATCGTCGCAACCAACGATTTCAATATGGGCGCGATGGAAAACAAGTCGTTGAATATTTTCAATTCGAAGTATGTGCTGGCGCGGCCGGATACGGCCACCGACAGTGATTACCAGGGTATAGAGGGCGTAATCGGGCACGAGTACTTCCATAACTGGACAGGAAACCGGGTGACTTGCCGGGACTGGTTCCAGCTGACCCTGAAAGAAGGGCTGACGGTGTTCAGGGACCAGGAATTCTCCTCGGATATGCAGTCTCGAGCGGTAAAGCGAATCCGTGATGTGCGCGATCTGCGCAGCAGGCAGTTCCCGGAAGATGCCGGGCCGATGTCGCATCCGATCCGTCCGGATCGTTATATTGAAGTCAATAATTTTTACACAATGACCGTTTATCAAAAGGGAGCCGCAATCATTCGTATGTACCATACGCTGCTCGGCGAGGATGGTTTCCAAAAGGGCATGAAACGCTACTTCGAGCGGCATGACGGGCAGGCGGTGACCTGTGATGATTTCCTTTCGGCCATGTCCGATGCAAACGGAGTGGACCTGAGCCATTTCGGCCGTTGGTATGGGCAGTCCGGAACGCCCGAACTACAGGTAAGCAGTGAATACAATTCAGACAAGGCCAGATTCACCCTGCACATTACGCAAAATACGCCCCCCACCAATGACCAGCAGGACAAGCTGGCTCTACTCATTCCCTTTGCGGTTGGTTTGTTGTCTCCCACTGGGGAGGAGTATCCGTTGCAGCTGCTGGGGGAGGAGTCTGCGCCAGCAACTTCGCACCTCCTGTTACTGGAACAGGAAGAACAGTCGTTCACTTTCATCAACATTCCGGATCGGCCTGTGCCTTCGATGCTGCGTGATTTCTCCGCCCCTGTGAAATTGCATTATTCGTATTCACTGAGCGATCTCAGCATGCTGATGGCGCATGACAGCGATGCATTCGTACGCTGGGAGGCAGCACAGCTGTTGGCGCAAGGCGAAATACTTGGCAATCAGCTTGGTCAGTCGCAAGCGCAAGAACTGCAGTTGGATCAGGGTCTGATTGACGCCTTCCGCACACTGCTGCAAGACAGGGATACCGATCCGGCTTTGCTGGCCGAGGCCATGATTCTGCCGGGTGAGGAATACCTGGCGGAGCAAATGGATGAGGTCGATGTGGATGGAATTCATGCGGCCAGATGTTATGTCAAGCGTTGCCTGGCCGACGCTTTGCAAGCCCTGTTCGAATCACGCTATGAGGAATTGAGTGATGCGGCGCCCTATGACAATTCGTCTGCTTCAATGGCCCGGCGCAGTCTGAAGAATGTCTGTCTTTCCTATTTGCTGGAAACTGAGGGTGGAGCTGATTGGGCGGAAGCCCAACTGAACTCGAGCGACAATATGACGGATTCACTGGCGGCATTGCGCGGTCTGGTCTGGGTTGGTGCAGCCGCCGCAGGGCCTGCCCTGGAGGCATTTGAGCAGCGCTGGAGGAACGATGCCCTGGTGATGGATAAATGGTTCGTAATCCAGGCCACGAAGCCGGACCCTGACACGGTTAAGATCGTTCACGCTCTGCTCGGACATCACGCATTCAGCATCAGTAATCCGAACAAGGTCCGTTCGCTGATCGGCGCTTTCGCCATGGCCAATCCGACCGGTTTCCATACCGTTGACGGCGCCGGCTACAGGTTCCACGCTGACCAGGTGATTGCGCTGGATGTTCTGAACCCGCAGGTTGCAGCGAGAATGGCTGCGGCTTTCAACCCTTGGATTCGATACGATCAATCCAGGCAGGCCTTGATGAAGGCCGAATTGAAAAGAATTTCGACCGTGGATGGTTTGTCTCCCGATGTTTTTGAGATTGTCAGCACTGCCCTGGATATGGAGAAACCGGAATGAACATCTTGTCCGTTTTTGACAAAATTCCCTTGCTGTTCGTCATGCTGCTGTTCGTTCTGTCCATGGTGGCTTTCATTGAAATTGGTTTCCGGGTTGGAATTCGTCCTAAAGGCAAGCCATTCAAGGCTCAAATGGCCCAGGTCCGCGCCATCATGGGTGCATCGCTGGGTTTGCTGGCATTCATGCTGGCTTTCAGTTTCAGCATGGCACAACAACATTTCGAACAAAGAACGCAGGCCTACATGCTCGAAATCAGCGCCATCGACTCGGCCTACCGCGGGGCGGGTCTGCTGGAAGATGATGCATCAGTCATCGCCAAGGATACTTTACGGCGGTTTGCAGCTTTGCGATTGAAAACATCTGAAGCGGCCAGGGCCGCTGATCTTGAGAGCGTGTTCCAGATGGTCCGCGAGTCGGAACACATGCATGATCAGCTGTGGAAGCTGGCTGAAGTTGCCATGTCAGGAGCCGGTGAAGGCGCAGATACCGGTATTTTTGCCCAGTCGGTGCTGGCCATGATCGACGCTCATGACGCGCGCGTTCAGGCCTCTTTGTTCAATCGCATTTCACCTGTGATCTGGATTACATTGTTCCTGATGTCCCTGTTATCCATGATAATCATGGGTTACCAGGCAGGCCTGACCGGCACGCGCAGCAGTCTGGCCACCTGGACTCTTGCGATTACGTTTTCTGCGGTTATGTCGCTGGTGACTGACCTGGACCGGCCGAATATGAGTCTGTTCCAGATGAATCAACAGTTGATGGCAGAACTTGAAAACAGGATGGTCGAAGACCAGTATTCGTCACATCCCGGCGAACGTTAGCTGGCTAGCCTGCATATGGCATGAGTTGCCGGAATTGTCGCTTGATCTCACGAGTGCAGCCCAGCGAAACCTGTGCAACATGCGGGCCGGGGATGAACCGGCACCGTTGTTGCGTATGGCTTCTACTTTGCCTGCACATATTCCTGTTTCTGGCATGTACGCCGGCACGTGAAAGCAGGCCTGAAGCGACAGGCATCGAGATCGATGGCGTTGTCATCCGCAATGAGCTTGCCTTTCAGGTAACAGAGGTTCAATTATTGGTGCCGAGCACCGGCAATTTTGTCGGCTGTGGCAACATCATGGCACGCACGCAGTGCTCAATAAAATTTCCCAACCGGGACTACTACGCAAATGAAGTCGTTATTTCATGGAAGGAATACGGCCAGCCACAATCGACCACTCCGTTCGTCATCCGGATTCCCGATCATCTGGAGCATGGCAGGCCAGCCCTGCTCGAAGTCATCATTTTCAATACGGGCCAGGCCGGCGCAAAACTGGTGCAATGAATTTTGTCTGAGCATGCCGGTCCTTCTCAGCTTTCTTTCAGGGCCTTCAGCAGGAGTTCTCGCTGCAGATCTGATTCATGCCGGGAAGGAAACTTCGGGGCCAGCAACAACTCGCCCGCAAAGCGGATGTTGAATTGATACCCTTCATCGTCCTCGGCTTTGAACACCCGGGTGACGAAAATGATTTTGTCCAGTACTACGGCATAGCCCTGGATGTCGTATATGGAACGTGCCACTGATTGGTCCTCCTCTCTTATTGCCGGGTCTGAAATGGTTCTCCTGCGCTTTCCATGACCTGGATTCAGCGTGTATTCATTGTTCCTGTGCTAGCATTGGATACAGAAAGGTAATTAAACCGTTTTCTGGCCAGTGATCATTGATGAGAGCCATAGTAACAATCATCACCTTAACCCTGCTATCGGGGTGTGTGAATTATAACCAGCCGCTCTATGACGATGGCCAGGGTGTCTATTACGATGATCGGGCAAGCGCTTACTCCGTCTCATCATCCAGCAGATTCGGCAGCTTCGCTGTCTACCCGTGGTGGTCAATGGATTATTTCTACCTGGGATACCACCCGTATGGACGATGGCCTTTCACATACTACAGCCCGTACTTCTACCCGCATTATTTTTCAGTCATGTATCCACCCTGGCACTGGAATTCACACTATTGGTACGGCGGTTACTACGCCTGGCGTGATCCGTACTGGCACCATCGTTACCGGCACTATTACCACTCTGTTGCGACAGGTCCCATTGATACCGGCGGAAACTATCGGCGCAATGCTGTGGCGCCCTCCGGCCGGTCGGGCGGGATGACCGTGGTCAGCCCGGAAAGCAGAAAAGAGAGGCCCAGCCGGGTAAGCCCGACCACACCCACAGGAATTTCCGCCGCAGTCATTCCGTATTCGGCTATTACGCCGGGCCAATTTCAGGGAACATCCACGACTTCGGGTGTTGTTGCCCCGGCAGTTCCCTCGAAACAGTCTTCAGTTCCGGTCAGGAAGTCTTCCGCTGCACGAACAAAACCGTTTCGCTACGAAAAAAGCCGTCCGGTAAAACTCTCATCACCCTCACCGGTAAGTCATGGCAGCACGAGCACGATACCCGGCCGCAGCAGCATGACGGTGGGCACAAAGCGCGAGCCCGTTGTCCCGCGCAATCCCGATCGAGAAAAGGAATAATCCTCAATGATTATCAGGCCGCAGTTGCTCTGCGCGGCGATCTGATGGCCATTCCAAGCGGGAGTTGATGGCGACTCCCGGCAGATTCTCCCCGCGCGGCTTGATTCGGTCGCATGGCGGCCTCCTGCATGGCATGGCTCATAATTCTGCTGATCGGTTTGAATTTCAGTACAATACGCAGCCCTGACCTAGCGGAATGCCGTTTTGATGCAAAATCCGAAGACATTTGATGTGATCGTGATCGGTGGCGGCCATGCCGGCACCGAGGCGGCGCTTGCCTCTGCGCGGAGCGGCGCCAGCACGCTACTGGTCACCCACAGTATCGAAACCATCGGACAGATGAGCTGCAATCCGGCCATCGGCGGGATCGGCAAGGGTCATCTTGTCAAGGAAATTGATGCCCTTGGGGGAATCATGGCAAGGGCGGCCGATGCCGGCGGCATTCAGTTGCGCACGCTCAATTCCAGTAGAGGCCCGGCGGTCAGGGCGACGCGGGCTCAATGTGATCGCAACCTCTACCGTTCGTTCATCCGCAAGTCAGTGGAGCAGCAGGCAAACCTGTCTGTTTTCCAGGCTGCGGTCGACGACCTGTTGATACACAATGACCGCATTGCCGGATGCCGTACAGCGAGCGGCCTGGAGATCCGGGCAGCAACAGTAGTACTCACCACGGGGACCTTTCTGGGCGGAAAAATTCATATTGGCGAACAACAGATCGCCGGCGGGCGGGCGGGAGATCCGCCCTCCGATACCCTTGCGGCACGCTTGCGGGAAATGCCGTTCGCGGTGGCGCGCCTCAAAACCGGCACTCCGCCCCGAATCGATGGTAAAAGCGTTGATTTCAGCAGGCTGCAGGAGCAGCCAGGCGATGAGCCCCGGCCGGTGTTTTCCTACATGGGCAGCCGGGACGATCACCCCAGGCAAGTCTGTTGCTGGATTACCCACACTTCCGAGCGTACGCATGACATCATCCGTAACGCGCTGCACCGATCGCCGCTGTATACAGGTGCCATTGAAGGGGTAGGGCCGCGTTACTGCCCATCCATAGAGGACAAGGTGGTCCGCTTCAGCGACCGCAACAGCCACCAGATCTTTGTCGAGCCGGAAGGCCTGGATACCCGTGAACTCTATCCAAACGGGATATCGACCAGTCTGCCGTCGATGTTCAACTCGAATTTGTCCATTCGATCAAGGGATTCGAAGAGGCGCATATCACCCGGCCGGGCTATGCCATCGAGTACGATTTCTTCGATCCAAGGGAACTCCACGCCAGCCTGGCGACACGGCATATCGAAGGCTTGTTTTTTGCCGGCCAGATCAATGGCACAACCGGTTACGAAGAGGCAGCGGCACAAGGGCTTGTCGCCGGAATTAATGCCGCGCGCCTGGTTCGGGGTGAAACCATGTGGGCGCCACGCCGCGATGAGTCGTACATGGGGGTGATGATCGATGATCTGATCACACAGGGAACTCTCGAGCCTTACCGGATGTTCACCAGCCGGGCGGAATATCGCCTGCAACTGCGCGAAGACAATGCCGATTTGCGATTGACGGAAACAGGGCGTGAGCTGGGTCTGGTTGACGACCAGCGATGGGACAGCTACTGCATGACGAGGGATGCCATCGAAATTGAACGACAGCGTTTGAGCGAGATATGGATAGCTCCCGCAAATGATCTGGGCCGGAAAATCGAGTCCATTCATGGCATTCCGATCAGTAAGGAGGTGCGTGCGCTGGATTTGATGAAACGACCGGAAATCGGATACCGGCAGCTCGCCGAAATTGAAGGGATTGGACCGGGTGTGGAAAATGAACGGGTGGCTCAGCAGCTGGAAATTCAGCTCCGGTATTCAGGATACCTGGGTCGTCAACAGGAAGACATCAGCCGCCGCCGTAAGCACGAATTCCAGGAGATTTCACGGGACTTCGATTACCAGCAGGTCCGCGGCCTTTCATCTGAAGTAAAAGAAAAGTTGAAAAACCTCCGGCCGGACACCATCGGGCAAGCATCACGTATCCCGGGAATAACGCCGGCTGCGATTTCCCTCTTGCTTGTACATCTCAAAAAATCACGGCAACGGGTTGCCTGATGCGCTGAATTTGCAACAAATCTGCCTCGATCACAAATTCGCAACGATTGATTTACAGAATTTTAACAGTGATTAGATAAGCTAGACCTGTAAGTTGACTGTGCCTAGCGTATCGCCCCTCTAGACAGGCAGTCCCCACACTTCTATGCCTCAAGCGATACGCTTTCAAGCCCCGGGATCAAACCCGGGGCTTTTTTTATGCGCCGAAGCTTCAGCCCTGGCGGAGATTTTTCCGGTATGGTATTGAGACAGCAAACGGTAAAAAGGATCAGAGAATTGAATTCATTCAGGCTCTTTGGCGACAGTCGATCGGGAAATTGTTACAAGGCGGCATGGATACTCTCACTCACCGGCAGGGCATTCGACTGGATTGAGACGGATGTCATGCAGGGCACTACACGCACTGAGGAATTTCTGACCATGGAAGAGGCCTGCAGCTGATGCAGGGAGAAATAACGGCCCGAGGTCGAATAGCCCGTTTTTTATTGACCCGGGCGTAGTTGCCGGTGGACTCTATGGGTTAGAATTTACCGCTTTGCCAGCTTATTGCCATGAACAGTGGTGGACAACATGAAAACAGTGCGGAACCCCGAATGAGCAACGAAAATGCAAGCGCACCGACAAATTTTATACGTAACATTGTCGTCAAAGACCTCGAGGCCGGAAAACACATAAACGTCATTACGCGTTTTCCGCCGGAACCCAATGGCCACCTGCACATTGGACACGCCAAATCCATTTGCCTCAATTTCGGCATTGCTGACGAATTCGGAGGGCGGACGAACCTGCGATTTGATGACACTAACCCTTTGAAAGAAAATGAAGATTTCATGCTGGCGATTATGGATGACGTTCGCTGGCTGGGTTTCGAGTGGGAAGAACTAAGGCATGCATCTGATTATTTTCAGCAGCTTTACGATTATGCCGTGCACCTTATCCGCACCGGCAAAGCCTATGTTGAGAGCCTGTCATCAGAAGAAATTCGCGACTACCGGGGCACGCTGACAGAGCCGGGCCGTGAGAGCCCGTACCGTGAGCGCCCGGTGCAAGAAAACCTGGATTTGTTCGAGCGCATGAAAGCGGGTGAATTCGAGGATGGCCAGCATGCCTTGCGGGCGAAAATCGACATGGCTTCCTCCAATATCAATATGCGGGATCCGGTGGTGTACCGTATCAGAAACGCCCCTCACCACCGCACCGGTGATGCCTGGCACATTTACCCGATGTACGACTGGGCTCATGGCATTTCGGATGCCATAGAGGGGGTCACGCATTCTCTGTGTACGCTCGAATTCGAGGATCACCGGCCCCTTTACGACTGGTTTCTGGACCACATTCCCGCACCCTGCCACCCTCAACAGATTGAGTTTGCCCGTGGCAACCTGGACTATACGGTGATGAGCAAGCGCAGGCTGCGCCAGCTGGTCGAGGATGGACATGTGTCGGGCTGGGATGACCCTCGCTTGCCCACCCTGGCGGGGCTTCGCAGGCGCGGTTCACGCCCGAGGCCATTCGCGCTTTCTGGACGGAAATGGGCATTTCGAAGTCACAGAGCATTATCGCCATGGGGGTGCTGGAGAATGCAGTGCGCAATGACCTGAATGTGAGAGCGCCCCGGACCATGGCTGTGCTCGATCCGCTAAAGGTGGTATTGACAAATTTTCCAGAAGGTGAAACCGAATGGCTGAAAGCATCCGTGCACCCGCAGAATGAAGAAATGGGCACCCGGAAGGTACCGGTAACACGTGAAATCTGGATTGAACGAAGCGATTTCATGGAAGATCCCCCACGGAAATTTTTTCGCCTGAAACCCGGCGGTGAAGTCCGCTTGCGTAATGCATTCATCGTGAAATGCACGGATGTCATTAAGGACGATGCCGGCGAAGTAATCGAACTGCATTGTGAATTGGATCCCGAATCCCGTTCAGGTTTGCCGGGAGCGGCCCGCAAGGTGAAGGGCACCATCCACTGGGTTTCAGCCGAGCATGGTGTGGCGGCCGAGATTCGCCTCTGTGATCGCCTGTTCACGGTGCCGAATCCCCTGGCAGACAAGACCCGGAATTTTCTGGATTTCCTCAATCCGCATTCACTGGACGTGATTCACAAGGCAGTGGTCGAAGTTCCGGTAGCAGAAGGTGCAAGTGGAGATTATTACCAGTTCGAACGCACTGGATATTTCTGTCATGATTGCGTGGATTCGAAGCCGGGCAGGCCGGTGCTCAACCGGATCGTGACCCTAAGGGATTCATGGGCCCGGATTGAGAAAGAGATGGCGCAAAATCAGCCATGACTATCGTCACCCTCGTTTAATGGGGTGATTTGCTACACTTCCTTTGTACTGATCTCCAGGAAGGGTCAGCATCAGCACCCACTACGCGCGCGCGCCCGTGATTGGCGCAAGCTGGTAGTTCCAGAGGGTCATGAACATATCAACGAACAGCAA
>PVMS01092371.1_pt1 | contig 25499 bp, 25 predicted proteins | sample 1853461 | NCBI WGS metagenome assembly PVMS01 (sample SAMN08582032, study PRJNA380276) | Marine sediment metagenome, whole genome shotgun sequencing project. | isolation source: ocean sediment barecode stripped | collected 2017
ATTAGGAATTTAAGCCTTGATAAAAAACTATAAAATAGCCCAATTGACTATTTTTTTATTTTAACACTTCAGTAATTATTGTACCTGTTGTAACATTTGGTTGTTCAATTTTTAATAAACTAGAAATCGTTGGAGCAATATCAACAATTAGATAATGCTTCTTGGATACTCCCTGATTAATTCCGAGACCATAAAAAATTAAAGGTACATGAGTATCATATCTATATCCTAACCATGTGTAGTCCCTACTCTTGAATACGTTATTATAGTTGGATTAAGTACAAATAAAATATCACCGCAAAATTTTTGATTGTATCCATTTTGAAGAATTACAGGGGGTGTTGGATTTAGCATTATTAAATTGGATCATGACAAAACCGAGAACAAAAAGTGCAGTGAGTTTCTTCATTTGAATCTAACTTTTAATAAAATGATATGTTTTCAAAAGTACTATTTATTTAATGCATGCATTGAAATTTTATGTTACAAAAATATTCTACATAGTTTTAATTTAATATTTTAGCCAAAAAGAAATTTAAATGAACTACATAGAGCATATTGGAAAGTATTTTATTATGCTAAGACAAGTTTTTAAAAAACCACAAAAAGGCTCAGTTTTTAGAGAAATGTTATTTCGGGAAATTGAAGATTTAGGTTTAAAATCATTAGGAATTATAATGTTTATTTCTTTTTTTGTGGGTGGAGTAGTAGCTATACAAACAGCGCTTAATGTTGATAGTCCTTTTATACCAAAATACTTAATAGGATTCGCTACAAAACGTTCTATGATTTTAGAGTTTTCACCAACTTTTATGTCCATTATTTTAGCTGGAAAAGTAGGTTCATATATAACTTCGAGCATTGGAACGATGCGTGTTACTGAACAAATAGATGCATTGGAAGTTATGGGTATTAACTCGTTAAATTATCTGGTATTACCAAAAATAATTGCAGCCCTGTTCTTTTATCCTTTGTTAATTTTATTAGCAATGTTTTTAGGAATTTATGGAGGGTATGTAGCTGGAATGTTAACGGGTTTGTTTTTTGGTGAAGATTATATATATGGTATACAACTTGATTTTAATCCCTACTTCATAAAATACGCTCTTATAAAAACTCTTGTTTTTGCATTTGCAATAACAACTATACCTGCATATCACGGATATTATGTAAAGGGCGGCTCTCTAGAAGTTGGAAGGGCAAGTACCCAGGCTGTAGTTTGGACTAGCATTGTAATTATTTTATTGAATTATTTCTTAACACAAATGATATTAGGATAGATGATAGAGGTTAATGACTTATATAAAGAATTTGATGGTACTCCGGTTTTAAAAGGAATTTCTACAACTTTTGAAAAAGGGATAACCAATTTAATTATAGGGCAAAGCGGATCCGGTAAAACGGTATTTTTAAAATGTTTATTGGGTCTACATGAACCTGAGAAAGGAATTATTTCTTTTGATGGAAGAAAGCATACAGAACTGGATATTAAAGGACGTAGACAATTGCGGAAAGATATCGGAATGGTTTTTCAGGGGGGGGCCTTGTATGACTCATTAACAATTGAGGAAAATATCATGTTCCCTTTAAAAATGTTTACAAATAATACTTATGAAGAAATGCTCGATAGGGTAAATTTTGTTTTGAAAAGGGTTAATTTAGACAATGTTAATAATAAGCTCCCTGCTGAGTTATCGGGAGGTATGCAAAAAAGGGTGTCAATAGCCAGAGCCATTGTGATGAATCCAAAATACTTGTTCTGTGACGAGCCTAACTCAGGCCTTGATCCTATTACAGCTACAATTATTGATAATTTAATTCAGGAAATAACAGATGAATATCAAATGATCACTGTGATAAATTCGCATGACATGAATTCTGTTATGGAAATAGGCGAAAAAATAATTTTTTTGAAGGATGGAGTAAAAGCTTGGGAAGGATCGAATAAAGAGATATTTAAAACTGAAAATGAGGCGATTGTAAATTTCGTTTATTCTTCAAATTTATTCAAGAAAGTACGGGAAGCTTATTTGAAAGAAACAAAATAAAAAAGTAGTTTGTTTTTATAAAATATACCATTATATTTGCAGCCGCTAAAAAGGAAAAAGTCGACCTGGTAGCTCAGTTGGTAGAGCACCTCCCTTTTAAGGAGGTGGTCCTGGGTTCGAGCCCCAGCCAGGTCACTAATGTGATATTAAGTTTTAAAGGCGAAAAAGTTTATGCTGAGCTACCTTTTCGATAGAAAGGCATGGTCGAAGTAAGCCCTAGTCAGGTCACAAAAACTTCTCAATTTTGAGAAGTTTTTTAGTTTAAGATTTAAGCGGAAATATTCAAATTTTCGATGAGAAAAGTCTGAAAATTAGTCATTTCAGGATTTGTTTCAATGTTTTTTTAGATAGGGTTAAAAATAAACTACCTAGTAATATTTATAAGTGATATAGCGAATAACCTATTGAAGATTTTAGATTTCAATTCATTGCTTATTTTTAATCTAATTTATCACCAATTCTCGAAGTAATTTCAGCTGTAATTTCTTTAATATCTTGTTCCTTATTTTTAGGACATATCAATAGGATATCATCTTTTTCAACCACAATATAATTGTCCAGCCCTTGAATTACAACTCGTTTACCTTTTTGTGTTTTTACTATATTATTACTGGAATCTCTGTAGATTACTTCACCTCCAACAGTTGCATTATTATGGGAATCTTTAGGCAATTTATTAAATAATGATCCCCATGTACCAAGATCATTCCAATCAAAACTAGCGGGTAGCATAAATACATTTGTCCCTTTTTCCATAATACCAAAGTCAATCGAAATATTTGAAGATTTTGAATAGTTAGCTTCAATGAAATCATGTTCGAAATCGGTATTCCATATAGTATTTCCACCTTCAAATAATTTCAACATATTGGGTAAATTATTTTTGAAAGCTGCAATGATACTTTTTACACTCCATATAAAAATACCTGAATTCCAATAATGGTCTCCTTTTTTTAAAAATTGTTGGGCTGTTTTCAGGTTCGGTTTCTCGGTAAATTTTATTATTTTTTTTATGCTTTCTTCTGAAGGATCAAACTCAATATATCCATAACCTGTGTTTGGATAGGTTGGTTGTATACCAAATGTCAATAAAGCATCATTTTTGCTGCAAAAATCAAATCCGGTTTGAACATTATTAATGAATTCCTTCTCGTTTTCTATCCAGTGATCAGAAGGGGCAACAATCATGATCCCATCTGGATTTTTATTATAAATTTTTAAGGCACTATATAAAATACATGGCGCTGTATTTCTCATTGCCGGTTCTAATAAAAATTGATTTTTTGAAATTTTTGGAAGCTGTTCCTGAACTAAAATTTCATATCTTTTATTTGTGGCAATTAAAATATTTTCAGTAGGTACTAAACTTTCAAAACGCTTATATGTTTTTTGGATCAACGTGCTGCCTGTTCCAAGCATATCATGAAATTGTTTGGGAAACTGTTGTGTACTGATAGGCCAAAACCTTGCACCTACGCCACCAGCCATGATTACCGAGTAATAATTTTTATTCATTTTTTATTTAATAAGTTTACTTCAACATTTTGGTTGAATAAATACGTTTTATTGCTATTCAATTCTTTGCATTCAATACGTGTTCTTCTTTTATTTCCTTTTTTATATGTTTTGTCCTTGAATGAAAAAATAGTACCGTGTTGCAATTCAAAGATAAAATTCTTTCCTGACTTCTCATCATACTGTTTTAATGCATATGTTAAATTTACATCAGAACCTGTACTTGCCTTTGGATTTTTAAGATATTTAGCCAGATAAGGCAACAAGTGTTGGGGAAAAATAGAAGGTTGTAAAAAGGGCAGCATCAAGTGTTGGAAATTATGTTTCCATTCAATTCCATGCGGTTTTAGATGTTTTTTTTGTTTATAGGTTACTAAATGTGCAACTTCATGAACAAGTGTTAATAAGAACTGGTAGCTATTTAAGCTCTTATTAACCGTAATTTGAAGATCACCGTTTTTTGTAAGTTTAAAATCGCCGTGTTTTGTAGTTCGGTTATTTACAATTTTTATCTTGACCGGGTGATTTACCAGCATATCTCGAACTAAATCAACAGCATTTTCAGGAATATATATTGAAAGGTTATTCATTATGTATTACGGCGTAGAAGAGGATACTTGCAATATTTTTCCATTGTAAAATTTATTTCCGTTCAAAGCGAAATCGTAAATATAATCTGCCATTTCTTTTGCTGAAACGGGTGCCTTATATCCGGGGAAGGCTTGTGTGAGCATTTCAGTTTGAACGGCTCCTAAAGCTAGCGCATTGAATGCTATTTGCTGATCTTTATATTCTTCAGCTAATAATTCGGTAAGGATTAATAAAGCGCCTTTAGATGAGCTGTATGCAGCCAAACCGGGAAATTTCACTCTGCCCTGAACGCCTCCAATACTGCTTATATTTACTACGTGACTTCCTTTCGAAAAATAAGGAATTAATTGCTTTGTTAACTCAGCAACAGCAAAAACATTTACTTTATACACTTCCAGGAAATCAGAACTTGTTAATTCTTGAAATGGTTTATGAATCAGTTTCCCAGCATTATTGATTAAAATATCGACATATTTCATTTGCTTTTCGACATGCACTCTTATTCTTTCTATTTCATTTTCTTTGGAAATATCTATTGAAAGACAGCTCAGATTCTTTAGATTCAATTTTTTTAAGGGAGCTATATTTCGAGAAATTGCCAATACATTGTATTTATTTTTTGCAAATAACTGTGCCAATTCGAACCCTATTCCTCTGCTGGCCCCAGTAATAAGTATGTTTTTCATCTATGTGAAATTATTATTTGCTAAACTAATTAATTTGATATATTTGGTAAAAATAAACCATTTTAATCTTCTAGCTTATGAAAACCCGAATCATTTTAGTATTGATAGCCCTTTTACCCATCTCAATTTTTACACAAAATACCTATTTGCATTGTGGAAAATTGATTGATACTGAATCTGGTAAAATAATAAATAAAATGACCATCATTATATCAAAAAATAAAATTATTGATATTCAAAGCGGATATATAAATACGAAAAATAAGGATGATAAATTGGTTGATTTAAGACGTAAAACGGTTATGCCGGGTCTCATTAATATGCATGTACATTTAGAAATGCAAATGAGCCCATCAACTTATATTGAAAGATATACCTTGAACGAAGCAGATTTGGCATTTAATTCTGTAAAATATGCAGAAGCTACATTGATGGCAGGATTTACCACTGTAAGAGATTTGGGAGGATCAGGTGTCAATGTTTCGCTACGAAATGCAATTGCTAAGGGAAATATTATCGGACCAAGAGTTTTTACAGCTGAAAAAGCGTTGGGTAGTACTGGAGGCCATGCTGACCCAACGAATGGAAGCAATAATAAATTAATGGGAGATCCAGGACCAGAAGAAGGTGTTGTAAATAGTATTAGTGACGGAAAAAAAGCAGTTCGTCAACGATATAAAAATGGTGCGGATCTCATAAAAATTACTGCTACAGGAGGTGTGTTGAGTTTAGCGAAAAATGGACAGAATCCTCAGTTTACTATTGAAGAAATTAAAGCTATAACTGATACGGCTAAAGATTATGACATGCATGTAGCTGCTCATGCCCATGGAGATGAAGGAATGAGAAGGGCTGTTTTAGGAGGAGTAAAAACAATTGAGCACGGAACCTTAATGAGTGAAGCGACCATGGAATTAATGATAACTCATAAGGCGTTTTTAGTACCAACACTTACGGCTGGGAAAGAGGTTACCAATAAAGCAAAAATAAAAGGTTTTTATCCTGAAATTATTGTTCCAAAGGCATTGGAGATCGGACCTAAAATTCTAAACACTTTTGGAAAAGCATATAGACTTGGTGTTGGAATTGCCTTTGGAACGGATGCTGGAGTTTTTGATCATGGTAATAATGGAAAAGAATTTGCTTATATGGTAGAGGGAGGTATGCCCGCTATGGAAACAATTCAATCTGCAACTGTAACAAATGCTGAAATTTTAAAAATGAGCACTCAAATAGGAACTATAACGGTTGGCAAACTAGCAGATATTATCGCCGTTGATGAAGACCCTACTCAAAATATTCAAACTATGGAAAATGTGACCTTTGTAATGAAAGAAGGTGTTATTTATAAGCAGTAACTCAAATTATTTCCTTTTCTTGAATCTAAACCTGATAATAATATAAGGGTCTATTCGATTGAACTAAAACTAACTCCGTTTTAAAAAAGGAAATGATAACAATTTATAAGTATAGTTATGTACAAAATTGAAGTCAGATATTTTGCTGAAAATTCTGGCAATTGCCAAGCCTGTGATAATTATTAATAAAAAAGATACTAATGAAAAAGTTATTAGAGCGACAAATAGGAAGGCAATTGAATACCCCAAAAGGTTTTTGGGGTATGCTCGTTGGAAAATGGATGAATGTTATTAATCAGGAAATGTACGTAGAAGCATATAAATTACTTGATCTCACGAGTAATGACAATCTTTTAGAAATAGGATTTGGAAATGGGGCTTTTATAAAGGAAATGATTCATAAGATTGCTCCTGGTAAGTACACCGGTGCTGATATCTCTGAAACAATGATAAAATATGCCCGACAAAAGAACAAATCATTGATTCGGTTTGGTAGCGTAAAACTTTTGAAATCCAATGCGAATAACCTTCCTTTTGATAATGGTTCATTTAATAAGGTTTTAACGGTAAATACAATCTATTTTTGGGAGGAACCTGAAAGTGTTATGGAAGAAATAAAAAGGGTATTGAAACCTGGAGGGAAATTCGTAGTAGCCCTAAACACTAAGGAAGCTATGGAAGGAAGTGAATATGTGAAAGAAAAGTTCAAACTTTACGATAAGGAACAGGTTAAAATATTGTTTCGAAATTCGGGATTTACATCAATTCGATCGACGTATAAAAAATTAAAGAGAGAAGATGTACTTTGTATGGAAGGAAATATAGCAACTTATGTTGGGCAGTAATTTTTTAATGGCTGTGTATTAATACTTTAAGACATAATCCAAGATGACTGAAAAAATTTGAAGATTTAAAATCGATGTCGTTAGTTATCAAACACTATATGCTGATAAGCCCCAATATCAGCTGGAGAATTTCTTAGAATTCCAATTAGATCATACGGGACTAACAGTGTTCCTTGTATATTGGCTTTTTGAATTCCATCTGAATTTTCTCCAATAATTAATTCATTGTTAAAAGGAGATTTGAAATCGGAGTTTCCATTAAATATATTTTCAACATAGTGGTTTGTCTCTTCAAAATCATATTCAGGGATCTCGGCATAAGTATTATTGATATCATTAAACTTGATCAAGTTGTTTCTAAAAAAATAATTAAATGATGCACCTTCCACTTTTTCCAATGCCAACTCTATACTGTTACTGCCATCAATAATACAATTTGTAAAATTAGCGATAACTAAATCTCTTGCTTCAATAACTTGGTTATTATTGATGTTCGATGTAAAAAAATTATTGACTAAAACACTTGGATATTGTCGAAAATTATAAGGCCAATAATTAGTAAATGTGGAATGTGTAAAATTGTAAGATCCTCCAATTATACAGGCCAGAGATGACTGACCGCTATTGTGAATCACTAAATTTTCACCTTTAATATTGGTTGTTCTTCCTAATATTCCAAAATTTGAACTATTGTAAATTTGTGTATTTTGTATGTTTAAGGTAGGTGAGGAACCAATACCAATAGAGTCCATAATTATTCCAATCGAAGCATTTTTTATAATAGTATGCGTAATGGTATGGTTTTTACTGCCTGCACGTAACCAAATTGCACCCCATTGTCCTGGAACATTGCTAAATTGAGGTTCCAATCTATCACCTTCAAAAACAACTTCATTATGCAATTCACCTTCAATGGTCAAGGTTGCGTTTTTATCGACTATGATTCCTGAATTTGAATGAAAATGGATTTTAGTACCAGCTTCAATTAATAGGGTTTTGTTTTCAGGAACAGCACAATATCCATAAATGACATAAGGTTTTTCATTTGTAAATGTTGTATCACCGTTCAGATAGAAACCATTCACATTTATTTCGGCACCTTCTGAGTCAATACCAAGATTAATAGTTTCAATGAAACCGTTGGAATCTTTTGAAGGGAACAAGAAATGTGCATCTTTTACTAAAGTTACCAATTTTACATCTTGTAAATTGTTACCTACATCAAATACAATAGAATCTGTATAAATCGGATTTGTAACCAGTGAGTAATTAATAGTGGTTTCAATAAAAATAAAAATACTGTCTTTAGCTAAAATTTCAACATTTTCAAAAAATAAGCCTGGAATTCCATCCACATTTAATCGGAATAAGGAGTTTTCACCTCTACCTAATTCAATGAATGGAATTGATATCGCCTCGTTACTTTTATTGTAAACTTTTAAATTATAGGTGCTTGATCCAATATTGGAAAATACAGTATCAAGAAATACGGTGTCTTTTGAAAACGACAAGTCACCACCGCTTAAAACTGTCGAAAAATCTTTTCTACATGAGGATAACAAAACCATTGTAATTACAAGTAAAAAAGTAAAATAAAAGCGCATGCGGGATGTTTTTGTAAATGTAAAAAAATAATTTAAAAAATTATTTTTTGATCAACTCAATTTCAAATAATTTACTCCAATGTTTCCCTGTGACAAATATTCGATCATTTTCTTTGTCGTAGGCTATTCCATTTAGTACTTCATCTTTATCGTCCAATGTTTGCTCTTCTAGCATTTTATCTCTTAAACTGTTCAAATCTGCGACTCCCTCAACTTTACCTGATATTGGATTGATAATAAAAATTGTATTTAATTGCCATCTATTGGCGTAAATTTTACCATTGACATACTCAAGTTCATTTAAATCTTCTATTTTTTTTGACTTTGGGTATAAGCTTCAATATAATTTTCTTCTAAATGAGTTTCTGCATTCAAAAACCAAATGCGTTCCGAACCCTCACTTTTAATTAGTTTTTCCCCATTGTTGGTCAATCCCCATCCTTCACGACTTTTAGTATATTTAAATTCTTTTTCCTTTTCAAAAGTTTCTAAATCGTACACAAAACCAATACCACCTTTCCAGGTTAGTTGATGTATTTTATTTTTGAATATGGTAATTCCTTCACCAAAATAAGTAGAATCCAGATCAATTTTCTGCAGGACTTTTCCTGTTTGCAGTTCCACTTTTCTCAAGGTTGATTTACCCTTTTGACCAGTCCCCTCATATAAAAAACCATTGTAAAATACCAGCCCTTGTGTATACGCGCTTTTATCATGTGGAAACGTATTTATAATTTTATATGTATAAATTTCCGGCTGGCTATCTGCCATAATGTATATGGGTTTTGTGACTTTTTTAGTTTTATTCTCATAAAAAACAATTGCAGTTAAGCTATGTTTCCCGAGTCTATAGCCAGTAATATTTACAGTTACAGAATTTGAATTACTCATTAATTTTTTGTTACCTAAAGAAAATTGAACGGAGTCAATAGGTTTGTTGTTTTTTTCAGAGATGGAAAAGGTTAACTCTTGATCCGTCTGAATTTTTTTAGGCGAGTTTATAACAAATTTATACTCACTTTTGCAAGAGAATAACAGAATTAGGATTAAAAAACCAATTAATGACTTGTACGACATATTTTATTAAGAGTTTTGTTAATTTTATGTAAATAAAATAAATTAATTGTTTGAAGTTTCAAAAATATAGTTAAATTTGCAGTCTGAAAAATAAAAATAGAATTAAAACGAGTTTACGATGAAAAAAGGTATACATCCGAAGAATTATAGAATGGTAGCATTTAAGGATATGTCTAACGAAGATGTGTTTTTAACTCGTTCAACAGTAATAACTAAAGAAACTTTAGATGTTGATGGTGTTGAATATCCTTTAGTAAAATTAGAGATATCACGGACTTCACATCCTTATTACACCGGTAAAACCAAATTGGTTGATACTGCTGGACGTATTGATAAGTTCAAAACTAAATATGCTAAATTTAAAAAGTAATTTTTAGATAATAAATATTGAAAATCCTCAACGAAAGTTGGGGATTTTTTGATTGTACTCAATTTATATGGATTAAAGTATTAGCACTGTACTACCATTGTACAACCTTTGTACTTTTATTGTATAGCCATTGTACAGCAAGTGTATGATGCATGTATGACAAATTTATCTTGCTGGGTAACAATGTTTTACGATTATTCAAAAAATATATTTGCAAAAAATTGCTATATTGCATTAATTATTACTACTACTAACTTAAAATTAAAAAATCATGAAAATTTTTAAAATTTTTGTATTACTTCTTTTGACATTAACAATTTTTAATTGTGCAGAAAGCAAAAAAGAGAATAGTGATGCTATGGAGGAAAATTCGGTTGCTGAAGTATCAATGGCTGAGAATGTTGTTACTGAAGTTTCAGTTGCTGACAAATTGCGAGCGGAAACTTTAAGCCAAGATCGTCATATGTATGTGATTGAAAGAGAAATTCCTGGTGCCGGAAATTTGACAGCGGAAGAATTAAAAGGTATTTCACAAGTTTCGTGCGGTGTTTTAGAAAAAATGGGCTCTGAAATTAAATGGTTGCACAGCTATGTAACGGGTGATAAAATTTATTGTGTGTATACAGCACCCAATGAGGAAATGGTTCGTGAACACGCAAGACAAGGCGGTTTCCCTGCAAATTCTGTGAGTGCGGTAGCAACAGTTATCGATCCATCAACAGCCGAATAATTTTTTAATAGGAAATTACCAATAAGAAATAATCAATAAAGAAGTTGTTTAAAAAGTCTTCAAATCCGTCATTCTGAATTTATTTCAGAATCTCATCACACAGGTTATAAATCATTATGAGAACCTGAATCAAGTTCAGGTTGACGTAAATTTTACTTTTTAAACAACTTCTAAAAATTAGAATAAGTTACTGAAATTAAGTCAACATGGTAACAGGATTTTCTATAAATCCTTTCAATGTTTCAAGGAATAAAGATCCGGTTACACCATCAACAGTTCTGTGATCACAAGCCAATGTTAGTTTCATGATATTTCCAACTACAATTTGTCCGTTTTTAATCACCGGTTTTCGCACAATGGTTCCAACAGAAAGAATGGCAGAATTAGGCTGATTGATAATTGATGTAAAACTTTCTATACCAAACATACCAAGATTAGAAATGGTAAAAGTACTGCCTTCCATTTCTTCAAGTGTTAACTTTTTGTTTCTGGCTCTTACAGCATAATCTTTTACGGTTTCTCCAATTTGTGGTAAGGACTGTTCGTTTGCAAAACGTACAACAGGAACAACCAAGCCATCTTCCACAGCAACTGCAACACCGATATGCACATGATTATTCAATTTCATTCTGTCATCAAACCATTGAGAATTCACTTGTGGATGCTGGCGTAATGCCAGTGCACAAGCTTTGACAATGATATCATTAAAAGATATTTTGGTGTTGGGAAGTGAGTTGTATTGCTCACGGAATGAAATGGCATTATCCATATCAAATTCAACAGCTAAATAGTAATGAGGAGCAGTAAATTTAGATTCTCCTAAGCGTCTCGCAATTACCTTACGCATCTGAGAATGTTTAATTTCATCAAAATCTTCCTTACCTGAAGGAATGAATTTGGCAGCAGATGTTGATTGGGATACAGAGGAAGGTGTAAAATTCTCAATATCTCTTTTTATAATTCTTCCATTTTCACCCGTACCCGTTACAACAGTTAAATTGATTCCTTTCTCTTCAGCCATTTTTTTTGCTAAAGGAGATGCGAAAATTCTGCCTGAAGTATTTAGCACTTCGCGAGCTTGGACGGAAACATTATCGGATTTATTTTCTTCAACAACTGTGGCATCAGAACTTTTAATTTCTTCTATGTCAGGAACACTTTCCTGACTTGTAACAGAAGCTTTAAAATTTTTAATTATAGTATCAATATCTTCACCTTCATCACCAATTATTGCTAATAAGGAATCTACCGGAGCGGTTTCTCCTTCATTCAATCCGATGAATAGTAGCGTACCTTCATTGAATGATTCAAATTCCATGGTGGCTTTATCGGTTTCAATTTCTGCCAAAATATCACCTTCTGAAATTTTATCACCTACTTTTTTCAACCACTGCACAATAACTCCTTCGGTCATTGTATCGCTTAATCGTGGCATTGTTATAATTTCTGCCATTTTATTTATGTTTTAAAAACGGATAGTCTTCCTGTTCATACACCATATCGTACAATTGTTGTTTATCAGGAAATGGAGATTCTTCAGCAAATTTTTGGCATTCAGCTACCTTTTCTTTTACTTCATTATCCCATACCTTAATCTCTTCATCTGTGGCGTATTTTTTTTCTTTTATTACATCCAATACCTGAGTTATAGGGTCAATTTTACGATATTCTTCGACTTCACCCTTTGTTCTATATTTTTGAGCATCACTCATGGAATGACCTCTATAACGATATGTTTTCATTTCAAGGAATGTAGGTCCATCACCTCTTCGGGCACGTTCAATGGCTTCTTCCATAGCTTCAGCAACTTTCACAGGGTTCATTCCGTCAACCGGTCCACATGGCATTTCATAACCCAACCCTAATTTCCATATATCTTCATGGTTTGAAGTACGCTCAACAGATGTTCCCATTGCATAACCATTGTTTTCACAAACAAAAACTACTGGCAGCTTCCAGTTAATAGCCATATTAAAAGTTTCATGTAAAGAACCTTGTCGTGCTGCGCCATCTCCAAAATAAGTTATGGTAACTCCATCTCTTTCAAAATATTTATCAGCAAAAGCCAAGCCGGCTCCTAAAGGAATTTGTCCTCCAACAATTCCATGTCCACCATAAAAGTTGTGTTCCGGAGAAAAAATATGCATGGATCCGCCCATTCCATGAGAAGTACCAGTTTCCTTCCCAAATAATTCAGCCATAATTCTTTTAGGATCAACACCTAAACCAATTGGCTGTACATGGTTTCGATAAGCAGTAATCATTTTATCATTTTCATTCATTGCATGCAAAGCACCGGCTAATACAGCCTCCTGGCCATTGTACAGATGTAGAAAACCTCTTATCTTTTGTTGAATATACAGCGCAGCTAATTTATCTTCAAATTTTCTCCAAAAGAGCATGTCTTTATACCAATTGATGTAGGTTTCTTTTGTTATTTTTTTCATATTACAATTATGAATTATTTTTTTATCGAATTGCAAAAGTACTACTTTGCAATATAGAATAAAAATAACAGCTAATTTTTTTTGCTATGTTATTATCAAGAAAATTAATTGAATGATATTAAAGGTTATTATATGTGAATCATTAATTATTAAATTGACTCGTGTAGTTGCCGATTTTTGAGAACAGATGTGTTTTAATTTTTTGAAAATTTATAGATAAGTTTTCTACATATAGTCCTCAATTGGATTGCAAGAACAAACTAAATGCCTATCTCCATAAGCATCATCGACTCTTCTTACAGAAGGCCAGAATTTATTTTCTCTTAAATAAGGTAATGGATATGCGGCTAATTGCCTTGAATAAGGAAAACTCCAATCATCAGTAGTTAACATAGCCTCTGTATGCGGTGAATTTTTTAATACGGAATTAGTATCTCCAATCTCCATAACATCAATTTCACCTTTAATACTGATTAATGCATCACAAAACCGATCCAATTCCGCTTTATTTTCACTTTCAGTTGGTTCGATCATAAGAGTACCAACAACCGGAAATGACACAGTTGGAGCGTGGTATCCATAATCCATCAATCGTTTGGCAATATCCGTAACTTCAATCCCTTTGGTTTTAAAATCTCTAAAATCGACAATCATTTCATGAGCTGAAAACCCTTTTTCACCAGTATAAAGAATGTCATAATGTTTCTCTAAACGTGCTTTTAAATAGTTTGCATTTAAAATTGCATTAACAGTTGACTTTTTCAATCCATCGGCACCCAACATTTTTATATAACTATATGAGATCAATAAAACCAATGCTGATCCCCAGGGGGCTGAAGATATCCCGGTAATTGCCGAGTCACCTCCGGTTGGTATTATTGGGTTTGAAGGCAAAAACGGAGCTAAATGTTTTGCAGCACAAATTGGTCCAACTCCAGGACCTCCTCCTCCATGAGGAATCGCAAACGTTTTGTGCAAATTAAGGTGACAAACATCAGCACCAATGGTTGCAGGATTTGTCAATCCAACCTGGGCGTTCATATTTGCACCATCCATGTAAACCTGACCGCCATAATGATGAATAATTTCAGTAATTTCTCTTATAATACTTTCGAAAACTCCGTGAGTAGAAGGGTATGTAACCATCAAAGCTGCTAAATTATCTTTGTATAATTCAGCTTTTTCACGCAAATCCTCGACATCAATATTTCCTCTTTCAGTAGATTTTGTGACAACTACTTTCATTCCGGCCATTACTGCGGAAGCAGGATTTGTGCCATGGGCAGATGATGGGATTAAACAAATATTTCTATGTTGATCCCCTCTTGATTCATGAAATGCTTTTATAACCATCAAACCTGCATACTCTCCTTGAGCGCCTGAATTTGGTTGTAACGAAGTTGCTGCAAAACCGGTAATTTCATTTAAGGCAGTTTCTAATCCGGAAAAAACCTCATGGTATCCCTGAGCTTGTTCAACCGGAGAAAAAGGATGCAAATTCCCCCAATTTGGACAACTTAGAGGTAACATTTCAGTTGCGGCATTCAGTTTCATTGTACAAGATCCTAATGATATCATGGAATGGTTCAAAGATAAATCCTTGCGTTCCAATTTCTTTATATAACGCATCATTTCAGTTTCTGAATGGTATTTTTCAAAAACTTCATTTGTCATAAAATTTGAAGTGCGGTTTAAATTTGTAGGAATATAATTTTGTTCAATGGCATTTAGTGATACAACTTCTTTATCTTCAGCTTCTCCTAAAATTTGTAGAATATCGTTGACTTCGTTTAAAGTGGAAGTTTCATTCATTGAAATACTAACTTGATTATCTGATGGATAGAAAAAGTTAATGCCTTTGTTTTCTGCCAATATTTTAACTTTTTTGGAATTGGAAACCTCAATCATTATGGTATCAAAAAATAATGTATTTGATTGCTTAATTCCTAGTTTCGTTAATCCTTTATTCAATGTTGCTGCTAAATTTTGAATATTATTAGCAATATATATCAATCCTTTGGCCCCGTGATAGACACCGTACATACCTGCCATTACTGCTAATAAAACTTGAGCCGTACAAATATTTGATGTAGCTCTTTCTCTTTTTATATGTTGTTCTCGAGTTTGCAAAGCCATTCGCAATGCTCGATTCCCATCTTTATCCTTTGTAACACCAATAATTCTACCTGGAATATTTCGTTTATATGACTCTTTGGTTGCATAAAAACCTGCATGAGGACCTCCATAACCCATAGGAATACCAAATCGTTGAGTCGTCCCAATTACCACATCTGCACCCCATTCACCGGGAGGTGTTAATATCGCCAAACTCAATAAATCAGCTGCTACAGCAACTCTTGCTTCAACAGCATTTGCATTTTTAACGAAGGAGGCATATTCATAGACTTCCCCGCTTTTTGCCGGGTATTGAACAAGTGCTCCATAAACTTTATCTGTAAATTTAAATGTTTGGTGATTTCCAAAAACCAGGGCTATTCCTAATGGTGTTGCCCTTGTTTTTAAGATATCAATGGTTTGAGGCAAAACTTCTGCTGAAACAAAAAATTGCAACGCATTTGCCTTTTTTTGAGATTTTGACCTTGTATTCAATAACATGATCATTGCTTCGGCAGCAGCAGTTCCTTCGTCCAGTAATGAAGCGTTTGCCAATTCCATTCCAGTAAGTTCAGTAACCATTGTTTGATAATTCAAAAGAGCCTCCAATCTGCCTTGAGATATCTCTGCCTGGTATGGAGTATAAGAAGTATACCAACCTGGATTTTCTAATATGTTACGTTGAATAACTCCGGGAAGAATTGTCGGATGGTAACCTAAACCTATAAAATTTTTGAATATTGTATTTTTATCCGCGAGTTCTTGAATATGAGAAATATATTCAAACTCACTCAAAGCCATTGGCAAGTTTAAATTATTGGTTAACCTTATATCTGTAGGAACGGTTTTTTCGATTAGTTCTTCAACTGAATTTAGGCCAATGGCTTTTATCATTTCATGTACCTCATTTTTACGAGGACCAATATGTCTTAAAACGAATGCATCTGTTTTCATTTAGGTAATTTATATAGTATAATTTTACACGTCAAAAATAATGAAAATACTATAAGGATAATAGCCCTGAAATACTTATTTATGATATTTTTTTAACCAAGAAATTTATTGTATCAACAAATAGTTACATTTGTGTAATGCAATTGATAAAAAGAATATTTGATTTTTATATTTACAGCAATATTCATGTTGCTTTAGCCGGTTTTTGCATTACAAAAATATCCTTGATCAAATTTGGAATTACTGAGAGTTTAACTCCATATTTTGTGGCTCTTTCAATAATTATTTCCTATAATTTTATCCGTTATTACGAAATTAGGACAAAGCATTTGAATTGGTTTAGGAGCTGGTTCTTTGATCATAAAAAAAAGTTATTACTGCTTACTTTTCTATCGTTTTCAGGCATAGGATATATCACCTTTTTTACTGAATTTGAAATAAAATCAGTTGTAATTCTAATTCCATTCGTGTTTATGACTTTTTTTTATGTGGTACCACTGTTTAAAATTAGAAATATTGAAGTTTCTTTTAGAAATTTTCCTTCCGTAAAAATATTTAGTATTGCAATTGCGTGGGCAGGTATTTCAGTGTTTTTTCCATTGTATGAAGCTAAACAGGATATTGACATTGATGTTTATTTAGAATTTATTCAACGGTTTTTACTCCTAATTGTTATAGCCTTACCTTTTGATATAAGAGATGTAAAAGTTGATTCAAATCAATTAAATACAATTCCTCAGGCATTAGGTGTGGGTGCTACTAAAAAAGTAGGATTGGTTTTATTGGCCGAATTTATATTATTGGAACTATTCAAACAAAATTATTCAATTAATGAATTGTTCATTGTGATAGCTATTGCGATAATTACCGGATTGTTTTTAGGGTTTTCATCTCCGTATAAAACCAGATATTATACAAGTTTTTGGGTAGAATCTATCCCCATGATTTGGATTGGATTATATATGCTATTTTAGCAAGTAAATTTTGACAAGTAAATGAAAACGAATTACGATACTTTTTTTGAAGTGAATAAAGATACCTGGAATAAGAAAGTTGCGATTCATGCTGTATCAGAGTTTTACGATGTTGAAGGATTTAAAAATGGTAAAACAACATTGAATACCATTGAATTAGAAGAATTGGGTGATGTAAAAGGAAAATCATTGTTGCATTTACAGTGTCATTTCGGATTGGATACATTGAGTTGGAGTAGGTTGGGCGCTTCATGTACCGGAATTGATTTGTCAAATGAGGCGATAAAGCAGGCTAAAAAATTGAATAATGAAATGTCTTTAGACGCTGTTTTTATGGAAAGTAATTTATATGATGTTCCTAAAAAGATTCAGGGTGAGTTTGATATTGTCTTCACTTCTTATGGCGTTATTGGTTGGCTTCCTGATTTAAAATTGTGGGGTGAAATTATTGCAGGCAAGCTTAAAAAAGGTGGTGTATTTTATATGATTGAATTTCATCCGATTGTATGGATGTTTGATTTTTTGGTGACCCCGCCAAAATTAAAATATCCTTATCTTAATGGAAAAGTCATTTATGAGGAATACAAAGGAACCTATACTAATAATGATGCCGATATCATAAGTAAGGAATATGGGTGGAATCATGGCTTAGGTGAAGTGGTTACTTCATTGACAAATGCAGGATTGCAGATTGAGTTCTTACACGAATTTGAAAAATCACCATATAATAGTTTTCCGGAAATGGAAAAGACGAAAGATGGAATGTTTGTTTTGAAAGAAAATCAAAGGATGTTCCCTTTATTATACTCCATTAAAGCTACTAAAAAATAAAAAAGGCTTCTATTTTAGAAGCCTTTTTTATACTATTTTATTTCCTTAATAATTTGTGGATTTTTTCTTTCTCTTCTTCGGCCAAAGCACCATCAACCAAAATTCTTCCACTGTGCTCATCAGTAATAATTTTTTTACGACTTGCTATTTCAACTTGTCTTTGAGGCGGGATAGTAAAAAATGAACCCCCAGATGCTCCTCTATCAATTGATACTACAGCTAATCCATTTTTAACGGTTGACCTGATTCTTGTATAAGCTTTTAATAAATGATCGTCAATTAACGCACTATATTCTTTTGACTTCTTAGTTAATAAATCTTCTTCTTTTATAGTATCACTCATAATATCATCCAATTCAGCTGATTTATGTTTTAACAAATCATCTTGTTTTGCAATACTTTCTTTGGTTGCATCAACAACTTCGTTTTTCAACTCAATTTTAGCTCTGTATTCTTTAATTCTTTTTTCAGACAGCTCAATTTCAAGTTCTTGATATTCAGTTTCTTTACTAATTGAATTGAACTCTCTATTGTTGCGAACATTTTTTTGTTGTTCAGCATATTTCTTAAGTAATACTTTAGCTTCTTCAATGATTAATTTTTTGGAAGCAATTTCATTTTTAAGCGTAGTTACGTCATCATCTAAATTAGCAAGTCTTTTATTCAAACCAGCTATTAAGTCTTCTAAATCCTCAATTTCCAAAGGTAATTCACCCCTAACACTTTTAATTTGATCAACTCTGGAATCAATTAATTGTAAGTCGTAAAGTGCTCTTAATTTTTCTTCAACAGTAACTTCTTTCTTTTTAGCCATATTATAAATAATAAATTGGGTTTGTGTTTTTTTGTGACAAAATGATTGCAAAATTAGGGAATTTTTTTGTAAGTATATCAACTAATAAGGTTTTTGTGAATTGTTCGCTTTCATAATGTCCAATATCAATAATTACAAGTTTGTTTTCAGCTTTGTAAAACTCATGATATTTAATATCGGCCGTTACATAGACATCTGCACCTTTTTGAATAGCATTATCAATAGCAAAACTCCCTGATCCTCCTAAAACCGCTACTTTTTTTATAGGTTTTCCTAATAATTGTGAAAACCTTATTCCTTTGGCATTCATAGTGTTTTTTAAGAATTTCAAAAATTCAGATTCACTTTTCTCTTTAGATAATTCACCTATCATCCCAATTCCAATTTCTGGATGTAAATTATCTAATGATACAATGTCATAAGCAACTTCTTCGTATGGATGGGATTCAATTAAAGAATTAAGAATATTTTTTTCTTTATGTTTTTCAAAGATTACACTTATAAAAGTTTCATTTTCAATATGTAATTTTCCTTTTTCACCAATTGCAGGATTTGAATTTTCATTACCTCTGTAAGTTCCATAACCTTCCGAATTAAAGCTACAGTTATCGTAATTTCCAATAGTTCCGGCACCTGCTTTGAAGAGAGCTGACCTAACGTCATTTGCATGGTCATGTGGAACATAGGTTGTAAGTTTTTTTATAGTATTTCTTTGAGGTATCAATACTTTTCTATGGCGCAATCCCAATACTTCACATATTTTTGCATTCACACCTTGAAAAGAATTGTCGAGTGCAGTGTGCATTGCATAGATGGCAATATTATTTTTAATACTCTTAAGAAGAACACGTTCAACATAATTTTTTCCATTCAATTTTTTTAGACCTGAGAATAGAATAGGATGAAAGCTCACGATTAAATTACAGTTCTTTTCTATGGCTTCATCAACAATATTTTCTAAGGTATCCAATGTAACCAGAACACCAGTAATTTGTGTGTTGTAATCGCCTACTAATAAACCTACATTGTCAAAATCTTCAGCATAAATTAAAGGTGCAATTTGTTCAATGCAAGTAGTTATATCTCTAATTTTCATCATATAAATAGTATTGTTAAAACAAAGATAAATTTTACTGAAGAAAGTTAAAGTATTTAAATAGAAAATTTATGATTTGTTTTGTATTTTCGCCTTTAGTGAAATTTTTTAGAAAAATATTGTATCCGTTTTCTTTACTGTTTGGTTTAATAACAACTGTTCGTAATTATTTGTACAATAAAAATATATTTAAGTCTACACAATTTAAAACGCCAACCATTGTTGTTGGTAATTTAAGCGTTGGAGGAACAGGAAAAACACCTCAAGTTGAGTATTTGATACGGTTATTACAAAAAAAATATAGAATAGCTGTTTTAAGCAGAGGATATAAAAGAAAAAGTAAAGGATTTATTATAGCCGATGAAACGGTTACTGCTGAAATTATTGGGGATGAACCGTTTCAATATTATCAAAAATTCCCCTCTTTAATAGTGAGTGTAGATGCAGATAGAAGAAATGGTATTTTGCAATTAAAACAATTAAAAAGTCCACCGGAAATAATTCTGTTAGATGATGCTTTTCAGCACAGAAAAGTAGAAGGAGGATTTAATATTTTACTTACATCTTATAAAAACTTATATGTAGACGATGCTATGTTACCAACGGGTAATTTGCGTGAAAAAGTTTCAGGGGCTGAAAGGGCACAAGCAATTATTGTAACAAAGTGTCCGAATGATCTCTCAGAGGGATTACAGTTTGAGATTACTAACAAGTTAAATCCGGCAATTCATCAAACGGTATTTTTTACAGGTATTGAATACGACAGCGAACTAAAAGGCATTTCAAAAATTAATATTTCTGATTTGACAGAAACAGAAGTTCTTTTAGTTACCGGAATTGCAAATGCAGAACCCTTGAAATCTTACTTGAAAAATCAACATGTTACATTTAGTCATCTCAAGTATCCGGACCACCATCATTTTAAAAATGGAGACATTGCTGAAATAAAATCGGTTTTTAATTCGTTACAATCAAATAATAAAATTGTTTTAACCACGGAGAAAGATTATGTTCGTATATTTGGCAGGCTGAAAAATTTGCATTACATCACTATAAAAACAATATTTTTGAATCATAAAATAGATTTTGATAATCTAATTAAAAAATATGTGGAACAAAGTTCAGGAAACAGTTAAATTCTTACAAAATGCGGGAATCACAACACCAGATTATGGTATTATATTAGGAACAGGATTAGGTAATTTAGTTGAAAAGATTACTATTGACCTCTCCATCCCATATAAAGAAATACCAAATTTTCCTGTTTCAACAGTCTCTGGGCATTCAGGGGAGTTAATTTTTGGAAGTATTGGTGCTAAAAAAGTGATTGCCATGAAAGGGCGATTTCATTATTATGAAGGATGGTCAATGGAACAAACAGTTTTCCCGGTTCGAGTAATGAAATATTTGGGTGTAGAAAACTTAATTGTTTCTAACGCATCAGGAGGAGTAAATCCGACCTTTGGAGTTGGTGAAATCATGATAATTACAGATCATATTAATTTAATGCCGTTTCATCCGCTTCACGGTAAAAATGAAGATCGTTTTGGCCCACGTTTTGTTGATATGCACGAGGCATATTGCAAAAAAATGATAGCTAAAATGGAGGTAGTTGCGAATAGGCTTGATATCCCCGTTCATAAAGGGGTTTATTTAGCATTGCAAGGGCCTACCTTTGAAACACCGGCAGAATATAAAATGGTCAAAAATTTAGGAGCTGATGCCGTTGGGATGTCAACTGTTCCTGAAGTAATTGTTGCAAAACACATGGGAATGACATGTTTAGGAATCTCGGTTATTACAGATTTAGGGATTGAAGGAGTTGTGGAGGCGGTATCACATGAAGAGGTTCAAAATGTGGCAAGAAATACTGAAAAATTTGTTGGAAAACTTGTTGAAGAATTTATAAAATATTAAAGTAAGTAAGTTTGGCTACAAGACTCAATATGCAATATATGAGAAAAATTGTAATAGTTTGTTTTTTTATTTTAGCAGTTAGTTCAAATATGAATTCTCAGGCTAATTTTGAGATTCCTAATATTAAATTAAACTGGCAACAAAGCTTTAGCAATGCTCAAACTTTATCAATATCAGAAAAGAAGCCTTTACTTATATTCTTTACCGGATCTGATTGGTGTGGCCCATGTAAAATGTTGGTTACTGATTTTTTTGAATCAGAAAAAATTTATAGAAATTGCTGACAAGAAATTTGTTTTATATGAGGCTGATTACCCAAGAAATAGAAATTTAGTTACTCCTACTCAAAAATTTGATAATGATAACTTGAAAAATAAGTACCGTGTTTCTTCCTTTCCTACAGTTATTATTGTTGATAAAGATGGAATATTATTAGGCAAAATGAAAGGATATAATTTAATGCGTAATTCTACGTATCATTTTACTTTTATTGATTCTGTTTTAAAAAAAGTTTAAGAAATCATTCAATTAAAAGTAAGTTTTTAATTGAATGATGATATTCTGAAAAAAAATTATCTTTTTGATACTGTAACCAGAATGGAGCTACTTATAATATTTTGGGAATTCGGTTAAAAAGGTTATTCCGGATTTAATATTTTTCCAATGATTTGTGTCAAATTTTATTCCAACAACTCCACATGTTGGTACATGATCTACCAGTTGGCTTCCAAATTTATTGACAAAACTGCTAATACCATGATCATGGCTGATAATAATGGCCGAATCGAATCCGTCATCCAGCGCTTTAACCGTTTTTATTAAATATCCATCACTAAAACTGTATAATGATTTACTTATTTTAAGATTTGCGAGCGGATAATTAAATGTATAACTAAAGATCATTGCTGTATGCAGAGCTCTGTTTGCACAGCTAGCAATAAAGACATCAGGACATGCAACTTTTTTATGTATAACATTTGATATTAAATAGGCATCATTAATTCCTCTTTTTTTTAGGGGTCGATCAATATCTTTAACACCATCATATTCCCAGGAAGACTTGGCATGTCTAACAATGTAGAGTGTTTTCATTTGTTTGTATTATTCAATTAAGTTGCAGTTGATTTAAGATAAAGTTCAAATATAGAAATTAAGGTGCTAATCTTTCAATTTTCCAATCAAAATTTTCCTGCAAGGTGTATTGGATTCTATCGTGCATCCGATTGGGTCTTCCTTGCCAAAACTCTATGCAATATGGTTTTACAATATACCCGCCCCAATGTTTGGGTCTTGTAATTTCTTTATTTCTAAATTGTTTTTCATAAAAGGCTAAGCGATCGTCTAAATATTTACGTGAAGGAACCACCTCGCTTTGGTCCGAAGCCCAAGCTCCCAATTTGCTGCCATCGGGTCTTGTTTCAAAATAACCATCTGATAAATTTTCTAAAATTTTTTCAGCTTTTCCTTTAATGATTACCTGACGTTCCATATTACTCCAAAAAAAAGATAAGCATACATTCGGGTTTCGTTCAATGGCTTTTCCTTTTTCACTGTTGTAATTTGTATAAAAAATAAATCCTTCCCAGGTGTACTTTTTGAGCAATACAATTCTATTGGTAGGTGACCCATCATTGGCAATTGTTGCCATGGTCATAGCATTGGATTCAACATCGCCACCGAATGCTTCCACTTCATAAAACCACTTTTGAAATAATTCAATGGGATTTTCTAAAACCTCCTCTTTAGAGAGCCCTTTTTTCTGATAGTTTTTTCGATAATTACTCAAATCATTCTTCATATGGCAAAAATAGAAATTCTTTTAAAGTTTAATTCTTTTTTAATATTTATTTAGTTGTTTTTTTTATAATAATAAGTCCGACAAAAGTAAGTATTCCATTTACAATAAGTAGTTCGTAACCGAATTCATAACCATTTAAAAGTTGTTTTGAATAAACATTTAAAAAATAGCTTGCAATTACCGATAGAATGGCTATAATCCAAACATTTGAATCTTTAATATTGAACTTAGTGAAAATTCCAAAGGCAAATAATCCCAATAAAGGGCCATAAGTATAGGATGCTACCTGTAATAGACTACTAATAACATTGTCTTTTAGCAAATATTTAAAAACAATAATAACAATAATAAGTAATAAAGAAATCGCAAAATGAGTATTTTTACGAATTGCCTTTTGCCTCGATTTAGTCTTATTTTCTATTTCTAAAAAATCCACACAGAAAGAGGTGGTTAAAGATGCTAAAGCGCTGTCTGCACTTGAAAACGCAGCAGCTATCAAACCTAAAATAAAAATAATTCCAATATTTAATCCCAAATTGCCGTTTAATGCAATTTCAGGAAATAATAAATCGGTTTTAATTTCACCATCAACGACAGGTATTGCAATGCCAGATTTTTCAGCAAAAATAAATAGTAAAGCACCTAATGTTAGAAACATAAAGTTTACTATAATCAATATAAATCCCAATGAGATAACATTCCACTGCGCTTCTTTAGTATTTTTACAAGTAAGATTTTTTTGCATCATATCCTGATCCAAACCCGTCATTGCAATGGCAATAAACATTCCTCCTAAAAAAGATTTAACAAAGTGTTTTTTGTCGTTGAAATCATCAGCGAACAAAATTTTACTGTATTTGTGAAATTCTTCTGAAGAAAAGATATCAGAAACAGACCAATTTAATTTATGGATAATTATGAAAATAATTGAAAGTACCGCTATCAGCATAAAAAATGTTTGTAATGTATCTGTCCACACAATAGTCTTGATACCTCCTTTAAATGTATATAACCATATCATAAAAATTGAAAGTATTACTGTTAACTCAAATGGAACATTCCACGCATCAAAAATAAAATATTGCAATACTGATGTAACTAAAAATATTCGGAATGAAGCTCCTAACACTCTGGAGATAAAAAAGAAAAAGGCACCTGTTTTATGTGATATCGGTCCGAAACGAAATTTCAGATATTCGTAAATAGATGTTATTTTTAGGTTGTAATAAATGGGTAAGAGTACATAAGCAATAACAAAATATCCAAACAAATATCCAATTACAATTTGCATATAGCTGAACTGCGAACTCTGAACCCATCCAGGAACAGAAATAAAAGTTACACCAGATAGTGATGCACCAATCATTCCAAATGCAACGACATACCAGGGAGATTTTTTGTTGGCTTTAAAAAAAGTTTCATTACTGTCGTTTTTTCCGGTAAAGTATGCTATTAAAAGTAGCAAACAAAAATAAACACCAATCAATGAAAGTATGTAAATAGGCTGCATTAATAAATTTTTAATTACTAGTAACAAAGAAACTAAAATTATTGAGAATATCATTTCCTAATTGTACATTTGCGAAATGAATTTCTCATCAAAACTTTTAGAAAACGCATTAATGAAGTTTCACAATTACCAGGAATTGGTAAGAGAACTGCGCTACGACTTATATTGGATTTACTGAAACAGCCTACTTCAAATACATATCATTTTACGGAATCATTA
>PVMS01059084.1_pt1 | contig 25469 bp, 19 predicted proteins | sample 1853461 | NCBI WGS metagenome assembly PVMS01 (sample SAMN08582032, study PRJNA380276) | Marine sediment metagenome, whole genome shotgun sequencing project. | isolation source: ocean sediment barecode stripped | collected 2017
GGCAGGTCTTTGTATAACTCCAGCGCTTCGGGGTTTGCCAGTGCGTGGACGTTTTTTACCGGCCTGCCGTGGATAACCTCGCGCACCGCCAACTCTACGATTTTGCCGGATTTAGTTCGCGGTATTTCACTGACCTGAATCACATTGGCAGGAACATGGCGGGGGGTACATTGTGTACGCACGGTTAGTTTAATTTTCTTTTTCAATTCATCATCAAGCTGAATACCGTCCTGCAGCACCACAAACAGAACCACGCGCACATCGTCCTCCCAGTTCTGGCCGACAACGATGCTCTCGATAATTTCATCCAGTTTCTCAACATGCCGATATATCTCTGCGGTGCCGATGCGCACTCCGCCGGGATTGAGTGTGGCATCTGAGCGACCATAGATAATCACTCCGCCTTCGGGGGTGATTGAAACGTAATCGCCGTGATGCCAGACATTTTCATACTCAGAAAAATAGGCGTCGTGATATTTCTCACCGTTTTTATCGCCCCAGAAATAAGCCGGTTGCGACGGGAATGTCTGTGTACAAACCAGCTCACCCTTTTCGCCTGTGATCGACTGGCCCTGCTTGTCGTATACTTCCACCGCCATGCCAAGGCCGCGACACTGACTCTGACCACGATATACCGGCAAGATAGGACAACCCAATACAAAGCAGGAAATAATATCGGTTCCTCCCGAAATCGAAGACAGACATATGTCCTGTTTGATCGAATCATATACAAAATCGAAACTCTCAGGCGCCAATACAGATCCGGTGGAGCAAAGCGTGCGTAAAACTCTTAGATCGTGCGATTTCTTTGGTGCATAATCGTGTTTTTTCAGCGCATCAATGTATTTCGCGGAAGTTCCGAACAGCGTGATGCCCACCTCATCAGCGTAATCCCAAAGTACATTACCCTCCGGATAAAAAGGCGACCCGTCATATAAAACCAGGGCAGCTCGAGATGCCAACACTGAGGCCAGCCAGTTCCACATCATCCAGCCACAGGTGGTGAAAAAAAACACTTTATCACCGGGTTTAATATCGGAGTGCAACTGCTGCTCCTTGCGATGCTGCAATAAAGTACCACCGACTTTATGCGTGATACATTTGGGTTTACCCGTGGTACCGGAGGAATACAGAATAAATAGCGGATCGTTGAACCCGCAGGATACAAATTCAAGTTCCTGTCCTGAGCCGATGCTTAATATATCCGCCCAGTCGACCCCTACACCCGAACCATCCAGACCCATGAACGAAATATTTACAACAGATTGAAGCGATTCAATCGCGCCAATTATGTCCGCTACTTTTGAACGTATATCTATCGATTTCCCGTTATAAAAGTAGCCGTCTTGAGTAAACAGAATTTTAGGCCGGGTTTGTCCAAAACGTTCTATAACACTTTGTGCACCAAAATCCGGTGAAGTTGATGTCCAGATCGCACCCAGGCTTGTCGCGGCCAGCATGGCCACTACTGTTTCGGGCATATTCGCCATATAGGCTGCAACAACATCACCTTTTTTAATGCCCTGTGACTTTAGCCAGGCAGCTACCGCAGCTACCTGATCATGTAAATCCTTGTAGCTTAGGCGCGAATTGCGCTGATTCTCAACTTTAAAATATATCGCTATATCATTCGAACGATTTTGCAGTAAGTTCTCTGCATAGTTGAGTTTTGCACCCGGAAACCAGACCGCTTTTTCAATATCATCACCGTTAATCAGCGTTCGCTCGCCCTTGTCGCCGACAATGCCTGAAAAATCCCAATAGCTTGACCAAAAAGCCTGTTTGTCAGAAATCGACCATTCGTACAGCTGTGCGTAGTTGCTTATTGAAAGTGAGCTTCCTTCATTCAGATAGCGCATATACGCACTAATTTCTGCCGACTCTATGCGCCTGTCATCCGGCGCCCACAACTCCAATTCGGTGCTGGTCATTTGCTAAATTAAATTACAATAAAAAGGTCAGGCAGATTGATTTTTAATAAATCAATCTGCCTGACCCTTTGATTCTTCGGCTGAGTATCAGGCTGCGCGCTGCTGTTCTTCCTGAAGTTTACGTACCAGAGGATATAACCCCTCTGTTTCTTTTTGAATTCGATCGAGAATAATTGTAAACATCGCTCTGGAATCATCCAGAAACTGTTCGTAATTCTCGCCCTGCTTTCCAAACGCGAAACGTTTCCCGGATTTATTGCACCATTTTGAAACATACTGCTTCATGATGCGGCGTATCTCAACCGTGCCTTCCATAAAACTTTTAGCGGTATTGTTGATTTTGACATCTTCGCTCAATAGCAATTCACTGTACAAATTACGATCAACCGTTTCCATGTGCTGATTTACCTGATCCATATAGTTTGTGAACAGCATACAGCATTCACCGTTATCGCACAGTGACCGCTCGGTCAGAACGTGTCTAAGCAAATTTGAAAGTTCAGTTATTTTATGGTTCTGCGCGTGCAGTTTTTCATAGCTAATCATATTATTTCTCCTTTGGCTGGTGAGCACTCATCAACCGAATTTCGGTAATTCACGATCTCTGCTGCGATTCTGAGCACAGCTGGAAGATACATCCTGTACGTTAGAGCAGAATAGATTGGCAGTCAAGAAACAACCGCATATAACGATATACTAAAACTTATGAGTCGGGCTCGATACGGCGCCTCTAAACCGCACTAGCGAATATAATTTGGCTTAAACACCATTTTGGAAGCGCGACCGGTTATATGCTGATTCAGACGTTTGTGAACCAAACCGGCAAGCCAGAATATGAGGATTGAAAACCCCAGAAAATACAATGCGGCGACACTGAAATGTAAAAATATATTGTAGTCGCGCTCAAACAGCTCGCCCGCTTTATTCATTAAATCCTTTTGTTCATCAATCACCGGCAAGGTGAAATACACGAACGCCGTAGCATGAAATAAAAAGACCATCTCGTTAGTATACGCCGGCCATGCCAGGCGCAGCATATTGGGCCAGGTGACGCTACGGAAAACGGTCCATCTGTCCATGCCCGTGGCTTCTGCCGCCTCTACTTCACCTTTGGGTACGGTTTTAAGCGCACCATAAAATATCTCTGCGGCATAGGCACTGGTGTTGAGAATCAGCACCAAAGGACCCAAGAATAAGGGATGCAGAACAATATCATCAATCCCCCACGGCTTCCATAAGGGCTTATTCAGTGACAGCATCATCGAGTAAAACATAAAAAACTGGATGAATAACGGCGAGCCTCTAAAGGCATAAATATATCCCCGGGAAAGCAAGGAGACAGATTTATGCTGGCTGGCTTTTCCAAGCGCTAACAATACCGCAAACGGAAAACCGATCGGGATAGAAGCCAGAGCAAAATACAGGTTAAATAAAGCGGGTTTTGCCAAAATAATGATGTCCTGCACAAATCCCGTCTGAAGGAGAAACTCCATGCCGCGAGCCCTACTTTGTACCTGCCAGAGACATACCCCGGCTGGCACGCGCCTGCAGCGCGGCGAAAAAACGTTCTGACAGCATCGTCATCACTATGTAAAAAATAAACAGCACCAGATAATACTTCCAGCGCCAGTCAGGGTGCACCAGGCCGGCTCTGGGGAAATAGTTAGCGGCACCGAGCCGCCCGGCCCACTGCACGATATCAGCGATCTGGAGTAAAGATAGTAATGAGGTTGATTTAAGCAGCAACATCCAGACATTAGATAAACCCGGCAAAGCATAGACCCACATCTGACGGACCCTGAAACGCCAGAATACCTGTTTTGGTGTAAACCCGTATGCCGCAGCTGCTTCCAGTTGCCCCTTTGGCACTGCATGCATCGCACCGCTAATCACGTTAGCCGCAAACGCGCCGTAAACGATGCCCAGTGATACACACGCCATAACAAGATAATCAGTGGTAGTTAAAAACCACTGCGCCGCGTCACAGGGTGGCCATTGTGTCGCAGCTGCCAGCACCTCTGGCTCACACAATGAACGCGCCATAAAATATTCCACCGTCTGTTCAAAGGCAAGCGGGAAGAACAGTATGAACAATACGTCCGGTACGCCGCGAACGATAGTGGTGTAAAAATCACCCATCAGCTTGAATGGCCAGAAGCGTGACTGCTTAAGCGCCGCTCCCAGTAAGCCAAATCCAACCGCACAAACCGAACCGGCAACTGCCGCGATCAGCGTAAAACGTACACTGGCGTACCATGCCAAATGCTTGCCGTTGGTGATGTAGGCAAACTTTTCGCCGAAGTCTTCGCCGAATAGGCTAGCCAGCCATGCAGGCATGGATTCAATCAATGGAGTAATACCATAGTTGTAGCTGTGTTCGTGCAGGGTGGATGCGCTACCATCCAGATATCATTTCTGGCACCCTGCTTAGGCCGAACAATTCCGGTCATTACCTGCGACAGCTAAGCAATGACGGGATTTAGCTTACTCCGAAAAGAAAGGACCTTTTTCAAAGTATTCCATGATCAGTTTATCAACTGTACCGTTACTCTTGAGAGTGGCTAGCGCAGCATTGAGCTGATCACTCAATTGGGTATCTTTCTTACGCATACCAATTCCTACACCGCCACCGATCGCGATACCGGGGCCCACAAATGCCATCGCACCATTGGAACCTTCAACCACCGGCTCGAGGAAACTGCCGTCAGCGAGTAACAAATCAATGTTCCCGGCCGCCAGGTCGGCTACAGATTGATCAGGTGTTTCAAATGACAAAATTGTATTGTTTCCACCATACGTTTCTTCTGCATAGGCGGCTTGAATTGTGGCACCCTGAACGCCTATTTTTTTACCGCTTAAAGCAGAGAAATCGAAACTTTCACCTGCCGCAGCGGCAAATCTTGAAGGATCGGCCGGATAGTATTCCTTACTGAAATTAATTGTTTCAAGGCGCTCATCGGTGATCGACATACCTGCCATAATCGCATCGTAGTTACCCGCAACCAGGTTTGGAATAATTGAATCCCACTCGTTAGCTACGAACTCACAGGTCAAAACCGCTTCAGCGCATAACGCAGCGCCCAGATCAATTTCATAACCCGCCAGCTTGCCGTTATCATCCAGAAAGTTCCAGGGTGCATAGGCTCCTTCCGTTCCAATGCGTACCGTATCTGACATCGCTGGTGCTGCCAGCATTGATGCTGCCAGCGCGATGGGTAGTATTACTTTTTTCATAACGCTCTCCTCTGCCTCTAATAATAATGCCAAGCGCGAACGATGAGGCTAAGCCGCCACGTTGGATAAAAATTGTTGTAGCCGTGGAGAATTCGGCGAAGCAAACATCTCCATCGGGTTACCCTGTTCTTCGATTTTGCCGTCATGCAAAAACAAAGCTTTGTTTGATACATCACGCGCGAACCCCATTTCATGGGTAACGACTATCATCGTCGTGCCTTCTTCCGCCAATCTGCGCATCACGGCCAACACCTCGCCTACCAGCTCAGGATCCAATGCTGAGGTGGGTTCATCGAATAAAATGGCCTCCGGGCGCATCGCCAGGGCGCGCGCAATGGCTGCACGCTGTTGCTGCCCACCCGATAAAAACGCGGGATAGGTTTCGGCCTTATCTACAATTCCAACTTTTTCAAGAAATTCCATGGCAACATCATTGGCTTCGCTGCGTGATAAACCCTGCACCCGCATCGGTGCTTCCGAAACATTGTGCAGTACGGTCATATGCGACCATAGATTAAACTGCTGGAATACCATCGCCATCCGCGATCGCAGATTCTGTACTTGATTTTCCTCGACATATACGCGCTGGCCGGCACGATTTGTAGAAAAATTTATCGCCTCGCCGTCGAGTTCAATTTCCCCCTGATCCGGCGTATCGAGTAAATTAATGCAGCGCAAAAAGGTTGATTTTCCGGAACCCGAAGAGCCGATCAGCGAAATCACGTCACCGGCCCGGGCGGTCAAGGACATTCCATGCAGCACCTTGAGTTCACCAAAGTGCTTGTGAATATTTTGAATATTGAGTATCGGGGTATCGGACATTAGCTCGAATCGTTTATTGTTATTTGTAGACGCACTAAACGGTAAATGATGTACCACGAAAACACAAGCTTAAAAATACGCGTTGCGAGGGTAATTTCCGTAGATCCCGGCCACATTCAGACCACCTCCATCGCCCATCACGTACTAACGTGAAATGGCTGCCTGCCGGCAGGTAGTTTTTAACCATTCCAGCTCGCTTTTATTAAATCCGGCCCGGCGGCGATCTTCCATATTGATCGGGCACCGAACGTCGTCGCCCAGGTAAAAGCTTACGCGCTCGAACCAGGTAGTATCAGATTCGAGGCCTCGCTGCTCGCACAGATAGCGAAACCAGTACGAGCCCACCTCAACGTGCGCCACTTCTTCCTTGAGGATTCGGCGCAATATATCCGCTGTTTGCGTATCCTGCGCCTGCTCAAATTGCTTAACCATCGCGGGCGTGACATCAAGACCACGCGCTTCCAAAATCCTTGGCACTATTGCCATTCTATCCAACGGATCGTGCGCGGTACGCAAGGCCATATCCCACAACCCCTGATGCGCAGGATAGTCTCCGTATCGAGCATCAAAATCAGCCAACCGGGTAGTTAACAGAGTGTAGTGGCGCGCTTCGTCTGCGGCAACAGCGATCCAGTCCCGATAATATTGGACAGGTAAATTGCTAAACCGCACTACCGCATCAAGCGCCAGGTTTATGGCATTAAATTCAATATGTGCGATGGCATGAAGCAGTGCCAATCTGCCGGCAGCGGTCCCGCTACCACGCCTGGATAATTCACGCGGATGAACCAGCTCTGGTTTATCCGGAACACCGGGAGATCGAATGTTGGTGCTGGTCGAGATTAGTGACGCAAGATCATCAGCTACTTCAAGCTCGACATGAAACGCGGAAGTTAACTGACATTTTTCAACCGGATCAGTTACCCGGCGCGCCTGGGGCGCCTTTAATTGGAAATCCATATTGCGCTCAGGGCCTCAATATATACCTGGTCCAGAAAAAGCCAGTCGTATTTTGGAAACGGGGCTTTAATTTTGCGGGGCTGAGGCCCCGCTTCCTGACGCCAACGCCAACGCCAACGCCAACGCCAACGCCAACGCCAACGCCAACGCCAACGCCAAACTTACAGGCTGGTGAATTTGGATTGTTAAGCTTTAGAGCGATTCGCAATCAACTCATCAACCACCGCCGGATCCGCCAACGTGGAGGTATCTCCCAGCCCTTCAAATTCATTCCCGGCGATTTTGCGTAATATCCGGCGCATGATTTTACCCGAACGTGTTTTCGGCAGGCCCGGCGCCCACTGAATAGCATCCGGTGCCGCTATCGGACCGATCTCCGAGCGCACCAGCAAAACCAATTCTTTTTTAAGTTCGTCTGACGATTCCACGCCCACGTTTAAGGTTACGTAAGCAAAAATCCCCTGGCCCTTGATATCATGCGGAAAACCCACCACGGCGGCTTCTGCGACGTGCTTATGAAGAACCAGCGCACTCTCCACTTCCGCGGTCCCCATTCGATGCCCGGAGACATTGATTACGTCATCAACCCGGCCAGTAATCCAGTAATACCCGTCTTCATCCCGACGGCAGCCGTCACCCGTAAAGTATTTTCCCGGATACATAGAAAAATAGGTTTCATGGAAACGATCCTGGTCACCGAAAATTGTGCGCATCTGCCCCGGCCACGAATGGGTAATCACCAAATTTCCGCTGGTTGCACCCTCAAGTTCGTTGCCCTCTTCATCCAGCAGGGCCGGTCGGATACCAAAAAATGGGCGGGTCGCGGAACCCGGTTTCAAATCTGTGGCACCCGGTAGCGGGGTAATCATGATACCGCCCGTTTCCGTCTGCCACCAGGTATCCACGATCGGGCAATTATTTTTCCCGACAACACGGTAATACCACTCCCAGGCCTCGGGGTTGATGGGTTCTCCGACCGAACCCAGTGTACGTAAAGAGGACAGATCAGAGCGATTCACGAATTCCTCACCCTGCGCCATTAATGCGCGGATGGCCGTGGGCGCAGTATAGAAAATATTAACTTTATGCTTCTCGCATACCTCCCAGAATCGCCCGGCATCGGGGTAAGTCGGAATCCCTTCGAACATCAGTGTGGTCGCGCCGTTAGTCAGCGGGCCATAGACAATATACGAGTGCCCGGTGACCCAGCCCACATCAGCCGTACACCAGTAGATATCGCCATCGTGATAATCAAACACGTATTTATGCGTCATCGCGGCATACAATAAATAACCTCCTGTGGTATGCAACACGCCCTTGGGCTTACCGGTTGAACCCGAGGTATACAAAATAAACAACGGGTCTTCCGCGTCCATTTCTTCTGCGGGGCAGTCTGCAGACGCCGCCGCAACCGCGTCGTGATACCAGACATCACGACCCTCAACCCAGTTAATATTACCGCCCGTGCGATTAATGACTACCACGGTATGCACGTTGGGGCAGCTCTCAACCGCTTTATCGGTATTGGCTTTAAGGGGGATCGGTTTATTACCGCGAATGCCTTCGTCTGCCGTAATCACCACCTGACAATCCGAATCCAGAATACGGTCTTTAAGCGCCTCGGGTGAAAAACCACCAAACACGATTGAATGAATCGCACCAATCCGTGCGCAAGCCAGCATCGCGACTGCCGCTTCGACCACCATCGGCATATAAATTGAGATGCAATCACCTTTTTTGACACCGCGCTCCTTGAGCACGTTTGCAAACCGGCAAACTCGCTCATGTAGATCACGATAGCTAATATGTTCATCCACTGTCGGATCATCACCTTCCCAGATAATAGCGGTTTGGTCGCCCCGGGTTTCAAGGTGCCGATCAATGCAATTAACACTAACATTTAACTTGCCGCCTTCGAACCAGCGGATATGTGCCTTGTAGAAATCGACTTCCTGCACAGTATCCCATTTTTTTGACCAGCTTAGAAATTCATCCGCGCGCTCTGCCCAGAACGAATCCGGGTCAGACACCGACTGCTCATACATCGCCAGGTAGGTATCGTTATCTATGTGTGCGCGCGCTTTCCACGCAGGCTGGATGGAATGGGTGATATCTTCGCTCATAACTGGGCTCCTTAAGTGGTTTTGTACCGTTATTCAGGCGACCAGCCTGATTTCGCGTACATTATATTGGGATATAGGAGTCAGGTACAGCATACGAAAGTCGCATCCTGGAATAGCGGGTGGGGCTTAATCATCTCTTGATTCAAGCACATTTTAGAATTTATGAAAAAGCGGGTGATGACTGCACCCCGAATTGGAGGCGGGCTTCAGCCTCGTATAAACCGAGCCAATTCAGAAGCCAGAGAACCTTCTATTACGAGCTTAAACCCTGCTCCATCTTTGTGGCTTTGGCTTCCACCACAGCCTGCATATCTGCCTTTAATTCAATCACTTTTTGCTGAATTATCGGGTTTGACGTCCCCAAAATCTGTGCAGCCAGTATGCCGGCATTTTTTGCACCGTTGATCGCCACCGTCGCGACCGGTACACCACCGGGCATTTGCACTATCGACAGTAAAGAATCCTGGCCACTCAATGCGGAAGTCTTGACCGGCACCCCAACGACAGGTAAAGGTGAAATTGCGGCCACCATGCCGGGCAAGTGTGCGGCACCACCGGCCCCGGCAATAATCACTTTCAAGCCTCGCTCAAGCGCATTTTGCGCATAATCATACAAACGCTTTGGCGTACGGTGCGCAGAGACTATTGTCATTTCATAGGGTACTTCCATCTCAGCCAGAATGTCAGCAGCACCCTGCATTACAGGCAAATCAGAATCGCTGCCCATAATGATACCAACCTGCGCTTTAGCCATATTCATTTTCTCCTGCAATGGTAATGAGATCGCGCAATTTTTCCGCGATCTGCTCTGCAATTTCAAGGTTTTGATTGAGTATAGTGGCGTGCCCCATTTTTCGATAGGGTCGGGTCTCAGCCTTGCCGTACAAATGCACACTGACCCCGGGAATCATCAGTGCTTCGGCCAGCCCACTGAGCTTGACCGCGCCTTCGCTGCCGGGTGCGCCCAGCAGATTCAACATCACAGCAGGCGATAACTGCTCAACCGAACCAAGCGGCAATCCCATGACTGCGCGCAGGTGTTGCTCAAACTGATCGGTAACACATGCTTCAATTGTATGGTGACCCGAATTATGTGTGCGCGGTGCAATTTCGTTAATCAAAATCTCCTCATTTTCAGTAAGAAACATTTCGACCCCGAATACGCCCACACCTTCCATCTCGTTAATCGCTCGTTTTGCGATCATTTCAGCGGTGAGCGCAATTTGATCTGACACGCGCGCGGGTGAAACCACGGTATCCAGCACATTCTGTTCAGAAAGAACCGTCATTTCTACCACTGGATAACAGCGACTACTGCCGTCCCGACTACGCGCAACCAATACTGACAGCTCTTTTTCTGCCGTCACATAGCTTTCAATATAAGAGGGGACGGGCAAGTGATTTTCGAAATCATCCTTTGTTTTAAGCACCGCTACCCCCCGACCATCATAGCCACCACGGCGAGCCTTTTGCACCAGGGGATAGCCGAAATCAGCAAAAATTTCCGCCGACAATTCTCCCGCATCATTAAACGCGGCTGTCGGCAGGTCGGCCTCTTTCAGTAATTCTTTTTGTAATAACTTATCCTGCAATTGCGCGAGCAGGAGAGGGGAAGGGTAAATGGCATGTCCGGCCGCTTCCAATTCAATAAGGTCGGTCACGTCAATGGTTTCGATCTCAAACGTAGTTACATCACAGGCTTCAACCAGGGCGCGCATCGCCTCATGGTCATCAAACGCCGCGACTATCTGCTGATCGGCCAACTGCCCGGCCGGGCAGTCAGGCGTAGGATCAATCACCGAGACAGCACACCCCATACGGCGTGCGGCCATCGCCATCATGCGGCCTAACTGGCCACCGCCGATAATCCCGATATGTGCAACTGGGTTTTGAATTTTACGCATAAAATAATTTTTATAAACATCGCGCATTACTTGCACGATTTTTTAAACTTCGAGCCTCATTATAGCGATATTCAGGCATGTTCCCAATAGAGATTAAATTTCGACATAGAAGCTGTATGTTTAGGCCCAGGGACAGCCCTTCCTGGATAGTCGAGAATTTCCTTCGCCAATGCTTCAAAAACTGGAAGCTATTGCTGATGGATATACGTTATATTCTGCCCATTCTAAATCAATCAGAATTATGTCTACGCTCGAACAAAACCTGAAGCACGTCGTTGATCTTGGCATCGAAAGCCTGTTCAAAAGACTTAATCGTGGCATCGAAAAAGAAAGCCTGCGCGTTGACCCCGACGGAACACTGGCAATGACACCCCACCCTAAGGCGCTCGGCTCAGCGCTTACAAATCCAGGAATTACAACGGATTACTGCGAAGCGCAGCTGGAATTCGTTTCGCCCATCAGTACAGACATCGATGAGCTGACAAATTTTCTCACCGACGCACATCACTTCACCTATCAGAATATCGGGGATGAAAAACTGTGGGTAAACTCCATGCCCTGTATTTTATATTCAGAGGAAAGCATCCCCATCGCACGCTTTGGCACCTCCAACGTTGGCCAGATGAAAGAAGTCTATCGCCTGGGCCTGGGCCATCGCTATGGCCGCTTGATGCAAACCATAAGCGGCATCCACTATAACTTCTCCCTGCCAATGGAGTTTTGGCCCCATTACCTGGAGAAAGACCCGGCATCTGTGAGCAAAGACGATATTTCAGCTCAGTATATGAACCTGATCCGTAATTTTCATCGTCATACCTGGCTGTTGTTTTATTTGTTCGGCGCCTCACCCAGTGTGTGTAAAACTTTCTTGCAAGGACACGAACATAATCTTGAAGAATATGCCGGAAACAGCTTTTACGCCCCCTACGCCACTTCCCTGAGAATGAGTGATCTGGGATACAGCAATGACGCGCAACGCAGCATAAAAGTTTCTTACAACAAGCTGGAAAATTTTACCGATTCACTGGTTAAAGCGATGAACACCCCGCACGCTGAATATCAGAAAATCGACGTCAAAATAGACGGAAAATACCAACAGCTAAACGCCAATCTGCTGCAAATTGAAAACGAATTTTACGGTTCTATTCGTCCCAAGCGAGTTGCCAAAAGCGGTGAGCGCCCGAGCCACGCGCTGATTGAACGAGGAGTAGAATACGTTGAAGTGCGCTGCATGGATTTAAACCCCTATGTACCGATCGGCATTGATCAGGAAACCATCGTATTTCTCGATATGTTTTTGCTCTATTGCCTGTTTGAGGACAGCCCGTATATGACAGCAGAGGAAACGCATACATGTACACAAAATAATCAACACGCCGTAATGCGGGGACGTGAACCGGGGCTGTTGCTGAACCGAAATGGCGATAAAATCACACTGACAAACTGGGCTGACCAGATAATAGAGGACATGCAGTCTATCGCGGAAATACTTGATTCTATTCATTTTACCCAGCGTTACACTCAGGTATTAGAACTGCAGTCAGAAAAAATCGCTGATGCCGGTCTTACGCCTTCCGGAGAAATATTAAACGACGTCAAAAACAACTATTCCAGTTTTTTTGAGTTTGCAATCACCCAGGCACGACAACACGAACGGTTCTTCAAACACCTGGTACAAAACCGCAATTCGAAAATGCAGTTTGAACATCAGGCCACCGAATCAATTGCCAAACAAAAACACATCGAAGAGAGCGATACCCTGTCTTTTGATGAATATCTCGCAGCCTATTTCGAACAATAGTCGGTTAAAATCAGACCCCGAAAATTAAACCTTCAGTCCCCGTAGCTCAGCCGGATAGAGCAGCCGCCTCCTAAGCGGCAGGTCGGACGTTCGAATCGTCTCGGGGACGCCATGTTCTATAGGGGACATGATACTTAATTGCGATAGGAATTAAGTTTCGTGTCCCCGGAACTCTCAGCCTATACTACTCCCACACGTTTCAGTGCTGAATTGAGCAAGCCGCACAATGGAAAAACCAGAAACACGCTGGAACCAACTAAAATCAAAGCCTTTTCAACCCCATAGGCATCACTCACAAACCCAAAAAATAAGGGCGCTATCGCTCCCGCTCCAATAGCAAGCGTATAAAACAAGCCATAGGCTCGTGATAGTTGATCAGCATCTACAAAATCCCCGATAGTGCCGTATAAAACGGATGACGTGCCGTTTAGGGCTAGTCCTAATACCGGCAATATTCCCCATATCCATGGTGTACTGCTATAAACAAACGCGATAATCAAAATACCGGTAAGGGCCTCTGTAATCACAATCGTTCTAATGATCCCTACTTTTTCCGCGATCAATCCACATACCAGTTTACCCGTTGCACCCCCGGCGAAAACCAGACCCAGGGCCACACCAATTTGCGCGCCATTAACACCCTTGCTGATCAGGAGAAACGGCATAAATGTCAAAAATGCAGAACGACAGGACATATCGACCATACTTGTCATTGCCAATACAGAAAAACCAGAGCGGTCGGCAATCCCCCACCCCTTGAATTGTTTTTTTTGCGTGCTATTGGATATTGCAACTTTGGTAAGGTTCCCGATTAAAAAAAACAGAAGCAGTGCTGAAAAAACCATAATGGCGCCATAGACTAAAGCTCCTTGCTGCCAGCCCCAAAGATGAATAATTGCAGCGATACCGATGGGAACAACGACTTTCCCCAGGTCACCGGTAAAGTTGTAAATACCTAAAGCTGCGCGTACTCGACCCGAGCGATATGCCCGCGATACAAGCGTCGACGCCAGCGGATGCTGCGTCGCGGCACCCGTCCCAAGAATCAATATTGCAATAAGTAAACTAATATACCCGGATGCAAATGCAGTTAAAATCAGACCAACGCCTGCTAAAGCGGTACCAATACTAAGTACACTCTTTTCACTATATCTCTCAGCCAGAAATCCCGCCGGAATCTGAAAAAACGCCAGCGCACCCGATGAACACATTTTGATCAAACCTACCTGCGCATGCGAAAGCCCAAATGCTTCCGCCCACAACGGCAAAAACACATACTGACAATCAGTCAATCCATCATGGATAAAATGAGCAAACCCACTCGCCGTAAGCGTATTACGCTTTTGCTTATCCGTCACCATAGATTCGGTTACAACTTGCCCTGAAGACATTGATTCGTATCTATAGAATTAAATAAATCTAATATGCTCATCCCTACTGAACAGTCTGTTGAATCATTATTGTAATCGTTCTCTGAGTATTTCATAGGGCGTTAAACCATTAAATGCACCTTAAGGAAAGTTACATATGGCGTCCCCGAGTCCATAAATGATGGCCGTCCTGGCCATCATCCTGCCGGCGTCATAAATGCGGGTTGATTGGTTCCCGACCAATCAATCGGACGTCCGGCCTGTCGCTTAGAGCCTGTCCTCGGCTCGACCGGGGAAGGCGGCTAGCTTTCCAAAAGGTTCTGACCACGTACACAGTATTACTACGACTTTTCATAATGTCCTAGTCGGCGACGGTTACGCGCGGGGCAGGCAATTTATTGAGTTCATGTTTAGTGATGAGGCCACTCAGATCTACTCAAATCATGGTCTTCAATGGCCGAAACAGTAGGGAGTAGCGTCCATTAAAAATGCCACCCGGGGGTGGCAAAGAGGACGAGAATAAAACCCTTATTATTTATTGAAATTTATAAACAACGATGATGTCCAGATTTTTGCATCATCAACCTGTCGAGCAACGACATAGACAGGGCGATGACCGTGTGGTCCATTCCCGGGGCCAACTTCAAAATTACCGGACACTTCACGTGGCGCATCACTATCGCTCATCCGCTCCATCGCCAGGAACATGTCTACACCCGGCAAGTCTTTCTTGAGTCGTGCTGCTTCGAGTAACTCGGCGCCAGTTAACTCCCAGGTAAAGGTTGGGCAGTGAACAAACGGATTACCTTTTAAGGGGTCACCTACTTTTACATAACCATCGATGGTACCTTCGATCTTGATTTTCGCTGTCGCTAGATGTGAAACGTCCATTTCAATGGCATCGACGTCGCCATAAGTATCACTCTTGAAACCTACGGTTGTTGCTGTTTCTCGCCAACAGGTTTCTTCCTTGTGCTCAAAGCCCAGACCCTCAAATTCATTGATGACAGCATTGGTAATGGTGATCTTGCCCTTCCAAACGGCCCAGCGATAACGGTCTTTTATACGTGCACCACCCCAACGAAAACGAATCTTTCGATCGGAGTAACCCAGTTCTTCCTGCAGGTCACGTCTCCATATCTCACCGTCCTGATCGTAAGCCACGATTTCATCCCAGCCTGCATCACCAAGGAAACGATAATTTACCTGTGCCGCACCTGTATGTTCGAACTCGTCACCCATGATGTACTTACCACAGCTTGTCAAACCAAAGGTCCGCTCACCGGTTGAGGCAAAGGTATGACGTTTACGTAAGGCTTTGCCAATCGCCTTGCGCGATAATTCGGGTGAGATCACACCGGAGATACCACCCTTGGTTCCGAATACCGCCGTACCCGGTACTCCACCACCGCAACGACCGCGGTGTTCGTCACCGGCCATACTCGCACCGATCTTGTAACCACGCTGCATCACATCCTGATATAACCAGCCAAAGTGGCCCCAGGCTGAACCAATCTCTATTAATTTTTCTAACTCCGGATGATGCCAGTCCATTATGCAACGACGACCGCCAACGTGGGGGGTTAACAAATGACCTTCTGGATCATGAATATAGGCCGCCCATAATTCTTCTAACGGCCAGGCGCCCGGGTCAGCAACCGTGGTACCGGAATCTTCATTCCAGTCTACTGAACGCACATGCGTGCCATCTTTTAAATACGGGAACTCCGGCTCATCATCATGCAGAAAGATTACGTTATGATCACCACCGGCACAGGAGCTACCACACCATTCCGTTCCCGGATAGGCGACGAACTCACCGTCTTTTGTGATCTCCCGAATTAACGCAACTGTTTTTTTCCAACGCTCGGTAGTGATATTGAAGTCATTGTGCGCAAAAGCCAGCACATCCAGACCAGTCACATCTCGCCCATAGGTCAGGTTATAACTGGTAGAGTTGGTACCAACCGTATCTTCTGAGTGAACATGCAGGTCCGTATAAAAAATGCGTGGGAAATCTAGCTCTTTATCAATCGTGACATAAAAAGTATGTTGTTTGACAGCAGCATGATCCGGCAAAACTGCAGTTATTATTAACTCACCCGGCTTATCCGTTGGTACATCTTCCAGCAACTGTACAGCCCAGCCTTCTTTGGGCAAAGTGATGTCTTTTTCGTAACAATCCTTGCCATCCAGGGTTGCCTTTAGGTGTACCTTGTCAGGACGTGACCAGCAGGTATTACCCCACTCATCCTCGGCGCGAATACGTAATGGGATTTTCTCACCCTGTCTGACCAGACGCGATCCCGACCATTGCAATAGCGCGGGTGCACCCGGTTTGATATTAATCGTCAGGTCTGGTTCAACTGCAGCAAAACGTGAGGTACCTAACGGATCCGCATAGCAGCGAAATTTGAAAAACTCTTCAGTGAAAGTTTGTACTCGTGTGCCCGACCCGCCAAAGCGACGATCGCCCAGACGAATAATAATATGATCGCCCGCTTTCAAATAGCCATCATAGGTATCTACGATCACAGCCTTCTGGAATGGACGCTCATGCCCCTTTTGGTCAAAGCGCACAGACAGTTTTTGTACTGAAGCAGTACTTTGTCCCTCGACAGTAGGTGCCGCATGATATTCGGCAGAGACATAGTTTGCTGCCTTTGGATCGGTAGTTTGGAATAACTCCCAGTCTGAATAGAAACGGAAGGTCGCTTTAAACCAGGACCCATCCGCCATACCAGACTGTCCCAATGTGTAATCAATAATAATTTCCTGCCATGAACCAGCCGTCATCTCTTCGATATTGCAGCTGACCGAGCCAAGAAATGGCATATCCTTGGTCTTTGCATACAACCCGATTGGTGCCGTGTAATCGCCGAGTTTTTCTTTTAATTCAGCATCCGTCATTTTTTTCATGGATATAACCTCTTAATTTTATACTCTCTGATTGCTTTAAGTCCTGGCCCCGCCAGGCGGGCTCGCCGGCCGGACCGTTCCAGACCCTTCATCCTAGTCTAGCGTGGGACTTTGTCCGCTCCTGTCGCGCGGGCGACAAACACAGCGCTATTTCTCAGTCGCCCTTGTGCTGCCCTGCCGCAGCAGCAGCGGCTTCAATTTGTTTCTTGCGTCCGTCCCTTATGCTGCCCCAGAAGGTACGCGCAACCATGAACAGGGTAAGCGCCATCAGCCCCATAGCAACTGGACGTTGGAAAAACATGTACGGGTCGAACTCGGAAATAATCACAACCTGCTGTAACGCACGTTCCCATTCCGGCACCAGGATGAAGCCGATCAGGAAGGCCACGTAGGAGAAATCGAACTTTCGCATAAAGTAGCCGATGAAGCCGAAAGTCAGCATAACGCCCACGTCGAACATGGACGACTTGCCCAGGTAAGCCCCCATAATGCAGGTGAATACCACGGCCGGGTACAGGATCAACGCCGGAATATTGACTGCTTTGCAGAAAAAACGAAGCCCAAACCGCCCGATCACCAGTAGAAACAGGCTGGCCAACACCAGGCTGCCATAAATGCCGTACATAAGCTGGGCATTTTCCTTAAACATTAAGGGGCCCGGCTGCATGCCGTGGATCATGAACGCACCCATTAGCATGGCGACGGCCAGGTTACCGGGAATGCCGAGGACGAACAGCGGTATCAGGCTGGAAGCCACCACCGCGCTGTTAGCTGACTCGGATGCTGCGATACCTTCCAGACGGCCCTTGCCGAATTCCTCCTTATGCTTTGATCGCTTCATCGCCTGGTCGTAGGACATGAACGACGCCACTGGCGCCCCCAGTCCCGGCATGGCACCGACACCGATACCGATCAGACTGCCACGCAGCAGTGTTTTATAGTTTGCGATAAATTCCTTGAACGACAGCATCCGGTCTTTGAGCTTCGACGAGAACACATTGGTCACCTGTACACCACCACCCTTTACGGTAAACTTCTCCAGCTGTATCAGAATCTCCGAGAACGCCAGCAGGCCGATGGCCACCGGAATGAGCGACAGTCCGCTACCGAGCTGATAGATATCAAAGGTGAGCCGGGGCAATGCGGTGACCGGTTCGGTACCGATCAGCCCCACCAGCAACCCGAATGTGGCTGCGATCATGCCACGGGATATGGATTTGGTGCCGATCCCCGCGATGATAGTCAGCGCCAGGGAAATCAGCGCAAAGATTTCCGGCGGTCCCATGAACAGGGCCACCGCGGCGAGCGGTGCAGCGATCATAATCAGCACCATTGTCGCGACGATGTCCCCGGCGACAGAACTGTACAGAGCCATGCGTAGCGCCTTTTCACCTTTCCCTTGCTGGGTGAGTGGATAGCCGTCCCAGGAGGTGGCTGCTGCCTCCGGCGTGCCTGGCGTGCGCAACAACACTGCCGACACAGCACCACCGAAGAACGCGCCCTTATTCAACCCTACCAAGAATCCGATGGCGGTTAACGGCGTCATATAATAGGTAACGGGAATAAACAGCGCGATAGCCATTGGGCCATTGATGCCGGGGATAGCCCCGATCAGCACACCCAGGGCGACGCCTATAAACACAAACATCAGGCTGGCGGGTGAAATGGAGTCCAGCAGCCCCGCAAAAATCATATCCATAGTGGTTGTATCCCGTGTCCTGTTTTTATTGTTAGAAAAGTTGAGGACCCGGCACGGGCACGCCGAACCCGTAGCGCATGACAACGTAGAGCGTTATCACCAGAACAACGGACACCACTGTCGACTGGATCCACTTGCGACTACCGATGGCGAACTGGAAAATCATCAGAAACACAAAAGCCGAGGGCATATAGCCGACATAATCGACGGCCACCACAAGCAGTGCGCTCGGAATCATGATCATGGCCAGATGGAGCAGCTTTACCCGTCCGACCTGGGTGAAGCCGCTTTCCTCGGACAAGTCCTCGGGAAATTCCGCCTCCTCTGGTGGTATAGGCTTGTTCATGAAGCGGGCCATGGCAATACGCACCAGGGCAAGAGACACCATCACCAGCATAATACCGACAGAAACATTAGGAACGAGCGCTGGCGAGGCGCCGTAGCCAGGGTAAGGTGGTGTATAGGTGGGAATGGCCCAGGTGAGCATCAAAATGCAAAACCCGGTGATCAACAAATAGGCGATCGTTTCTCTTTGTATTCTTGTCAAGTGTTTTATCTCTGTATATCGACTGCTCTATGATGCCACTTTTCTCTTCATGGGCATACAGCACCGCTGTTAATATGCTGTGCGATATTGCTACCCGGTCGGACCGGGGCTCGTCTTTTCGTTTCCTCCACCGCCCCGGGGGCGGGAGCCCCTCGATTCGGCAATACGATTACTTCTTCGCCTGCTCGCCGAAGGTTGCGTACTGGTCCTTCACAGTCTGGTCGGCGTGTGCTTCGCCCCATTCCACAGGTCTCATCAACAGGTTACCCGTAATGAATTCCTGGGTTTCCTTGTCATTCGCCAGCTGGTCGGCAGCGGCCAGGAGTTTCGCCTTCACAGTCGCATCCAGACCTTTTGGTGCGACCAGGGCAACGACCATTTCCACCTGTTCATCGTAGCCCTGTTCCCGCAAGGTCGGTACATCAGGAATCGGTGGTAGACGATCGCCCAGGGCCGCAGCGATCAACTTGATGGTGCCTGCTTCCACATGCTTATAAAGGATCGCACCCACGTAGCCGACGGCCGCATGGCCACCGGTCACAGCCTTGATCACGGACGGGCCACCTTTGGACGGGATCAAGGATAAATTAACGCCTTCCTTCTTTGCGATACGCTGAAGGGCATCGCGATCATCGGCACCGTGGAACATGGCGACCATGGCCTTGTTGTTCTCCTGGTGCCAGGCGAATGCCTCTTTCAACGTGTTCCAGGGCTTATCGGCCTTGGAAATGAAGCCGCTGGAATTCAGTGCTACCAGGGTCAGGTAGTCGAAGTCGTCGAGCTTATAGAGCAACTTGCCGTGGTGCGGCGCGTAGGTATATGCAGTCAGCGAGGTTACGCCGATGTTATAACCGTCGGGCTTGGACTTACTGAGTTCCGTCGCCATCACGGTACCGTGGGAGCCGGTCACGTTCTTTACGTTGATGGGCTGTCCCAGAATCTTGCTCATACGCTGGCTCAGGCCACGAGCCAGACGATCGATCTGTGCGCCAGGCTGGGTCATGGTCATGAACGTAATGGGGCGGGTCGGGTATTCGGCTGTGGCGGTGCCAGTAATGGACACCATCACAAGGCCGAGCCCAAGGGTAAGCAGTTTTTTCATTGTCATTCCTCCGTATCGTTGGATCATTGATGTTATCTTGCCCTAAATTTTAGGGATGGTTTCTTTACTTTATCTTACAATATTTCATATTACTAACGACTATGAGTTTAACCAATGTGTGTAGGTAAAATTGTCACCTAGGTGACAATGTTGCACAGACGACTTTACATTTGAAAATAGGAATAAACATACAATCTAATATTTGATAAACCAAATGAACCTGCTTGATAAACAGGTAATAGGAATTAGCACCTGAAGTTTGGATACAAACGACTCTCTATCGCTGATTTCCTTCATCCTGGTAACTATATTTCTCTGGCAACTGTGCATCTGGCATGCCATGATAGGCATCAGAGAGTTTGGGAGGATTAATCCAGTGAGTACCATCAGAAGGCCTGTTGTGGATCCGCTAGTGTATGTCAGCGCGAATGTCAGGGCCAATGACTTTTTCAGTATCGATGACGGGGTTGATGCCTGGTCCGACGCCCACGCGAATTTCTTGTCCAGCCTGTCGGAGGCGGAGACATTTGATCTTCTGAAATGCTCACGCCAACAGGACCTGGAGTCCCGTGAACACCTGTTCCACGCCGGTGATCGCTCCAACGACGTCTATATCGTTGCCAGCGGCTGCATCCGCTTGTTTCAAATCTCGTCCACCGGCAAGGAAACCATCCTGTGGCTCAGCTTCCCGGGCGAGATCTTCGGCATGGCCGAACTCTGGCGGGGCAATGGCCGGCAGATCCACGCTCTAGCGAACGAAGCTGCCCAGGTTTATTCCATCAGCCACAAAGACTTTACCAACTTTCTCGGCATACACCCGGAAGCCGCTATGAAGGCCATCGGTATCCTGTCAGCCCGAGTCCGCGCGTTCGGTTACGTCCTGGTGGGATTGGCTTCCGACAACGTAAAAACTAGCATCGCCCGCTTACTGATGCGTTTGGCTGCCGCGTCGTCGGGCGCACACCGCTGTGCCGGCTCTGGTGAAGGTGAACTGTGCGTAAACGTGCGTCTGACGCATCAGGACATCGCCAACCTGATAGGCGCCAGCCGCCAGACCGTCACGACGACACTGTTGCACTTTCGTAAGCAGGGAGCGATTCGAATGGTGAACCATCATATTCACATTGTGCAGCCCGAAAATATGCACCACCTCCTTGAACTGAGCGCGGCGTAAGGCCCCACTCACGACGCTATTGAAGAGTCCACTGCACTGGCCACCGGAAGCCGCACTCTATCCGGAAGAAGCAGTGCGCGCCTTTGCTGCGCCCGGCAGCAACCTGGCATTGGACTTCCACGGCGATCCTGCGACAGCAGGACTGGCCCTTTTTTCCGATGGCAATCACCACATGGCGCTAGAAGCATCTGTGCGCGCCTTTCTTGCCGCCAACCCAGATGTGGGCGATGTGTTCTACACCACCACCCCACCCATGCCACTGATGGATGCACTAAAGGGCGACGGCCTGGTGGTCGGTAACCTGCGGATAAGCCGTAAGCCGGAAGTGTTTATCAGTCCCGGCGGGATTCTAGATGATCTGGTAGACGCTGGCTTCATGACCGGGCACGTACCGTTCGCCGAAAGTCGAGGCAATGTTCTCCTGGTGCGCAAGGGAAACCCTAAGGGCATTTCCTCTGTCGCGGACTTGCTGTCTGACGATGTCACCGTGGCGTGCTCTAACCCTGTGACAGAAAAAGCCAGCTACGTGGTTTATGAGGAAGCGGCCAGAAATCAGGCGCAGGAGGAAGGCACGGACCAGGACGCGATGGTGACGAAACTGTCCACGGCGGGCTCGAGGACTGTACATTCGCAAGTCATCCACCACCGGGAAGTGCCGGAACTAATCAGCGCGGGTCACGCTGACGCGGCTGTGATCTACTATCACCTGGCGCTCCGATATACCCGAATCTTCCCCGATATATTTGAATTTGTGAATATTGGGGGGGTGCTTTCGGGGCAACCCTCCCCCACGAATACCACAACGCGCTATCACATCGGGCTCGTCGGGGACGGCGGCAAATGGGGTGAACATTTTGTTTCGTTCATGCAAGGCGATACCGTGCAAAGCCTGTACGAGGAACACGGGCTTGTGCGCCTGTGCTGAAATCATATCAGTAAAGGTGTCGGTGCAAAAGATGCGCTTCCCTGTTAACTCAGGCATTATGGCTTCTTTGCGCAAATATAGATGTTTCGTCAAGTGCGTAAACAGGGCCCCTTTTATTAGCAACAAAATCTCTTCGGTCTTAAAATCCCTGGCGATTTCGATCTTACTTGAAACACCGGACTATATATTCCAGGGTCTGAATCAGGCACAACTCAGTACATAATGTCACATCATGCCGTAGTGAAATATTCTTATCGCACGTACTTTATTTTAGCAAGTTTTTGTTTGCATCTGTTTACCGCTAACAGCGTATACGCTGCACCCGACGGTGAGCAACTGTATCGCGAGCATTGTATCGCCTGTCATGGCACAAAAGGCAGTGGTGGAATTGGTTTGCCCCTGGTAGCCCAGACACTGGGCACCGTCAGCGATGACTATATCTACAAAACCGTGCGCAATGGACGGCCGGGACGAATCATGCCAGCCTATGAAACGCTAAGCGATGCACAAATCCGCGCGTTAATTGACTACTTGCGAATTTGGGCACCGAAAAAGGCAATTTCTGAATTACAGGCACGGGGGGATGTCGTCAGAGGAAGAATACTGTATGCAAAGCATTGCGTAAGCTGCCATGGTGAAGACGGTTCGGGTGGCGACGGTACAGGTGTAACATTTTCCCGACCACGCAGTTTTCGCATTATGCCGCCCGCACTGAATAATCGGGGATATTTGAATGCCGCGTCCGATGGCGTTATTCGTCACACCATTGCCAATGGCCGACCCGGCACCGAGATGCTGGCATTTTCGGAACGTTTGACGAATCAGGATATTGATGACATTATTTTGTTCATTCGATCCTTCAAAGAACAGCCGTCCGAAGTCACGCAGGAGACAGCATCCATATCGCATATCGTTACTTCGCCCTATGGTTTCGAGACCACAATTCAGCGCGTCAGGGAAGCTCTGAAAGGTAATAATTTTCGTGTTTTCGCCGATCGATACCTGGAACAGGGGTTGACTGAATTTGAGGATCAGTATTCACGGAAAATTCGCATTCGATTTTGCAATTTTGAAAGTTTATATGGCATGTTGGGTATCGATCCACGCCTTGGAATTCTACTGCCCTGTGGAATCACCATTGTCGAGCAGGATGATGGTAGCGTCATTCTTGTTGCAATGAATGTCAATACCATTGCAGCTGTATTAAATATGATCAGTTGACTGCGATTTCTGCAGCCATGGATGAGGCCATTACCCTGGTCATGGAAGAGGCAACGTTTTGATCTATCGATTTCGCCTGTTGGCTTTTCTGCTCGCACCGCTTTGGTTTTTTTCGTTGTCCGCCCATGCTCTGGGTATATTGATGGCCCGTTCATCAATGAATTTTGACGACACCCTCGAGGCACTCAAGATCAGTATCGTAGAACATGGCTATGCCGTCGCCCATGTACAACGTTGTGATGGCGGTATGCGCAGCATGGGGTATGAGACGGACAACTACAAAACGGTTTTTTTTGGAAAATATGATGAGATCACCACCCTCTCCAAAAAACACCCTGAGTTGATACCGTATTTTCCATTAAAAATTGCAATCATTGCCGAAGGAAAAGAAACTATTCTGGCCACCTTAAACCCAACCGTACTGGGTGAATTGTTATCAAACAAGGCCTTGCAGATCCAGTCCCAGCGCTGGCACAGCGACATCATATCGATAATGGCAGATATGCGTTAAGCCTTAACAGAGATTCGAACCCGAATAATTCAATCGCGTTGTGCCAACGTCAGTTCTACCGTATTAATAGTGCGCACCACAGAGCTTGCAGGACGGCCGTGTAGAGAAATCGAAAGGCCAGGGTTTAATTTCAGGCATTTACTTAGGGGGTAGGAATGTCGAGTTCCTGTATGGAATCCCTTCAGGTCCTAATTCTGGTACAGACATTCGCGAGCAAATTTTCACTATTCCTCTATACTTCAATTATGAAGTTACGGTCACAAACACTATTCTTCTCCGTCGCGCTGGCGCTGAGTTATACAGCGGGCAGCCAGGCGGCTGAAAACTCGACCGCCACGTTATTGAGCGCCTCCAATAACACCGAATATACCCATGAAGTTGCGGAGGACACTGACAGCACACCTGCTTCTGAAACCGTGGGCACACTTGATTTATCCATAGAAGCACAAACCGAAGAACGCGGCGACTGGACTGTTGCAGGCGACCTGCGCCCCATCTTCGCCTACGTCGAAGTAGAGGATGCTAAGGGCGGGATTGCCCGCAACGAAGATCTCGGGCTTCGGGCCAGGCTTAATGTTAGCAAGCACCTCACAACATCGTTTCGGTTAGGCGCCGGTGTGGCCGGGCGCTGTATTACAGACGATTGCGATATTGATTGGGTAATGCAGACTGAAATCCCTACCCCCAACGGCCTTGCTAATGGCCAGCTCACCTTCGATGAACTGTATGCGCATTTGGCGCGCGGGGGTAAGCAGCGTTTTGATATTCTTGCAGGCCGTTTCCAGTCTCGTTTTGTATTGCGTGGTGGTGTCTATGCCAAGTCTCTGGATCACAATGACAGCAATAATACTCGCATTACCTGGACCGATGGCCTGCACGCCTCGCACCTGGGGCCGGGCGGTTGGCGCAGCCAGTTTGTCATTCAGCACAATAGTCGGGACGGAACAGGTAGTATTCGTCGCGGCCCAATCAATTTTGATGATAGCAAGGCCAGCGAAACCTACCTGCTCGCTTTCGAAAACGTCCGCTCCTGGGGACCGTTCGTGCAACGTAGCGCAAACATCTCCTACCTGCCTGCCTCACTACTCAAGGATAACGACCTGCAGGGTCGGCGAGAAGACTATTGGGGACTGGTCGGCAGGCTGGCCGTGCGATGGCCTCAACGTTCTCGGGGCATACGATTTAGGGGCGGGCTGGAAGCAGGCTACGCACCACAAACCCCTACA
>PVMS01049930.1_pt1 | contig 25437 bp, 28 predicted proteins | sample 1853461 | NCBI WGS metagenome assembly PVMS01 (sample SAMN08582032, study PRJNA380276) | Marine sediment metagenome, whole genome shotgun sequencing project. | isolation source: ocean sediment barecode stripped | collected 2017
GCTCTCGTAGAATGCCCGCGCATTACCAAGGCCAATGACCGCAAGCGACTCGTCCGTTCCCGGAATGGCTCGTCGTGGCAAAGCCATGCGACTACTGGAATCAACCCCCGATGGAAACACCATTGCGAGTGCCGCCGAACTAAGCAGATGCAAAAACTCCCTGCGAACAAGCATGTTACGTATCTCCTGATTTGGATGCAGTGACACCATGACACGTCAGAGCATAGGGAAAACAAAGCATATTTTGGTCGGCTCTTCGACAAAATGCATCGAACGGTTCCCCAGACCTGATTATTCTTTTAGCCTACTCTGTTGAACTGTTGGAGGCCAGTTAAGGCCGGGGTTGGGCATGTTTAAAAAGGGCCGGAATAGCTTGTGATCTCAACCGGTCTACGCAACACACTGGTTAAATGCCCCCGGTTCACTCCTGCTCCATCTGTGCTTCAATTTCCGCCAATACATCATCCAGGCTGATATGCCGGACATCCGTACCCAGCACCATGTAGATAATATGTTCGGCAATATTCTGGCAGCGGTCACCCAGACGTTCCAGCGAGCGCACCGCCCACATGATGTTCATAACAGCCGGTATGGCATCCCTGTCATTGCACATTCGCTGGATAAGTTTCTTGATGATTTTTTTATACTTTTTGTCGACTTTCCGGTCTGCTTTGACCACTAAAACAGCGGTATCAACGTCGGTACGTGCGAAGGCATCCAACACCTGGCGCAACATATCACGCACCATGTCACCCATCAGGGTCAATTCGGTGCGCACATCATCCTGCAACGCGCCATCCATATCCTTACGCGACATTTTGGCGATGCGCTTGGCTTCGTCGCCGATACGCTCCAGTTCATTGATGGTTTTGCTGACCGTCATGATTAACCGCAAATCGGTTGCCGCAGGCTGACGCCGGGCTACAATGCGGGTGCATTCTTCATCGATTTCAACCTCAAGTGAATTGACCACGGCATCGGCGTCGATCACATCACCTGCAAGCTCACGCTCGTCATTAACCAGCACCTTCAGTGCATTGGCTAACTGCTCTTCAACCACGCCGCCCATGTGCAATACTTTGCTGCGGACGTCTTCCAGTTCTTCATTGAAGCGCTGGGAAATATGTTGGCCAAGATGTAAGTCGCTCATTTGGATATCCTCAAAATTATCAGCCGTAACGACCGGTGATGTAGTCTTCAGTTTTCTTCAGACGGGGTTTGGTAAACACCTGGTCGGTCGCACCAAATTCAATCAGCTCACCCATGTACATAAAAGCAGTATAGTCAGAAACACGCGCTGCCTGCTGCATATTGTGGGTAACCATGATGATCGTGTATTGCGATTTAAGCTCGGTGATCAGTTCCTCAACCTTGAGGGTCGAAATCGGGTCAAGCGCTGAGCAGGGCTCATCCAGCAGGATGAATTTTGGTTGTACCGCGATCGCCCGGGCAATCACCAGACGTTGTTGCTGACCACCAGACAGACCAAATGCTGAATCATTCAAACGGTCTTTGACCTCATCCCATAAGGCCGCGCCCTTGAGAGCCCACTCGATGGTTTCATCCAGTTGACGCCGCTTGTTGATGCCCTGGATACGCAGTCCATAAGCAACATTTTCATAAATCGTCTTGGGGAATGGATTAGGCTTTTGAAAAACGATACCCACTTCCCTGCGCAATTCAGCAACATTTACATTGTCGGCATATATGTCCCGCCCGTTGAGCAATATCTCACCATCAATGCGGCAGATATCAATCAGGTCGTTAAGACGGTTAAAGCAACGCAATAATGTAGATTTACCACAGCCACTCGGGCCGATAAATGCAGTGACCTGCTTCTCCGGAATGCACAGGCTGATTTCATTCAGGGCGCGGGCTTCTCCGTAGTACAGATTCAGATCAGTCACGCTTACAGCGACCGGGTGGCCGTTAAAGTCGTCCTCTGCAACAGCGGTTGGTAATTTATCTTGTTGTGTCATGTTTCAAGTCCACGATATTTTTCACTCAATTTGTTGCGCACCCGGATAGCAACCAGGTTCAATAGCACGATCACAACGACCAGCAACAGGGCAGTCGCGTAAACCAGTGGTCTGGCAGCTTCGACGTTCGGGCTTTGAAAACCCACATCATAAATATGAAAACCAAGGTGCATGAATTTTCTGTCCAGGTGCAGGAACGGTGCATTGCCGTCTAGTGGCAGCGCCGGTGCCAACTTGACCACACCGACCAGCATCAACGGTGCAACCTCACCCGCCGCACGTGCAACCGCCAGGATCAGACCGGTCATGATACCGGGTGATGCCATCGGTAATACCGTGCGCCACAGCGTTTCCCATTGAGTTGCACCGAGGGCGAGACTACCTTCGCGGATACTACGCGGAATTCTGGAAAGCCCTTCCTCAGTTGAAACGATAACCACCGGCAGGGTCAGTAAAGCCAGTGTCAGGGAAGCCCAAAACAAACCACCGGTACCAAAGGTCGGTGCTGGCAGCGCCTCCGGGAAGAACAGTTGATCAATGCTGCCACCCAGGGTATAGACAAAAAAGCCCAGACCAAATACGCCGTAGACGATGGATGGCACCCCGGCCAGGTTATTGACCGCAATACGGATAAAGCGTGTAAATAAACCCTGACGTGCGTATTCCTTGAGATACACCGCAGCCACAACACCCAGTGGCGTCACAAAAACGCTCATTAGCAACACCATCAGCACGGTTCCGAATATGGCCGGGAATATGCCGCCTTCTGTGTTGGCTTCACGCGGGTCATCGCTGACAAATTTCCATGCATTATGGAAGAACTGCCCGAGTTTTCCGGCCAGGCTCATCTGATTCGGACGATGCGCATCAACGATTGATGACAACGGCATTTCGAGTTCCTGCCCATCCGCAGTGGTCACTACCACTGCGTCTCTCTGAAGGGCGGCATACAAGTCAGTCAGTTCCTGCTCCAACTGGCCATACTCCTGTTGCAGCAATGCACGCTCGGTATCAATTTTGCCAAGACTTGCTGCATCATCCCTACCCTTCAGTTCGAGGCTACGCTGCTCCAGACGCAAGTCTTCAAGTAGATAGTTAACCCGCCCAATACGGCTTTTCTCAAGATCGTGAATTTCATCTCTTAAATTATTTGCGTGTTCAAGACTGCTCTGAAAATCACCCCAGGTGTCCGCATTCCCGAGTAGCTGACCTGCCTGCCTGACACCGATCAGTCGGCCAATAAAAACACCCCATTCTTCACGTTCCAACACAAGCATGCTGTGTGGCTTGCCAATGGATTTAATGGATGGCTCAAGTATCCAGCGGAAATCCTGGCCACTGATGTCACGATTACCGGTTTTGATCAGGTAACGGGTGACGAATTCGGTATCTGCTGCAATCTCCAGACCCGATTCACGTAAACGACGGGCGGTCACCCTTTCCTCTTCACGTATCTGGCCGGCGATGACGACCTGGTTGCCGTCTTCCTGCTGGTATACGATTTCCTGTACCGCCAGAGGCCAGAAATGCCCCATGCCACGCATACCGATCAGCAACAATAAGCCGACCACCAGTAAAATGCTGGCACTGACCGCAGCGGCATTCAGCCAAACCCACGGGGTGCCATCAGCAATCCATTTTGCCAGGGACTTTGTACCCGCTGATTTCATACCGGCACCCTCACAACGAACTGTACTTTTCGCGCAAACGCTGGCGAATCAATTCAGCACCGGTGTTAACTACAAAGGTGAACATGAACAGAACCAGGGCCGCCAGGAACAAGACCCGGTAGTGCGAACTATTGAGCGCGGATTCCGGAATTTCCACGGCAATATTTGCCGCCAGTGTGCGCATACCTTCAAACAGGTTCCAGTCCATGATCGGTGTATTACCGGTTGCCATTAACACGATCATGGTCTCACCGACGGCACGGCCTAGACCAATCATGACAGCGGAAAACATACCTGGACTGGCGGTCGGCAGTATCACCCTTACCAGGGTTTGCCAGGGTGTCGCGCCCAGTGCCAAAGAGCCATCGGAAAGTGACTTGGGTACACCATAAATTGCATCTTCGGCAATCGAGAAAATGGTCGGTATCACCGCAAATCCCATTGCACAGCCGACCACCATGGCGTTTCTCTGATCATAGGAGATACCCGCTTCCTGGCTCAGCCAGGTACGCAGGTCGCCGGCAAAGAACAGGTTTTGCAATGGCCCGACAACTTCAATTGACAATGCCCCCAGAATGACCAGCACGGGTAGCAGCAATAACGGCTCCCAGCCTTCAGGAACGAAACGCTTGATCTGCCATTCGGCGTGGGTCCAGAACCATGCAAATACTAACAATCCCGCTGGAAGCACGATCATCAGGGCCAGGATGCCCGCCAGGTTTTCTTCAAGATAAGGTGCAAACCATAGCCCTGCCAGGAAACCAAGAATCACCGTTGGCAAGGCCGCCATGATCTCAATGGTTGGTTTGACCATTCTGCGTAAAGCAGGCGACATAAAGTAGGCGGTAAAGGCTGCGCCTGCCAGTGCCAGTGGCAGCGCGAATAACATCGCGTATAAGGATGCTTTCAAGGTGCCGAAAGCCAACGGCGTAAGACTGAATTTTGGCTCAAACTCATTGTTGGAGGCTGATGATTGCCAGACGTAATCCGGCTCGGTGTAGTTCTCATACCAGACCCTGGACCAGAGTGACGAAAATGAAACCTCCGGGTGCTCGTTATCGATATCAACAAAGTCCGCGCTACCGTCTTTATTGACGACCAGCATTCCGGAAGCCCGTGGCGCCAACGCCAGTGCTGCGGGTATCCCGGCGTTGAGTTTTTGCCTGAGAACGGTCCGGCCTGCAGTGCTGTGATAGATTGCCAGGTAACCCTTCGCATCCACCGATGCGAACCCTTTGCGGCGCTGCTCCGGAATAATCTCAAGAATCGCACTTTGCTGGCCGTCAAAACGCCTGATCACTTCCAGCCGGTATTGATTATCCTCGTCCCGAACCGGAAACAATTGCGTAATCACGCCATTGCTATCGCCAGCCAGTACGGAAATCCCGCCCAGCAACATGCTCATGCTGCTGATACCACCACCGGATACCTTGACGACCTGCTTTTCCTGCATACCAGCAGTTTTGATGAAGTGTACCTGCCCGTCAGTATCGCCCAGGTACAACCAGCGATGATCATCACTGATCGCCACGGCGCTTATTTCAAAATCTACATCCAGGCTTCTGACCGAACTATCGAGGCTGATTTCGCCACTAAGAAAGTTTTCCTGTTTGCTGTTCCATTCAATCCGCACCCGCCCATCAGTTCCAATCGCTGCCAGCACCAACTCTGTTTCGTTATCGGACAAGGTCAAACCGGTCAAGCCACCGTCCGGCATCAATTGCCGTTGTTCATTGCCGTATGGAAAATCGAGTGAGGGGATTATTTTTCTTTGCTCCACACCGGCTGAAAAATCCGTGCGGTAACGAAGCTCAATCAATTGCACCTGGCCGTTATCAAATCCAACCGCCAGCAAGCCGCTATTACCCTGGTCAGCTGCCACCGCCACGACCTGCTGATCATCTTGCGCAAGCCTGGTTGTTTCAATCGATTGCAGACCGTCGCGGGTAAAAAACTCGGCCACGCCACTTTCACTTAGCCTGAATGCGACCTGCTGTTGCTCTTCAAGTGACAGGAAAACGGTGCTGTCATCACCCCAGGAAGGGCTGCCTTCAATACTGCTTTGCGTCATTGTTGCCGGTAAAAACAAAGGTGAGACAACATAGATCAGGTAAAAAAGAATCAGCAACACTGCTGCAATAACCACCAGCCCACCCAGGCCAATGATTTTGCGCGCCAACAGGTCTTTACGACTGCGCCAGCGATGAAAATTATCCGATCGCATGGCAATATTCGCCGGCCCGGTTTTGAAAGCAGAATTCATAGGTGAATCTTAAGTGGCAAATATGACAATTTTGTTACAATGGCAACGTCGGGGTGTTGTAAAATCACGGCCGGACCAAAGGCACATCTTGTCAGCAGTATTCGTTTCCAGCAGGGAGAAAAGAATGTCAGGTAGTTATCTCAGCGGCATCTTCGGGAAATCACCCGTCAGGCCATTGCAGGAGCATATGGAAAAGGTAGTTTCCTGTGTAAGCGAATTGATTCCATTCACGCAAGCCGTACTCAACAATGACCAACCGGCCCGTGTACTACACCACCAAAAAATCGTAGCAATGGAAAACGAGGCAGACGCGCTGAAAAAAGAATTGCGACTGCACCTGCCAAACAGCCTGTTCATGCCCATCGACCGCCGCGATGTACTGGAAGTGTTAACCATGCAGGATATGGTTGCCGGACGCGCCAGGAATGTGGCCGGTCTGATCATTGGCCGGGATATGCAAATACCCGACACAATGGCCAAAGGCTATGAAGAGTTAGTGCACCGATGTATTGATGCCTGTACGCAGGCGTATACCGCTATCCGCGAACTCGACGAACTGATTGAAACCGGTTTCGGCAAGGCCGAACGCGAACGCGTCGGTGGCCTGCTCTACGAACTTGATGTAATCGAGCAACATACCGACGAACAGCAAATCGGTCTGCGCGGCGAGCTATTCAAACTTGAAGACGAGCTACACCCGGTCAACGTCATGTTTCTCTATAAGGTAATCGACAGTACCGGTGGTATTGCCGACCGCGCACAACGCGTGGGTAGTCGTTTGCAACTCATGCTGGCTCGCTAAGGGATAAAAATAACATGGAATTTTCACTCTGGTATTTAGGCCTGGCGGCCGCATTCGGCCTGTTCATGGCCTGGGGTATCGGCGCCAACGATGTGGCCAACGCAATGGCCACCTCGGTGGGCTCAAAAGCATTGACCATCAAACAGGCCATCCTGGTGGCGGCAGTCTTCGAATTCGCCGGCGCCTTCCTCGCAGGTGGGCAGGTAACCTCGACTATTCGCAAAGGCATCATTGACGCATCAGCGGTTGAAAATAATCCGGAACTACTGATATTCGGCATGTTGGCAGCTTTGCTGGCAGCCGCTGTATGGCTGTTGATCGCCTCCAGAAAAGGCTGGCCGGTTTCCACCACCCACTCCATCGTTGGTGCCATTGTTGGCTTTGCTGTGGTTGGAATCGGGGTGGAATCCGTGCATTGGTCAAAGGTCGGTACCATCGCGGCATCCTGGATCGTGTCACCGATGTTGTCGGGGGTTCTTGCATTTTTCATATTTATGAGTGTCCAGAAGTTAATCCTCGGTACTGACGATCCGCTCAAAAACGCCCGCAAGTATGTACCCATATACATATTCGCTGTGGGTTTCATTCTGGCCCTGGTAACCCTGCTCAAAGGCCTTAAACATATTGGTCTTGATTTAAGCAATGGCGAGTCGGTAATGGTGGCGGTTGCCAGCGGGTTTATTACCATGTTCATCGGCATCGCAGCGATCAAGAGAATAAAAATCGATCCGGATGCAGACGCCGATTTCCGCTTTACAAATGTTGAGAAAATATTTGGAATCCTGATGATTTTTACCGCTTGCGGCATGGCCTTCGCCCATGGCTCCAACGACGTGGCCAACGCGATTGGCCCGGTCGCAGCGATCATCAGTATCGTAAAAACCGGCGCTGTCACACAAAGTTCGCCTTTGTCTACCTGGGTGCTGCTACTCGGTGCCGTGGGCATCGTCCTGGGTCTGGCCACCTATGGCTGGAGGGTGATCCGCACGGTCGGCAAGAACATCACTGAATTGACACCTTCGCGTGGTTTTGCCGCCGAACTGGCCGCAGCATCGACCGTTGTCATCGCCTCCGGTACCGGCATCCCCGTATCCACCACCCACACCCTGGTCGGAGCCATATTGGGGGTTGGTATTGCCCGTGGTATCGGTGCGCTGAATCTGCGGGTGGTGCGTAATATCATGCTGTCGTGGGTGGTAACGCTGCCGGCCGGTGGTATTCTGGCTATCATCTTTTTCTTCCTGCTGAAGGGTATTTTCTACACCGGGCCAGCTATTTAAGCACGCAAATACAGTGAACGCGGGCGGCAACATGCAGCAAACATCTTTTGAACGGGAGATTGCTGCGCTTCTGGTGGAACTGGGCATCCCCAAAGACTATGGGACACAGCACCTGCTGGAAGCATGCGAGGAATGTTCGCAACTGGTATCCATCGGCAAGGATATGTTTGACCGCGATCAAAGCATGGCTCCGCAAGCAGCCCGCGCCTGGTCTGAAATGAAAACCGCTGCAAAATCTGCCGGTATAAAATTGCAGTCAGTATCAGCCTTCCGGTCTGTTGAATACCAGGCTGGTATCATCCAGAAAAAGCTCGATGCCGGTCAAACCATGATACAAATTCTGCAGGTTTCAGCGGCGCCCGGTTACAGCGAGCATCACAGCGGTAACGCACTGGATATATCCACACCTGGCTATGAACCGCTGGAAGAAGAGTTTGAGAACAGCCCGGCGTTTGAGTGGCTAAAAAAATCAGCCCGGGATTACGGCTTCAGATTGTCCTACCCGCGAAACAATCCCCATGGGGTTTGCTACGAACCATGGCACTGGTGTTGGGTGGCAGAAATCTAATGTACCCGATCGGAAATCTCTTCCGGAGCAACACTGATCTTCTGTGAACCGGGGTTCAAATCGAACGGCAGCTGGATATTTGAAAGGCCCATTCGGGTCAATATTCCGCGTAATTCCTGAGCTAACAGTGGATAGATCTGCCGCGCCAGGCTGGCATGATGAGTACTGAATGAGGAAATATCAAGCGGCTCTCCGGAAGTCTGCTGATAAACCGTCTCAAGACCTACCTTGGCTTTAAAAGCCGGCTTTGAATCTTCACCTGAACCACCCTCTAAAACAAGGCGGGCACTGACCTGGTAGGACGGTAACTGGTCACCTGAATCCATCTCCATCAGCCTTGGCGTCAGGTTCATTTCAACCTTGGCATCCTGCATGGCACCTTCACGTGTAACTCGAATGAGTTCGCCGTGCAAAACAGAAACCTGGCAATGCTGAAGGATAAAGTGGTCAAGCAGATTCATATTAGACGTCCGTCTGTGCTGTCAGGCTATCAACATGAGGGATAGCGGCTACTTATTCAAGTGATTCAATCATCGACCACCCTCCAGAAATACCAACTGGCAACGGTGCGATAAGGTGCCAGGTGCTGTGTTGTTTCCAAAACCACGTCCGGTTTGGGTAACCCGGGAAGTTTATAAGTGTGCTGAATACCTTTCTGAATACCCAGGTCAGCGGCCGGCATCACATCCGGGCGCCCGAGGGCAAACATCAGGTGCATCTGTGCAGTCCATGGGCCGATACCGCGAACCCGGCAAAGATTTTCGATGACCGCCTCATCATCCAATGCTGCCATTTGCCTGGCATTCGGCAAACCGCCGGAGCAACTATGCTCGGCAAGATCAATAATCGACAAGGCCTTGTTGTTGGAAAGACCGACGGCACGTAATTCCTGTACCGAAAAATTCACCGCCACCGATGCCCGGGGTTCATTGTGCTCGAATAGGGCCTCAAAACGTCCGTAAATGGTGGCTGCGGCCTTACCGGATAGTTGCTGATAGGTAATGGAACTGGCCAACGAGGTGAACAAATCGTAATTTTTCGGGATTTGCAGCGTGAATGCCCCCTTCTCGCGGATTAATTCGGCGATACGCGGACAGCTCGATTTCAGTGAATCAATGGCCTGCTTTCGGTTATATCTTAGCCTGCTCATGATTTGCGTAAAAAGCTCAGCACTACCAACACCCAGCCAGCCATCATCAGCAAGCCACCTGCAGGCGCGACACCCGGTAGTTGGTGCCCGGAAATAATATGCAGATAAATACTACCGCTAAAAATAACGGTGCCCGATACCACGGCCCAGGCACCCCATTGCAAAACCCGTGACCGGCTATTGCCAAGTAATGCTGCCAAAGCCAGTATCGCGGCTGCATTGAACATATGGATAATCAGAGCAGTCTGCCAGATGGACTGCAGCCCGTGCATATCAATGAGGTGACTACCCAGTGCAGCCAGGATGACCACGATAAGTGATAATAAAGCGCCAGCCAACGCAATCCCGCGCGCAGCAGATGTCACGGTGTTTCCAATGGCTTGAGCAGATCCTCTGGTTTGGAAACCATGGATTCGAATTTTCGCTTGCTGATGCCGTAAACCCAGCCATCGACTTTTTGATTGATCGCGGTAACTCTCGCGCTTATATCTTCCGCTGCGCGTTTTTCGATGTCCTTCTGTTGATCGGAAACACTGGTTTCTGACGGCGACTTACTAACCACATCGGCTGCCGGGTGACTGGCCTTCAAATGCAGCAGATACAACTCTTCCGATTCGATCAGCTCCGCCATGATCTCAACCCCGGAGAACATCAGCAGACGCATTCTCACTGCTTCATCCCAGTTGTATTCACCGGCAGACCGTACCGACTCCATATCCAATAAAGTTAAAACCGAACCCAGTGAATTCACTGCCCAGCTACTCTTGATTTCACGTCCCTCGGCCAGGCCTGCCAGATCAAAATCAGTCTGATCTGCAGAAAACCTCATCACCAGGATGCGCTCACCCGTTGGGTGAATAATCTCCACTTCGGCAACTTCCGATGGATTGACATCGATGATGGCCGAATCTACCCAATCCAGTAATTCCGTCGACACATCCAGCCTGCGGTCGATCTCGGCGCTGGCGGCCTGGTTCTGCAAGCGCACATATTGCCCCTGGGTACCTTGTGTCTGACGGCCGATCAAGACCCCGCTGCTTTGCTCACCTATACTGATGTTGAGCAAAATACTGGTGGCTGAATCATCGGCAATGTCCCCAACACCAAGACGGGCATAATATTCAGGTTTATCGGTCTTTGCTGCGACCACCCTGGCCTGGGCCACCGCCGCGAGCAAGGTCTGCAATTTGCCCCAGTCCGCGTGATAGCCACCCATTTGCTCCACTTGCCAACCGCTACCGGTTTTAAGCATGGTCGCAACCACGGTATTACCAGCAGAAACAATCTCAACCCGGTCCACGTCATTGATATGCTCTGAAATGACGGGTAATAGCAACGCATCCACGACAGAGTTTTCTTGTGATCTGTATTCAGGTACAAACATTAGTGCCAACAGGGCGATGAGCGTTACCACAGCCAGGTAGAGGAAACTGCGTTTCATTGGGCGCCCCTTTCCTGCCGCCTGCGGCGGATACGCCCGAACACCAGTGCGACGATGATAATCAACACCGGCATCAGCACGATATTTATAAACTTGAGCCGCATACCCAATGCCTCGATATCGCGTGACAGGTTATGCTGAACCTGGCGCAATTCACCGCGTATCTGTAATTTTCTATCTACAAATCGCTGTACTTCCTCAGTTTGTGCTTCAGTCAGCACCGTTAACTCACCGTCCTGCCTGGCCGATTGCATTTCGGACAGCTTGCGCTCGGTTTCTGTCAGCTCTGCCTGCAAACGCTCCTCGGTATCGCGGAATTCAGCCTCTGCTGCCAGACGCAGTGCATCAACGCGGTCAAATGGCTGGGTGCTACTGGCGCGGGCACGGATGCCGATCAGATCGGAACTGCCAAGTAACTGGTCAGCGATATTGGCCACCAATGTGCCGTTGTCGGCAAAGGAATTCACGATCGTCTGGCCCAGGAAGTTCTTCTTTTGTACCCACAAACGGTCAGTTAAAACATCGGTGTCTGCGAATAAAACCACGTTGATCCCACCCTCGTCTGATTCCGTCAGATGCCCCACTATCGGTGTTCCTTCGGGCGGTTGATTAAAGGCTGTACTAGCCTGGCCGGTAATCCGTGCCGCCAGGGCATACCTGTCACCGGTCGGTTGAAAACCCTTCGACAAATCCTGGGGATTGGTCAGAAACCGGATACGGGTCGCATCCATGGGGGCTGAATCCTCGCTGCTCTCAACCAGCGACTCAAAAACGCTGCTTGCATTCTCAATAGGTGCCAACCAGCCTGTGGACGAAAAATTTACCGACTGTAAATCCGCACTGACTACATCAGAGCTATTCAGGCCATCTGCTTCAACCGACAAAATTCCCAGATGGCGCACCGGTGGTTGCCCCTGGGCAGTATTGACCTGCAAGGCATAACCGCGATCAGCGATCACCCGGTTGCTGTCATAACTGACACCCCAGGCCTCTAACAGCGGCCCCAGGGTAGAACTGCCACCGGCATTCATTCTGGCCATCGGGTCGTTGGGGTCACCACCCGGATCAAGTTCTGCCAGCGGATCCATAAAAGCCAATACACGCCCGCCGTGCAACACAAACTGATCAATCTGATACAACATACTCTCGCTCAGATCTGCCGGGTGGACCAATATCAGCAGCTCCAGGTCATCCGGCAGGAAATCGGCGTCGATGGCTATGTCCTGCAATTCAAAAATCTGGCTGAACTGCTGGTGAATGATCCAGGCTTCGCGCACGCTTTGTGTCGCCGCATCAAAACCTGCCTGTATATCCAGGCCCGCAATTATGCCAACCTTTTTATGCGTCGGATGCGAAAGTGAATAGACGATCTTGGCCAGGTCGTATTCAAGAAACTTCTCTTTATCCGGTTGCATGAATGGCATCATTTGCAAACCGTCGATGGAATTGGTTCCCACCAACCCGAAATAAAGCGAATCTCCAGCAGTTCCCACCGGCACTGCCTGCAAGCCATACTGTGCGGCCTGATCCTCTTCTGGTGAGAATGGCACCGGGTCGACACGCCGCAATTTTAACTTGCCACCACTGGCTTCCACAAACTCCTCCAGCATCTCACCGGCCCAGCGTGCGTAACTGCGAAACTGAGGTAATTCACGACTGACATCCTCGGAAAAGTAGAGCTGCAAATCGACTGGCTCATCCATATTTTCCAAAATATTGAGCGTGCCATCGTTGAGCGTATACAAATTGTTTTCTGTCAGGTCAAACCGCATACCCTTGAGGAAAACAGATGACAATATCGTCAGGGTGACAAACAAAATGGTCAATAACACCAGGATGCCGGCCGAAAAAACTGAGTGATTCCTGTTCTCCATCAATCGGCCTTCTTCATATCAAGAATTAATACATTGGCCAATAACCAGAAGCCGGTCACCAGCACAAAATAAACCAGGTCACGAATATCGATGACCCCCTTTGAGATATCCGCGAAATGTTTCAGGAAACTGAGGCTGGCGATGCCATCCAGCACGATCTGCGGTGCCCAGCCATTGAACAGGTTCATCACCATTGGCAAGCCACTCAGCAGAAACAGGAAACATACGACGATACTGAGAATAAATGCGACCACCTGGTTGCGCGTCAATGCTGACATACATGAGCCGATGCTCAGAAAACCACCGGCCATCAACCAACTGCCAAAATAAGCGGCCAGTATCACGCCATTATCCGGTGCACCCAGGTAGTTGACAGTAATCCACATGGGCAAGGTCAAAATCAGCGCCAGGCCAATAAACAACCAGGCCGCGAGGAACTTACCCATCACCGCCTGAATGGTTGTCAACGGCAAGGTGAACAACAGCTCAATGGTTCCGGACCTTCTTTCCTCGGCCCATAAGCGCATCGATATGGCTGGTACCAGGAACAGGTATAGCCACGGATGGAATCGGAAAAACGGGTCAAGGTCGGCCAAACCGCGTTCGTAAAAATTGCCCAGATAAAATGCAAAGATACCGGTCATCACCAGGAAAATGATCAGGAATACATAGGCCACCGGCGTGACGAAGTAACCGGACAACTCTCTGCGCATCACATTGATCGTCGCGTTCATGCCGATGCCTCCGGCCGTGTAATACTGTAAAAAACCTCGTCCAGACGACCTGCTTCCAGGCGCAAAGCCGAGACCTGCCACTGATTCTCAGCAATCGCTTCGGTGACCGCTTCAAACAAGCCGGCATCGCCTGTCGGAAACAGGGTCAATTCACCTTCCTTAAGCTCCGCCTTTGCCACCTGCGGCAATACACTCAAAGTACTGGCTACCTTTTCAGCCCCCTCCACTACCAGGGTCACAGCATTGTGGTAACGCGAACGGGCAATCAATCCTTGCGGCGTATCGTCAGCCAAAAGCTTGCCGTGAGCGATGATCATGACGCGGTTACACAGGGCTTCAACCTCTTCAAGGATGTGCGTCGAGATAATGATGATTTTATCCTTTGCCATGTGCCTGATCAGTCTGCGGACTTCCCGTTTCTGATTAGGGTCGAGTCCATCGGTAGGTTCGTCGAGGATCAATATTTGCGGGTCATGAATGATGGCCTGAGCGAGGCCGACACGTCGTTTGAAACCCTTGGATAAAGTTTCGATGGTCTGATGCTTAACCTCTGTCAGGTTCAGCTGCTCGATGACACTTTCGACACTTGCTGCCACTTCGTGTTTTGGTATCAACCTGGCACGGGCAACGAAGCTGATAAATTGCTGTACCGTCATTTCACCATAGCTGGGCGCACCCTCCGGCAGGTAGCCGATATTCTTGCGTGCCGTCACCGAATCACTAACTACATCAACCCCGTTGATCAATGCAGTACCCGATGTGGGCGTCAGAAAACCGGTCAGCATTTTCATGGTGGTAGATTTACCCGCGCCATTGGGCCCGAGAAAGCCCAGAACCTGCCCGGCTTCTACCTTGAAACTCATATCATCCACGGCTTTGAGAGCACCATAAGACTTGGATAATGACTTCACTTCGATCATGGATTTATCCCATTGTTTTTTTCACAAGCCGCTATTTTCGGACCCTGAAACTTTTTTTTCAAGCCTACTATATCCTGCCCACCTGATTGCCTGTATTGTTAATCTTTTTTTGGGGCGGCATTCATACATCGTGACACTCACCGAACTTGACCATTTACCCTCGGGATTGCTGGAGCGCGACGCCTCTGCGCTGCATCATACATTGGATGGTCCAACGCTGATTCACCTTGAAGGTAAAAACCCGCAACCCCTGTATGTCACTGTCCTGCAACACGGCAACGAGGACACCGGTTGGGAGGCCGTTCGCCGGTTATTAAAAAGCCACTATGAATACGACCAGTTACCGCGTTCATTGTCCATTCTTATCGGCAACGTACAGGCCGCAAAACATCGTTTACGCCGTCTTGATGACCAACTTGATTACAACCGCTGCTGGCCCGGCGGCAAACATGAAGACAGTGATGTCGGAAAAATGTTCCGCCAGGTTACTGACCGGGCACGCTCCATGTCGCCGATCGCTGCTATCGACATTCACAACAACACCGGCCTCAATCCTCATTATGCAGCGATAAATCGCATCCGTCCCGAGTATTTGCGTCTGGCTTCATATTTTTCTTCAAAAGTCGTTTATTACACCATGCCGGCAGGCACGCAGTCGCTGGCATTGTCTGAATTTTGCCCGGCGACCACACTGGAATGCGGCCAGGCCGGCGAGGTGCATGGCACCGACCACAGCATTGGCTTTTTAGAAACCTGTATGCATCTTTCTGAAATTCCGGGCACAGCTGTGGAAGCCGATGACGTCCATCTGTTTCACATGGTAGCCACGGTTCGGGTTCATGATGAAGCCTTATTCGGCTTTGGTAATGTACCCACTGAAATTGCCTTCCGGGAAAACCTTGATGTGCTGAATTTTCAGGAACTCAACACCGGTATTTCACTCGGCACCCTCAATGGCGGCCCGGAGCAACCACTGGTGGCCACCGATACCAACGGCGTAGATGTCACTTCGCAATATTTCAGGTTTGACCGTTGCCAGATTGAAACCGTGCGCGAAATCATGCCCTCCATGCTGACGCTGGACCGCAGGGTCATCCAGCAGGATTGCCTGTGCTACCTGATGGAACGCATCCATTTTGAAGACCATATCGAAGGTACCGACCACGATCCATTGCCGGAGGCCATGCGTCGAAGCGACCGGCCCGGTGAGCCATCGCTATGACTTTTCTCACTGTTGCCGAAATGTCTCAGCGTTTATATTAAGTACAGGTCAACGGAGAAAAAATTATGAGTATGTGGACAGCTATTGCCTTGATATCGATAGCCAGCATCCTTGCTGGAATTTTAAATAAGGGGAAAAAACGTCATAGCAAAGAAACTATTGATGAAATCAAGGAACTTCATGCTAAGGTAGACGCCCTGGAAAATAACTTGCGTGAACGTGTGGAAACACTGGAACGAATAGTTACCAATCCACAGGAAGACCTGAAGCGTCAGTTCGATCATCTCGACAAGGCGTCATAGAAAAATTTAACTCTGCGTTATATAGGTACTAAAACTTGAAGAAATTTTTGGCTACTGCCAGGTTGCCACGCAAATCTAGCGGTAAAATCCAGCCACTGCTGCTGTTCCTGTTGGGATTGGGCTTTGTGGTGTTGGGTCTGCGCAGCTACCCCGCATTTATTGCTGTGGGTGGCATGTTCCTTATCATTGGTTATCGGGGATATACCTGCCGAACCAATAAAGCATCCGACCGGAAATAGCCGAACTAACTACAATAAAGACATTTCAAAGGCTTTCAGCACCGCTCTGGTGCGATCCCGCACACCCATTTTCGACAGAATATTGGACACGTGATTCTTGACCGTGCCTTCGGCCACACCCAGAGAGTTGGCAATTTCTTTGTTACTGTAACCGCCGGCCATCAAGCGCAGTATTTCAGTTTCACGTTCGGTTAAAGGATCAGGACGATCCAGGCTGGAGAACTCGTTCTTTATATTCTCCAGACCTTTGAGCAGGCGTTGGGTCACAGCTGGCTTGATCATGGAACCGCCGGCGGCAACCGTTTTAACCGCACCCACCAGCTCCTCCAGACTGACATCCTTGAGTAAATAACCCTTGGCACCGGCCTTGATACCTGCCAGCACCATTTCATCATCATCAAAGGTTGTAAGGATAATGGTAGGCGGCAAGGTACCGTCATCGGATAGCTGTTGCAGCACATCGATGCCATTTTTGCCCGGCATACGCATATCCAGCAGTACCACATCCGGGCTAATTTCAGGAATCGTACGAATCGCTTCCATACCATCGGGAGCTTCCGCGATCACTTCGATTTCCTCTGACAATTCCAACAGGCTGCGAACACCTTTGCGCACCAGGTTTTGATCGTCTACCAGCATCACTCTTATCATTATCGTGTCTCCATCAAACTTCTGCGGGTAACCATGCGTGCAAGGCAAATCCCTCACCCGGCTCCGACTCTATTTCAAGCTTACCACCCATTTGCTTCAAACGCTCTTTCATGCCGTTCAAGCCATTCCCTGCAGTAACTTTATGCGTGCCAACACCATCATCACGTGCGCTAAGTGCCAGTCCTTCAGGACTGATCGACAACCTTAGCCATAAGTTTCTGGCACGGGCGTGTCGCACACTATTGGTAATCATTTCCTGAACACAACGCAGTAAAACCTGCGCGCGTTGTGGCTCGATCATAACCGCTACCGAAGGCAGGTCCAGGTGAATCCACGGTTTGGGCACACCTTCGATCAATTTGTTTAAAGCATCGGCAAGATTGACCATGTCATCCTTGCGCATATCACTGACCACTTCGCGCACATCAGCCAACAATAACCTGGCAAGTGAATGGGCCTGTTGCACGTGCTCAAGCACCTTGCCATCGACCAGATGTGTCACGACTTCGAGATTCAGCGTCAAAGCAGTCAGGTGATGACCGACCAGATCATGCAATTCCCGCGCGATACGGACACGCTCGGCGACGCGGGTGTTTTCTTCCAGTAAGGATTGGGTCGCACGCAATTCAGAATTAACCCTGCGCAACTCATCACGTACTGCATTCTGGCGCAAAACCACCAACGAACTAATGAAGATGAAAATGGATATACCCAGAAATAAGGCGGCCTCGAGTGAGGCGTAATTCAGGCTGACCTCCGGTATACGTGCCAGGGTGATCGCAAGTAGCACATTTTGCCCGATCAGCCAGCCAACCGCGGGCCCAATAGGCAGCAACCATGGCAGCACGACCGCAACGATCAGCAGCATGCTGCCACCCATAAAAGACTGTGAGACGGCACTGATACCCAGCGCAGATACGGTTAAAACAGAAAGATATAACAAACGATGGCTAAGGGCCGTACGGTCAGGTAAATACTGAACCAGGTTCCAGTACATCAAGCCAAACAGGCCATACAGCATGAACCAGCCAATATATAATTCCAGCGGCAGTGGTTGCGGATAGATCCAGCGCATCATCAACAAAGGGATGCCGGCACAAAACCACAGAAACAGGCCTGCGTAGCGCAGTAGCTCAATGGGTCGGTATTTACCCTGTGTGATATCCATGTTCAGACCTGATTAACTTGCGGCAACGATCCGCATACGCATAATAGCGCAGACGGACTGTAATCCCATGGTTCGTTAGTCATGTTTAATACAAAGACCGATGAACCAAACAAATTCACAATCCAGCCAGAGGCTTAGCCGTAACGATGTACTGCGTCTTGCAGACGTCAACCCGGCTTCTGTGGCGGGCCTTTTATCCTGTTATGAACTGTTGCTGAAAATGATTGCCGATGGCGGCGAAATTCCCGGCAGCTACTGGGGGGATGAAGAAGCCGGTCTGATCGCCAATGAATTACTGGTGCGAGACGATACTCCACTGCACTCCATCCTCCACGAGACCTGTCACTACATATGTATGGATGAAACCCGGCGCACCGGTATAGATACCGACGCCGGTGGTGACTATGATGAGGAAAATGCCGTGTGTTTCCTGCAAATCCTGTTGTCCGATCACATCGGGTCATTTGGAAAACAACGCATGCTCAAGGATATGGATAGCTGGGGATATACTTTCCGACTTGGCTCAGCGCAGGCCTGGTTTGAAAAAGACGCCGAAGATGCGCACGCCTGGCTGTTGCAGCGAAACCTGATCAACCAGCACCAACAACCCACCTGGAACCTACGCAAGGATTGAACATGGACTGGAATTTAATCCCCCGTCAACTCGACACCGAGGACTTCCATTTACGCCCATCTGCAATCACGGATGTGGAAGCGATGTTCGCCATGTTGTCCGACCCGGAAAGTATGCAGTACTGGAGTGACCAACCAATCTCCACGCTCGACGAAGCTGTACAGGTCTTAATGAAAGATTTGGCTTCAGATGCCAAGGGCAACAGCATGTGCTGGGCAGTGACTCACAAGGAGCAAAACGAAATGATCGGCAAAGTCATCCTGTTCCAGTTCAGCAAGGAAAACCAGCGCGCCGAAATCGGCTACCTTCTCGACCGCAAATACTGGCGCCAGGGTGTCATGCTCCAGGCACTGGGTGCCGTGATTGAATTTGCCTTCAACACCCTGAGCCTGCATCGCATCGAAGCCGATGTCGACTCGAAGAACATCCCCAGTCTTGGCTTATTGGAAAAACTGGGCTTCGAACGTGAGGGTCTTTTCCGCGATCGCTGGCGTGTTTATGGTGAGTGGCAGGACAGCATTATGCTGGCATTGATTAAGCAGGAATAGTTTTCTGCATCGTTCTCAAAGACCTAAAACGATTCGCCAGAGCAATTCGATTCTAAGCATTTCCTGAGCGCCCAGAAGGGTGAGCATATCGCCATGAATGCGTTGATTGTCAATGGTTCGTGTCTGATCCAACATGACGTCAGAGTCATATTTAAGCTGGTTGCGGGCAATGAGACGAAACCGTAGAGGTTCGGCGTCTTCAATCAGTTGGGTAGTTAATGGAAGGATCGTTGTGCTTGGATGCTCAACATCATTGAGAAAATTGCTTTGCATAACAACGCACGGGCGCATCTTTCCCGGTTCGGTACCTTTGGAAGGATTGAGATTGACCAGGTACACCCCGCCACGCTTACAAGCCATCGGCATTTGCAACTTCGAATTCGGCAGATATGTCGCGCACCTGCTTACGTGTTTTAAGCGAAGCAGTTTCAATCGCCTTACGCAGATCTTCACGATCCAGATAAAGTTGATAATTCCTCACAGCATCTCTTATCACACGACTCTTTGTTGTACTTAAGCGACCTGCCAGACGATTGAGTAAAGCATCAAATTCTACATCAGCTTTTATGGTGACAGTTTTCATAGTACTTAATATAGTATTACTTTTTTAAGTACTTTTCATTAAACCTGTTAGATTTTCTACTTTAAAGGAGCCTCATTCGAGTTGATATGGCAGAATTCGCCAATACTTGTAGGAGCAGGATTAAATGTGGCAATCCGTTAAAAACTTTCTGAATATCGAACTGACACCAGTCAGCCATGCGGAAAGACTGGTTTCAATTAGTGGCGGCTTTCTGGGCATCTTTTTGATCCTGCTCGTCAGCGACTACTTCGTTGGAGCAACCGATGCGTCATTGATTGTGGCATCCATGGGTGCTTCGGCAGTGTTGATGTTTGCCGTGCCGCATGGGCGCTTATCGCAACCCTGGCCGGTTTTTGGCGGACACATGGTATCTGCCCTGGTCGGTGTTTCTTGCGCATTACTGGTGGCAAATCCTTTCCTGGCCGCTGCTTTAGCGGTCGGACTGGCCATTGGCGCTATGCATTACCTGCGCTGTATCCATCCTCCCGGCGGTGCCACGGCATTGACGGCGGTGGTCGGTGGCAGCGGTATTCATGAATTGGGTTATGGATTCCTGGTAATGCCTGTTCTGCTCAATGTGGTCGTCATTTTAACGGTGGCCGTCGTTTTCAATTACCCATTCACCTGGCGTCGATATCCTGCGGTCTTGCAACAAAGAAAAACCGCACCGGAACAAAATGAAACACCGGATGAAGCCTACCCTTCAATCTCCCACTCCGACTTTGTTTATGCCTTGAGCGAGATTGACTCATTCATCGATGTCACCGAGCAGGATCTTGTACGTATTTACGAGTTGGCAACCCAACGCAAGGTAAACATTCCCTAGCGTTCCTCACTTTTAACACCAGCGTAATATTTACTACGGAACTGTTCTATGGCCACGTCATTGCTGGTATTGTCACCTTTAATTTTTATCAATGCAGCCTGGGCAAGGGCAACGCTTGCTTCCAGGTTTTCGGAGACCACCATTTCTGCGCCCTCAAAGCGAAGACTCTTGCAATGCTGCAGGTTATGTCCGCGCGCCAAAATGTCCAACGCGGGAAATGTACGATGAAGTGAGCTTACCACTTGCTCAGCAGCCTGAAAGTCGTCGACCGTGACGATGACCAAGCCCGCCTCACCGACGTCCAGACTTTTAAGCACGTCGGGCTGCCTTGCATCACCATAGAACACGGATCGACCCGCATTGCGTTCCCGCTTAACCACACCGGCGTCATTGTCAACCGCGACATAGGGTACATTGCGAATCTCAAGTATTTGCCCAACCCGACGCCCGACCCGTCCAAAGCCGATAATTACAATCGATACGCTCTCCATATCTTCTTCGGTTATGGTCTCTTCTTCGGTTATGGTCTCTTCATCGGGATCGGTTTCTCGTGCAACGGCCAACCGGTGAGCCAGGCCGGCCAGGGGCGGCGTCGCCAGCATGCTGAGCACAACGACCAGCAATAGTTGTTGAAACAGTGCCTCATCCAGCAAGGCACCCTTGAACGCGACGGCGAACAGCACCAGTGCAAACTCTCCACTTTGAGCCAATACCAGTGCAATTGCCTGTGCAAGTTTGCCCTTGTGACCGAACGCTCTGGCCAACAGCCATAATACAGAAGCCTTGGTTATCATCAGCATCAGCACAAGACCGGCGATAAGCAGGGGGTCTGCAAACAGGCCCACCAAGTCAAGTAACATCCCCATTGACATAAAAAACAGGCCCAATAGCAGGCCGCGGAATGGCTGGATCTCGGCAACAACCTGGTGACGAAATTCTGAGTCAGCCACCAACAAGCCTGCAACAAAAGCGCCCATGGCCATGGAAAGCCCGATTTTCGCCATCAGAACGGCAGTACCAAGAACCAGCAATACCGCAGATGCCGTGAATATTTCTGCAGAGCCCAAACGGGCAATACGATGCAACACGGGTTGCAACAGATAGCGACCGGCCAAAATAATCAGTGTAAGAATGACCAGGCCTTCGAGCAACGCAAGACCGACATCCTGCTCTACACTGAAATCCGTAACAGTTAACAGGGATGCCAGCGCCAACAATGGCACTACGGCCAAATCCTGAAACAACAATATGGCTAAAGATGTGCGTCCATATCTGGAAGTCAGCATCTTTTGCTCATTGAGTAATTGCAGTACGAAAGCGGTGGACGAGAGTGCCAAAGCAGGCCCAATCAAAATAGCAGACTGCAATTCAACAGCGAAAACCAGATGAGCAACTGCGGAAATAAGCGCGCCGGTAATAATCACTTGCAGGGCGCCGAGTCCAAAAACCATTCGTCGCATCAACCATAGACGTGAGGGTTTGAGCTCAATACCAATAACAAACAGCAGCAAAACTACGCCGAGTTCAGCCAGGTGGGCAATCTCTTCCCGATTGTCTATCAGACCAAGCGCCGACGGCCCTACAACAATCCCGGCAATCAGGAAACCAGGCACGATACCAAACCCTGCAAAGCGGGACATAGGCACGATTATGACGGCTGCCGTCAGCAGGATAATAATATCGGTGAGATAGTCCAGGTTCACAGCATTGATGCGGTATTATTCGACCACATCTTCCCTGTGATACTCACCACGTATTCCATGACAAAGGCCAGGTCCGCTTCACGGCAACTAATTTTCCAGATCTCAAATGGCATCTATGCCGTTTCCCCTGGCTTACGCACGGCCAGCACATCACAGGTTGCATTATTCAGCACGCCAGTTGCTGTTGAACCAAGCGTACCGATTATCCCTTGACCATGCGGGGCAACAACAATCAGATCAACATCATGCACTTTTGCATAGCGCAGAATCTCATGCCTTGCTGACTTTGAAGTAATTCTGAATTCAGCGAGTACGTTTTTATACGCGAGCGTATCGACCAGTTGATTCATTTTTGCACGTATCAGTTCCGCCACCGCGTCATCAGGCTCCAGGTTGTACTGAAACACGGAGGAAAGAGGACCACCGTCAATAGGAAAGTGCTCAATAACGTGCAAAATGATAAGTTCGCAATTACTCAGATCCGCTAGCACCGACGCCCGTTCAATTGCCAACAGGTTAATATCACTAAAGTCGGTTGCAACCAGGATTCGTTTGTACACACTCATTACAGGTCTCCTTTAAGTCCCGAGAACTTTCAAATTAATTTGCAGAGAACAAATACCTCTTGTTAATCACTACACTTATCCACGCACCACAACGTAGGTCAGGTACGCGATGTACAAACCGATAAATAAGACTCCATGAGACCTCCTCACGGTGTTGTCGCGACTGAACACCAACGCCAGGATGATGATCGCGCTGGAGCCAATGACCACCAGCAAGTCCATATTGCTGACGACTTCGAACGGCAGTTCGACGATACTGGAAGTGAGGCCCAACACCCAAAGCAGATTGAAAATGTTCGAGCCCACGATATTGCCAACAGCCAAATCAGCCTGGTTGCGATAGGCCGCAACCGCAGAGGCAACTAATTCCGGACTTGATGTTCCGATGGCCACAATGGTAAGACCAATCAACGCATCATTAATTCCCCAATTCTGCGCCAGACCCACCGCTCCATCGACCACCCATTGTCCTCCAAAATACAGGGCCACAGCACCTGCAAACACTGATGCAGTTGCCCGCATTACTGTATCGTCAGGGCTGACCTCGCGCACCGGGAGTCCATTCGATTTGGCGGTTTTGAATACGTAGAGTATGAACAAGAGGAAAAAGAATAACAGTATCACGCCATCGATGTGGCTGATGCTCAGCTCGGTTTGATCTGAAAATAAATGCGCATTGGCCAGAAATCCAAGTAGCAAGGCCGCGCTTAGAGTAAATGGAATTTCTGATACGACGGTTGAGTTACGCACTGGCAGTGGACGAATGATTGCGGCAAATCCCAATACCAGCAGTACATTGGCAATATTGCTGCCAATAACGTTGGCAATTGCAAGGTCGGGTTTATTTTGCAGGCCAGAGGTAAGACTTACGAACAACTCGGGCATCGAAGTGCCGAACGAAACAACCGTCAACCCGACGGTCAGGCCTGAAATGCCAAAACGGGTGGCTATCACACAAGCCCCTTTAACCAGGAAATCGGCCCCTTTGATGAGTACGCCAAGACCCAGCAAGAGTAATAATCCATCCATCATGGCGGCACCACAAGCATAAGATTTGGTTTAGCCTGTGCAAGCACGCTGGTCATTCAGGGCGCCTGGTACTCTTCGTCTATCAGCCGGATAAATTCGCCGATAGTTTTATGCGATTCCAACGGGTGCCTTAGTCGTTGGTCAAGATCAAGTTCATAACGGTTCCGCCGGCCATCCTTCTCAACTTTCAACACTCCCGCCTCAATCAATTTCTTCACGATTCTTTGCACTGCACGTTCGGTAATACCCACTTGAATCGCAATTTCCCGGGTCGTTGGCTGTGGTGAATGCGTAAGACAGACGAGCACATGCGCGTTGTTACTGAAAAAGGTCCAGTTTTCAATCTTGTTTTCGGTACTACTCATATGGCGTTACTCGCTATCAATGTCGCGACACTGTTTACGTGACAATTATGTCGTATTTAATGTTAGAACACGAGTCTGAATTACTTGATGTGACAAAGAGGATATACCTATGCAACAGATCGGACAGATACTTTTTATTCTTGGAATCATATTCGCCTTTGTCGCTGATATTGGTTTTGAACATCCATGGTTGCCAGTTGGCCTGGCGGTGTTTGGTGTGTTCGTCGGGTTTGTGAACATCGTCGACGTTGATACCAACAAGTTTCTGATTACAGGTATCGCCCTGGAAGTCAGCGCTTCGGCTTTCAGGGAATTTTCTTTTATTGGTGCAGCAATGTCCGATGTGATGATATTTGTCGGTGGTGCCTTGCTGGTTGTGGCGATGCGCGTACTTTTCAGCTCGTCTCTGGCCACCTTGTGGAAAACAAACAAGTAAACATTCAAAAGCAGGTTTAAATGAAAATATCCAAGAGCCGGGTTTTTCCAAACCCTTTTTGGTTCCTGCTGCTGTTCGCAGGAATCACTTTACCAATTGGCGTTCTGGCGGAATCGCCTGCCCCACCGGCAGTGCTCGACCTTACCGGAACCTGGTTGGGAATGCTGGCACTGGCGATTTTCTTTGCTGCCTATGCACTGATCATCAGCGAAGAGGCCATCCGCCTGCGTAAATCAAAGCCGATCATGGTTGCGGCCGGGTTAATCTGGTTGTTGGTGGCCATCGCCTTCAATATTCAAGGTGACACACACGGTGCCGGGGAAGCATTCAAACACGATTTGCTGGAGTTTGCGGAACTGTTTCTGTTTCTGCTGGCGGCCATGACCTACATAAACACGATGGAGGAGCGTGGCGTTTTTGATATTCTGCGTGACTGGCTGGTGGTGGCGACCACCAGCCAGTCACGCAGAATATCAAAAACGCC
>PVMS01030823.1_pt1 | contig 25411 bp, 25 predicted proteins | sample 1853461 | NCBI WGS metagenome assembly PVMS01 (sample SAMN08582032, study PRJNA380276) | Marine sediment metagenome, whole genome shotgun sequencing project. | isolation source: ocean sediment barecode stripped | collected 2017
CACTGCCACTGTCCCCGCCGCCGCCTACCCCAGCTTCCCCACCGCTTCACCAATCCGACTGAGCCCTTCGCGGAGCATGTCGTTTGACGCTGCGTACGAGACGCGCACGAACCCCGGCGCCCCAAACGCAGTGCCCGGTACCACCGCACAGCGCGCTTCTTCCAAGAGGTAGCTCGCAACGTCGATGTCGGTTTCGAGCTTCTTGCCGCCGCCCTGTTTGCCGATCAGCGACTGCACGTTCGCAAAAGCGTAGAATGCACCTTCTGGTACCCCGCAGCTGATGCCTTCTATCGCGTTGAGCCCGTCGATGATGATGCTGCGGCGCGCCTCGAATGCTTGGCGCATCTCTTCGATGGGCTCCCAAGGGCCACGGAGCGCTGCGATCGCCGCGTGCTGAGCGACCGAGCTCGGGTTGGTCGTCGACTGGCCCTGAATCTTGTCACACGCCTTCGCCACGTATGCGGGTGCGAGCATCCAACCGATGCGCCAGCCGGTCATCGCGAACGTCTTGCTGACGCCGTCGACGATGATGATGCGATCCTTCAGATCGGGTGCGACCTCGACAATCGATTTCTGATCGAAGCCGCCGTACACCAGCTGTCCGTAAATCTCGTCGACGATGACCCAGAACTCGTGCTCGGCAGCCACGTCGGCCAGCGCGCGAAGCTGCTCACCAGTGTACGCCGCACCGGTGGGGTTGGAGGGAGAGCACAAGATGAGCGCTTTGGTCTTGGGTGTGATCGCAGCACGCAGCGCCTCCGGCGTCATGCGGAACCCTTCCTCTTCAGAGGTCTCCACGATCACCGGGTTCGCGCCTGCTAGACGAACCTGCTCCGGGTAGCTCACCCAGTATGGCGCCGGGATCAAGACCTCGTCCCCTTCGTCGTACAGCGCCAACGCCAGGTTGAAGAGGGTGTGCTTTGCGCCAACCGACACGACGACCTGCGACGGATCGTACGTGACCCCCGCGCGCCGCTTTGCGGACGCCTCACAGATTGCTTCCCGGAGCTCTACGATTCCACGCGCTGCGGTGTACCGGGTAGCCCCTGAGTCGATCGCCTTCTTGGCGGCCTCGCGAATGTGCACCGGAGTGTCGAAGTCCGGCTCACCTACGCTAAAGGACAGCACATCGATGCCTTGCGCTTTCAGCTCACGCGCCCGCTGGGCGACCGCGACCGTGGCGGAAGGTTTGACGGCACTGAGCCGCTGCGCGACTGGGATGCTCTCACTCATGCCGCGGGCTTAACACCGAAGCGCAAAGCTATCAACGCTTGGTAGGCACGGCGGCTGCCAAAGCGCGCAGATCCCGCTCGAGGTCAGCGATACCGTCGTTGTTGGCCCGGTAGTAGCCCCGGACCTGCACCTTGTCGTCGACCAGCACGAAGGAGTTCGAGTGCATGATGTCGTCGGCGCCGGCTGCTTTGCTGTCCTCGTCCCCGAGCCCCACCCGGAAGCCATCGACCACCACGTGCCGAATCGCTTCCTCTTCGCCGGTTACGAAGCGCCAGTTGCTCTCATCCAGGCTGTTCTTGGTCATGTAGGCCTTGATGACCTCGGGAGTATCGTTGCGGGGGTCGACGCTGACCGAAACGAAGTGGACGCTCGGAACGTCGGAAAGCCGGGACTGGAGCCCCTTCATGTGGGCGGTGATTCTGGGACAGGTGGAACGGCAATGGGTGAAAACGAAAGCCGACACCCAAAGCTTTCCGGCCATCGATTCACGGACGAAGGCCTGCTGGTCCTGATCGACCAACGAAAACTCGGGAAGCTGACCGAGGATCGGAACATCCTCGGCGCTCTTCTTGGAACAGCCCAAGGCGATCAGGGCCAAGAACACCAAACCGAGGGTCTTAGAGCGCATCGATGATGAGAGCCGCGAACAGCGCCGTGAGATAGATTAAGGACGCGACGAAGAACTTCTTGGCCCAGACCTTCGAGTCTGCCGCCTTGAAGCCGCGGAGCGCCATCCAGAAGAAGTAGCCGCCAAGGATCACGGCGGTTGTGAGGTAGATCGTGCCGGCCAGCCCGTAAGGCACGAGAAGGAGCGAAACCATCCACAAGGCGGCCGTGTAGACGGCAGATTGGATCTTGGCCGACCGGATGCCGAGAACCGAGGGCAAAACCTTGAGGCCGGCGCGCTCGTACTCCTCCTGCCGGAAAATCGAAATCGCGATGAAGTGCGGGATCTGCCAGAAGAACAGCACCCCGAACAGCACCAGTCCGGGCGCATCGATAGTGCCGGTCACGGCAGTCCAGCCCATGAGCGGTGGCAGTGCGCCCGGCAGCGCGCCGACGAAGAGCGCTGCGGGCGTGTACTGCTTCATCGGTGTGTAAATCGCGACGTAGCTAACCAGTGCAATGAAGCCGAGCAAGCCTGTCATCGGGTTGACGGCGATAGTGAGGGTCGGGACGGCGAAGAGCCCCATGAGAACGCCGAGGGTTAGCGCCCAGGAGGGTTCGAGCCGGCGATCGGGGAGTGGTCGGTTGGCGGTGCGCGCCATCAGGCGATCACTGTCTCGCTCGAGGTAGCAGTTCAGAGTATTGGAGGCACCGACGACCATCCCGGTCGTGAGAAGCATGATCGCCATCGAGGCAACATCGAGCGAGCCGGGCGCCAGCCACATGCCCCCCGCAGCCGTCATGAGGACCATCAGCGTGATCCGCGGCTTGGTCAGGGCGATGAGGTCGCGCACGGTCAGCATCATCGTGGCTGGTCGAGTCGCTACGGTCATGGTGGTCCCTACTAGCTGGAACCGGGGCCGAAGGCTACAAGAAGCGCTATCACGCCTGCCACGGCAAGGACGATACCCACGGCCAGCATGATCCATGACCTTTTGGGTTTTTCGAGGCCGCGAAGGGGTTCAATCTGCGGGGCGGGGTCGGGGACCGGCGGTAGGGGAATCGGCGCTGGCAAGCTGATCGACCCTCCCCCTCCGGTCTCGGCCTGGAGGACGCTCTCGAGCGCCGCAGCAAACTCGGCGGCCGAGGCGAAGCGCTCCTCAGGCTGTTTGGCCAATGCCGCCATGACCACGTCTTCGAGACCCGGCGGGAACGTCGCTTTCGGGCGCCGCTCCGACAGCGGGATGGGCGTCGCGTTGACGTGGAGCTGGATGTATTCGATCGGCTGCTTTGCATCGAAAGGCAGCTTCCCGGTGAGAAGCTCGTAGAGGATGACGCCCAGCGAATAGATGTCCGACCGAGCGTCGAGGGTCTTCCCGTGGGCCTGCTCAGGGCTCATGAACTCGGGTGTGCCGAAGACCATGCCCTGCTGAGTGAGCACCATGGAGCCAGGTCTCATCTGCCGCTCGGTGACCTTGGCGAGACCAAAGTCCAGCACCTTGGGGAAGTCCGGGATGCCGCCCTGGGTGGTCACGAAGATGTTCTCTGGCTTGAGGTCGCGGTGAACGATGCCCGCCTGGTGCGCTTCTTCGAGCGCACCGCAGACCTGGACCATGATGCGCATCGCGCGCTCGGGTTCCATTGCGCCTTCGGCCCGAACGAGCTGAGCTAGGTTTTGGCCAACGAGGTGCTCCATCACGAAGTAGCAGGCGCCGTCGTCGAGCTGTCCGTAGAGAAATACGCGGGCGGTGTTCGGATGCGAGAGCTGGCTCATCGCGCGTGCTTCGCGTCGGAAACGGGACACCAAGTCGGCACGAGAGAGATAGCGCGAATGAAGAATCTTGATCGCAACGTAGCGATTCATATCGGGCTGCTCGGCTTTGTAAACCGCTCCCATTCCGCCCTTGCCGATCTTCTCGACGATGCGAAACTGCCCGGCCACCTCTTGATCGAGATAGGGATCGCTCACGGAATCAGACTAGCACCCGCGATGGGAGGCGGTGAGGAAAGTTGGCATCAAGCTCAACCCTCATCAACGATCGTGAAGCGCAACGCATGCTCCTCGCCGTCGCGCCTATATTCGACCACCAGATTCGAAGCGGTTCGAAGACTTTCCCAGACAGCGGCGGCCTGCTCGGGTCGCTCGATGGGCTTGCCATTGATGCGCGTCACCGTATCGCCGGGGCGAAGGTCGAGCGATGCAAAGGCCGGCTCCCCAGGGAACAGGCTCACGATGCGAAAGCCCACGAAGGCGCCCTTGTGGAAAGCAGGCTCGGTCTCCACATTTTGTAAGAACCGACCGAGGCCCCCGTCTAGCACAGGTAGGAGCTCATCGCGTGAAATGACACCCGTCGAAACCCGCGGGTACGGCTGATCCAGGCTACTCTCGGGCTTCTGCTCCTCGGCGGGCGGCGCACCCTCCATGGGAGCGTTCTCTTCCTCCCACTTGTCGTTGCGCCTGGGCGGCTGGTCTGCGGCTTCCCACTTCTCCTCCCCGGCGGAGCTCTCCCAGGTCGAGTCCCCCATCATGTCCTCTCGGAGTTTGCTCTTTTCGCACCCGATCGCGCTTGCGATCACGAGGGCGGCCAACGGTACAGTCAGATAACGGCTCATACGGACTCTCCTCGGAATGCAATGACCTCGGACCAAATCGCCGTGGTCACTGCTTCGACGCCATAGTTCGCATCGATATGGCGAATGGTATCATTTGGGAAAAGTTCGTCGATTTTCGCGTAGAACTTCGCGAGCTTGACCTGCATCTCGTCGACTTCATACAGCTCAGGGCCGCCGGATCGCATGCCTCGGCGGCTCGCAGCCACTTCGGGGTCGACGTCGAGCACGAGCGTCAGGTCGGGGCGCCTCGCATGCCGGTTGAGCTCGCGCAGCCAGGTGGAAACGTCGTCGCCACCGCCGCTACTCACCGTCTGATACGCGATCGAAGAGTGGTCGTAGCGATCGCAGATGACCGTAACCCCGTCGATCAGGTTGGGGATGACCTCCGCTTCCAGATGATCGAGGCGGTCGGAGGCAAACAAGGTAGCCATCGTCGCCCAACCGGGCGGGCGGGAGCCATGGCGACCAGAGACCACCACTCTTCCGGTCAGAATCTGACGAATCAAGACGCCGATCGGGCCGTCGCTCGGCTCACGCGTCGTGTGGGCGGGCAGCCCCTCGTCGACGAGGCGCTCTGCGAGGATCGAGCACTGCGTCGTCGTGCCCGATCCGTCGATGCCTTCGATCACGATGAAGTGACCCTCGATCACGAGCCCTCCTTTGCGCCGCCAAACTTGAACGTCGCCCCGAACTGCCCATAGACAAGTGAGTCATCATGGCCTCCGCCAAAGATGTCTCCGAGGACGCGCCGGCGGTCCCCTGCAACGATGCCTTCTACTTCAAGCCACACATTCCACTTCCGCGTCACGACGATTTCCAGTGAGCCACCGAGCCGGGCGCGCACGATGTTCTGACGGGAGGTTGTCACATTGATGCGGCTGTTGCGACCGTCGAAATCCCAGCGGTCGCTGTTGAAGTCGCCAGCGATCCAGATCGAAAAAGCACCACGCGGTGGGAAGTGCACGCTGAAGATCGCGTCAAGGCTCATGAAGAAATTGTTCGTCGGGTGGCTTGCTTCATCCATATCGCGTTGTGCGGGCCCTACGCCACCGCCGATCTGGAGATCTCCACCCAGGGAGAAGTTGCGAGACACACGCCAGCCGGCCTTCGTACTGACTGCAAAGTCCGTGAGGCGCCCAAACGTGGTGACGTAGATGCCGACGTCGAGGAACTTCGTGAGCCCAGCACGCATGCCGAGCGAGGCCAACCACGGCCAACCGGTCGAAAAATCGAGGGTCGCCACACCGACGGGATTGGGCGCGCCCGCGTGCGTCACTGTATTGCGAAGCGGATCAGTGCGCTCTGCTTCTTTGTCGCGCTGCTGTGAGTCGACCGGCACGACAGCGGTGCTCATGATCACCTGAATCAGACGGACACGCGGGGATTTCTGGAGGCGGATCTGCTCGGTGTGGTTTCCATAGCCCTCGGCTCTCACCTCCAATTGATGGGTGCCGGCAGACAAATCCCCTTCCCAGGGCACGGGACCGCGCGCCTCGCCGTCAATGAAGAGCTGAGCACCCGATACGTTGGCCTCGACCCGAACGGGCACGCCGAGCGCGTTGAGCTCGGCGTAGACCCGCAGTTGCGGCCGGGGCCGACCGAACATGTGCGGCGCACCTCGCGATAGCCCGGCGCGCGCACGACGACCGAATGTGTTCCAAACTCTGCAGGCTCGATTGTGATGGGCGGGTTGCCGTAATCCTCGCCGTCGATTGTAACGGTCGCTTCGAGAACACTCGCGCGAACCAAGATGCGCGCGAGGTCCGTGCTCGCGGTCGTGAACCTCACCGAGACGACGCGCTCGCGTCCGGCGATCACCGTCACCGTTTGTTCGACGCTCTCGTAACCGATCGCCCGGGCCATGACGATGTGCTCTCCGGGCGTCAGCGCACCTTTGGCTGCAGGGGCAACGCCGATATCGACGCCGTCTAGGCTGATGATCGAGCCCGGCACGCTCGCGATGACCCGCAAGCTACCGAGATTTGGAGCCACACGAATTGTCGCCTCGACCGTCGTTCGCTCGTTTGCCTTGATCGTCACTGACTTCGAAAAGGGTCGATAGCCCTCTCCTGGGCTTCGAATCTCGACGACGTGTTCGCCCTCGGTTAGGCCGTCGACGACCAGAGGGGTCCCTCCGCGTCGCTGTCCGTCGATTAACACGGGCATCCCAGTCACGTCGGCCGTGATCAGGAGTGAACCGGTCTTGGCCGTTTGAGGCCGCAACGCAACGGGAACGGTCAACACCTGACCGCCAACCAAGTCCACCCATTTCGAAAAGGTCGCGAACCCGCGCTTCCCGACCTGCAGCAGGTGCCGGCCGGGGGCAAGTGTTTGGCGCAACGGGACATTGCCCGAGGGTTCGCCATCGATGCGAACCGCCGCACCGGTAGTGGCGTCATTGCTCGCCGTAATCACAACGACCCCTGGAGACGCTTCCTGCGCCAGCGCCTCGGACGAGACGACGAGCAAACCAAGCACGAACACCGCCCGCACGAACCCATCAACGCCAAGCAACCCTTGCATAATCCCTCAGACGCACCGAAACAGGGCCGATTCACTCACGCCCCCAGCGCCTCGTTCGTGTTTACCCCCAGCCCTGAGGTCGGCCCAATAAATGACCGGCGTGCCTCCGGTGAGGCAAGAATTTTCGAACGAGGACATGCCTAAGGCGCGACGAACGTGGCCTCGAACGGATCGAGCGTTTCCAGATCGGGTATCTCGGGCGCTCCGAGAGGAGGCAGCACCCGAAGAACCGGGACAGGGTCTCCTTCGCGGCGGAAGCGGAAGTCATCGAGCTCCGCCAGCCCATACGCGAGCGCTTCGGGACCGATGCGTTCGCGCTTCGCCATGTGCTCGAGTAACCGCCGCATGCTGCTTTTCATGAAGCGGGTTAGCGCGCCGCGCTCGTACGAGACGTGGTAGCGCTTCGGCGACGGCAGCACGCACGCGAGGAAGGCAGACTCGGCGGGGCTCAGCTCGATAGGCTCCCTGCCGAAGTAATAAGCTGCCGCATGCCGGAGACCGTAGACGCTCGGTCCGTACTCGATCACGTTGAGATAGAGCTCGAGGATCTCGTCTTTGTCGAGAGCGTTCTCGAGCCACCACGTGAGAATGACCTCTTGGACCTTCCGGGCGATGGTTTTCTCACGCTGCAGATAGAGGTTCTTGGCGAGCTGCATCGAAATCGTGCTCGCGCCAACGACGTAGCGGCCCTCCTGGAGGTTGCGCACCAACGCATCGCGAATCGCCCAGGGCGCGAAACCGCCGTGCTCGTAGAAGGCTCCGTCTTCGTGACTGATGACCGCTGCGGGCATGAACGGGCTGATGTCTGCGAAAGCGACCCAGTACGCTGTGCCAGGCCCGGTACGCATCTCGAAGACCGTCTCGTCCGGCTCGACCACGCGGTGACGAAACGGCTCCTGAAATCGCTCTACGCGAACCCACTGGGGCGTACGTTCGAATTGACAGAGGTTGCGCACGCGAATCGAGAGCTCGGTCGCTTCGAGCTCGCGGGAGTCCAGAGAGATGTGAGTCAGGGCGCTCCAGTTACCCGACCATTCAAACTGAGCAAGTGAGCCGAGGACGTCCTCGGGGATGGCCCCGACCACGTCGTTGCAACTGGTGGGCGGAAGCTTCACTGTGAGGTCGACGCGATAGTGCTCGGTGGTCCGCTCTAGCTCGCCCTCAATCAGCACGCGGGTCTTGCCCATCCGGACCTGGCCGTATTCGATTTGAAGCAGGCGCTCGTCAGGGTGCCAAATGCCCTTCCCTCCGACGTCGATGTTGATGTGCTCGACGGGCTCGGGCGCGAGCCGATCGGAGGCCAGCGCGAGCTCGCGCAGCCGCAAGCTCCCCTCGATGCTGACTTGATCGGAAGAGCTCGCGCCGAACTCGAGCTCGGCGCTCAGGGTGCTTACCTTCGTGTTGTAGAGCGGGAGCTCCGGTGCAAACGGGGCGATGAGCGCGAGTGAGATTCGGCGCAGCCTGATGCTTCCGTCGGCGCGCGCCTCGCTTGGCATGACGCTGAGGTCGACTTGCAATGTTCCCTTGTTGGAGGTCTGACCGCCGACCATGATGCGGTACCAACCGTTATTTCCTCCCTGCAGAGCCCACTCGAAGTCCTGAATGCGTTCGACGTGACCCTCGGAAATTCGGCTTTCGATCTGCACGCCGGACACCGCGATGCGGGCGTCCGGAGTCAGACGGTTGAAGAGGGCGGGTTCAGGGTCAGTGGCAACGTCAGTGGCAGCGTCAGTAGCAGTGCCAGTGGCAGTACCAGCGTCAGTGCCAGCGTCAGTAGCAGTGCCAGTGGCGGTGCTAGTGGCGGTGTTGGGGGCTGGGGGGCGCAGCCGGGAGATCGCGTCTCGAATCCGCGATACCAGCGGCCTTCGTTCCCCCTCCCCGTTGCGAAGAGAGCGTGCGCGCGCGCCTTCGATGTCGAGCTCGCGAAGCTTCCATACACCTTCGGCGCGGCGCAATACGACCTTCAACGGTCCAACAGCTGCGTGGTCCGCGGTCTGCTCGCCAAGCAGAGTTTCCCCAACACTCGAACGCAAGACGTTGCCCTGCTTGTGGAGGCTCACGTGCTTCATCGCGACCAACGGCCCGTCTGCGTCGACTACGCGAACCGTGAGATTTTTGATCGCGTACGTCCTCCCATCACCATTCGCACTGGTAGGCGCGGACGCTGACGTACCGCCGGAGACCTTACTCCGCAACTCCGCAAGCGAGTCGCCAAACCCTTCGTCTGTGAGATCGATCGTCACTTCGATGCCCTCGGCCGACACACCGCGCACGGAGCTGGATCCTTTGAAGACAGCACCGAGAAGGCTCATCCGCGCGTGAACCTTGTCGATGCGTACGACCAAGCCTCCGTGGCGACCGCGCATCTCGACGCCGAGAAGATCGACGCCCCCTAGGGAGAGATGCGCTTCTTCGATCTGTGCATCTACGCCCAGGCGATCGCCGATGAGCTTGGACGCACGCGCCGTGGCGCGCGGCGCGCCCCACATCCAAAGGCCGATCACGAGCATCAGGGCGACGAAGGCCGCGAGCACCCATGCGCGCCGCTCGCTGAGGAACCGGAGCATCGAGGCGAGAGTATGCCGCGTCTAAAACGCGAAGCCTAATAAAGCTTTCGGCTATCGATTTGGATCGTCACCGGCCCGTCCACAGCGCATTGAACGAGCATCATCGCGCGAAAGGTGCCCGTTTCCACGGGTAGGCCTTTGCGGCGCACCCCTTCGACCACCTCTAAGTAGAGACGCTGTGCGTCTTCGGGGTCCGCTGCACCGTCGAACGAGGGGCGCCTGCCTCGCCGCACGTCCCCGAATAGCGTGAACTGGGACACGACCAAGACCGCGCCACCGATGTCGGTGACGGACAACGACATGCGTCCGTCGTCGTTTGGGAACACACGCAGGCCCGCAATCTTATCGACAATGTATTGAACGTCCTTGGCGTCATCACCCTGCGCTGCGCCCAGGTATACCAGCAAGCCTCGCTGGATCGCGCCGACCACTTCGCCGTCGACCGTGACACTTGCTTGGTGGACCCGCTGTACGACCGCGCGCATGCGGAGTTGCGTAGCACAGGCCGAATCGTCTTGCCCGAGCAAGGCGATGTTCAATACTCCCGTCGATGAAACCGGTTGTGGGTCTGACGGGTGGGATCGCGTGCGGAAAGACCACCGTGGCGAAGATGTTTGGCGACCTCGGTATCCCGGTGATCGACGCCGACGAGCTGGCACGCGAGGTGGTGGAACCTGGCGCGCCAGGCCTGCAGCAAGTCGTCAACCAGTTTGGCCAAGGAGTGCTCGACGAAACCGGACACCTCGATCGAAAGAAGGTCGCTGACCTGGTGTTTGGTGACAAGGACGCGCGCGAAACGCTCAACGCGATCATGCACCCACTCATCGGGGCCGCGGGAGCCAAGCGCATGATGACGCATCAAGACGACCCGGCACCTTACTTGCTCTACGAGGCGGCACTGCTGGTGGAAACCAACTCTTACAAGGCGTTTTCGGCACTCATCGTCGTGAGCGCAGAGGAATCTTTACAGCGACTTCGGTTGATCGCGCGTGACGGCTTCACGGTCACGGAGGCCAACTCCCGGATCGCTTCGCAACTGCCTCTCGCCCGGAAAGTCGCCGTTGCAGATCATGTCGTGACCAACAATGGCGACCTGGACGCGACGCGACGGCAAGTCGCCGAAATTCACGAGAAGCTGGTTGCGCAGTTCACATTGAAGGAGTCGAAGTAGTGGGCACTCTAGTACGATCGGTATTGGTGACGGGCTTCCCCGGGCGACAGCCGGCAGTGCACTTGGTTCGAGAGATCGCAACTCATGACGAGCGGTCGGTATGTTGCCTGGTGACCGAGAGCAGCCAGGAGCGCGCGCTCGAGTTGCTGGACGCGCTTCCTGCATCGGCGCGCGAGCGCGTGTCGCTTTGGGTCGGGGACCCGCGCTCGATGGATCTCGGGCTGAGCGGCGAAGAGTTCGCCATGCTTGCCGAACGTATCGAGGTCATTCACCACTGCGCGTCGATTACGGATCCGGCTGGCACCAAGGAAGAAGCCGCCGGCAACGTTCGCGCGGCAGCTGAGATTTTGGAGCTCGCAGAGGCGGCACCGCATTTGAAGCGGCTCGTCTGCTGGTCGAGCGCCGCCGTGTCGGGCAACCGCGAAGGCTTCGTCAAGGAGACCGATCTCGATGACGAGATGGGGTTTCGCAATCCCATCGAAGAGTCTCTCTATCGAGTCGAGCGCATGCTCGGCGAGTCGGCCGATGAGCTGCCGATCGTCGTGCTGCGGCCTGCGCTCATGGTGGGCGATTCGGTCACGGGCGAAGCCGAAGAGCTGAACGGGATGTACCTGCTGATCCGCTTCCTGCTAAGCGCCCCGAACGACTACCGGATCCCGACACCGAGCCGAACCGGCGTCCGAATCAGCGCAGTCCCGGTCGACTACGCGGTGAGGGCCGGCCTCCACATCTCAGCGGACGATCGCTCGATCGGTCGCACGTTCCATGTCGTCGACCCGAAGCCCGTCACCGTGCAGCACGCTCTCCAGCTCTTTGCCGAGGCGACCGGCCGCCCCGCCCCACGCGAGCACGACCCACTCAACCTCGCCACAGCGCTGATGCGAGCTCCAGGCTTGCAGCGCTTCCGGAACACGACCCGCGCGTTCCTCGACCACTTGAAGACCGACGTGATCTACGACGACCGCAACACCCGCGAGCTACTGGCCAACGCCAACATTTCGTGCCCGGACTTGGAGAGCTACGTCGACGCCATGGTCGCCAGAGCGCGACAGCCATAGCTCCCCGCTGACGCCGCAATGGCGCTGCAACTGCATTGCCGGAGGACGACTCGGGACGGACATGCTCGCGAGCGGGTCCCGCTCGCCCGTCTCCCTAAGACGACACAAGTCTAGGCTCCCGCCCACTCACTGTGCTGCCCATCCCGAGCCGTCCTCCTCCGTAGAAGTCGACGTAGGAAAGGGCAACGTGTGTGACGTACTCGGAGTTAACCCTTTGAAAAAGGGGACTGTCCCCTTTTTGTCGATGTCTACGTATGGAGGGGTACGGGACGACGCGACATGGGGATGGGGCGACGTAGCGAGTGACGATCGGCACGCGAGCAACCGCCGCCGATTGGGCGCGAGCGCCGAGGCGAGGCTTGCGTGGCCTAAGCTCCCCAGTGAATCCGGCCACCTTTGCAAGCCGAGCCGTTCGTCACATCCCCGTGTCGTGTCGCCCCGTGCCCCGGTGTGCCGCTAGCTCCCGGCCAGCGTCATCGACGAGACGCGAAAGGTCGGCGATGCAACCGCTGTTCGCTGATCCAGATCATCCGCGACGGCGTCGATCCGTTGTAGCAACTCATCGAGGTTGAGCGAGATCGTGACCTCCGACACCGGGTGAGACAGCTCGCCGTCTTGGATCAGGAAGCCCGAGGCGCCTCGGCTGAAGTCGCCGGTGACGGCGTTGAAGCCGAAACCCATCATGCCGGTGACGTAGAGGCCGTGTTTGGTATCGGCGATGAGCTCGTCACGCGATTGGGAGCTGGCTTTCAAGATCAGGTTGCTGCTGGAGGGTGAGATTCCGCCGGCAGGTGAACGAGAAGCGCTGCCGGTGCTTTTTAGGCCGAGCTTTCGCGCGCTGTAGGTGTCCATCAAGTAGGTCTGGAGCACCCCGCCCTCGACGACGATGTTCCGGCGCGATAGCAAGCCCTCGCCGTCGAAGGCCCGGGAGCCCGGAGCTCTCGGCAGCAGTGGGTCGTCGACGATGTCGACGAGGTCGCTTGCAACTCGGGTGCCGACTCGGTCGATCAAGTAGGAACTCTTCCGCCAAATGGCACCGCCGAGAACGCAGCCACCAAAGAGGCCGAGGATCGAACGTGCAGCATCTTTGTCGAAGATGACCGGCAACTCTTGGGTGGGAAGCTTCTTCGCTCCGAGCTGGGCAATCGTGCGACGGGCCGCTTCCTCGCCCACAGCTTGGCTGTCTTCGACGTCCGCGTAGTGCCGGGCGGCCGACCAGTGGTAGCCGCTTCGTTTCTTGCCACCCTCGTCGTCGGCGATTGGATTGACGACGATCGAAGCGTAGGTTCCGTAATCGCTACCTGCGAACCCGCCACTCGTCACCAGCGCACTCACGCCTCTGGCACGGGTGAACGAGGCGCCCTCGCTGTTGGTGATGCGCGAGTCGAAATCAAACGCCGCCCGCTCACCACGCAGCGCGCGGTCCAGCGCTTCGTCGGCCGAAATCCGGCTAACGCCCTCGTCGAAGGTGTCCAAGTCTTCCCACTGCGACTGCAACGAGAGCTCCGACGCATCGGGTGGCCCTGCAAACTCGTCCGATTCGCTGAGCCGCGCGAGCTCGACCGCATCTTCGATCAGTGTCCGCTGCCCCGCCTCGCTCAAGTCGCTCGTGTACGTCGACGCCACACGCTGGCCGACCATCACCCTCAATCCGAGCGCCCGCGAGCCTGCTTCCTCGACCAGCTCGGGCTCACTCATGCGAACCTTCACGGAAAGATGAGAGCCGCTGTGCACGCCAGCCTCCGCGACATCGGCGCCTGCCGCGAGGGCGCGCTCCACCACCGAGCGCCCCAGGTCTACCAATGCTTTGGACTCTTCCTCTACCTTGCTCATCCGCCCGCCACCTGCGTCCCGCCGACGGTCATCGAGGCGATCTTGATGGTCGGGCAACCGACGCCGACTGGAACGGATTGCCCCTCCTTGCCGCAGGTCCAAATCCCGTCCGACACCTGGAAGTCGTGGCCCAGCATGACCACGTTACGCATCGCCTCCGGTCCATTGCCGATGAGGTTCACCCCCTTGAGCGGCGCGGTGATCTTGCCGTCTTCGATCAGGTATCCCTCGGTCAATGAGAAGACGAAATCTCCATTGGCGATGTCGACCTGACCGCCACCGAACTTCTTGGCGTAGACGCCGCGGCTGACGCTGCGAATGATGTCCTCGGGCGCGTCTTGTCCGCCAAGGAGCATCGTGTTGGTCATCCGCGGCATCGGATGGGAACGAAAACTCTGCCTGCGGCCGTGCCCGTCCGGGCTCGTCCCGAAAAAGTCCGCGCTGTGACGATCCTGCATGTAACCCTTCAAGACGCCGGCCTCGATGAGCACCGAGCGAGTCGGGAGCTGCCCCTCGTCGTCGACGTTGATGGAGCCGCGCGAACCTTGCAGCGATGCGTCGTCGACGACGGTGCACAGCGAACTTGCGACCTCCTCACCGATTCGGTCCGAGTAGTTACTCGTCTTCTTGCGATTGAAGTCGGCCTCGAGACCGTGACCAACCGCCTCATGCAACAGGATGCCACTGTCACCGGGCGCCAAGACCACGTCCATTTCACCAGCCGGTGCTTCGCGGGCGTCGAGCATCACTAGCGCTTGCTGCACCGCCTGCTCGGCGTGCCATTCCGGCGTGTGGTCGTCGAAATACTCGAGCCCCATCCGGCCACCACCACCCGAGGAACCCGACTGACGGTTCCCGCCATCTTCCGCAATCACGTGAACGCCGAACCGGATCAACGGCTGACGATCGTGCGCCATGTGCCCAAGACTGTTGGCGATGAGAATCTCGCGAACGCTTTCTGCGAATGACGCATCAACTCGAACCACGCGCGGATCGGAGGCCCGCGCCGCCCGGTCGGCGCGCTCGAGAATCACTTTTTTGGCCTCGCCGTCCACGTCGAGCGACTCAACCGAGACCGGGTAGCGGCTGGGCGCGTCACGCATCACCACCGCAAGCGGAGCGACTGGCTGGCCCCCCGCTGCGATTTGCGCCGCGGTGTCGGCCGCCTGCTTCATGGCCTCGAACGAGAAATCTTCGCAATAGGCGTACCCGGTGGCGTCACCCTTCATGACGCGGACCCCCAGGCCCATCGACACGGCGCGCCTCGCGGATTTCAGAATCTGCTCGTCGTAAAAGTAGCTTCCACTAACCGAGTATTCGAAGAACAAGTCGGCGTAGTCACCGCCTTTGTCGAGTGCGATTCTCAGGAGGCGATCGGCGATCTGCGCGTCCACGGTATGCGATCCGTGCTCGGCAAACGGGGCATGGTAACGGCCTGTCATGAACTGGGGCGCACTCTAGGGCGCAGCTGCGGCGATGGCCACTTCTATTGGCTCAAGAAGCCAATTACGGTGTCGATGATGCGCTTCTGACGCGCTTGCCCGAGGCCCGCAAAGATAGGCAGCGCCAGGACTTCGCGACTGGCCTCCTCCGCCACCGGAAGCGAGCCCTCTCGATAGCCGAGATGTGCGAAGCACTCCTGGCGATGGAGAGGCACTGGGTAGTAGATCGCCGTCGCGATTCTCTGGACCTGGAGGTGCGCTTGCAGCTCGTTTCGGCGCGAAGTGCGGATGACATATTGATTGTAGATGTGCCCCTCGAAACGTCGCGGCGGGGGTCGCAGCAGGCTCTCGGTCAAGCCAGAAGTGGAGAACGCCACGTCGTAGCGCGACGCGTTCTCTCGGCGGCGTGCCGTCCATGCCTCGAGCTCTGGAAGCTTCACGCGCAAGAGCGCGGCCTGCAGGGTGTCGAGCCGAAAATTCCCGCCAATCACCGAATGGGAATACTTGGGACTGCTCCCGTGCGCACGCATGACTCGAGCCTTGTCGGCAAGGGCCGAGTCCTGACTGGTCACGAGCCCGCCATCCCCGAAGCCGCCGAGGTTCTTCGATGGGAAAAAGGAGAAGCAACCGTACGCGCCCAGACTGCCTACAGGGCCTAGCGGGCTCTTGGTCCCGATGGCCTGCGCGGCGTCCTCGATGATCAGCAGGTCGTTCTTCGCTGCGATCCCCAACAGCCCGTCCATGTCGCACGCCTGACCAAACAGATGGACGGGAAGAATCGCGCGGGTGCGATCTGTGAGTGCGGCAGCGACCTGCTCGACATCCAGGTTGAACGTGTCGGGCAGAATGTCGACGAAGACCGGAACCGCGCCTACGCGCGTGATGCATCCCGCCGTCGCGAAAAAGGTAAACGGTGTGGTGATGACCTCGTCGCCTGGACCAATGCCAAGCGCCATCAACGCGACCATCAGCGCGTCGGTCCCGCTCGAAACGCCGATCGCGTGCTCCACGCCGATGTAGTCGGCTACCTCGCGCTCGAACGCCGCGACTTCCGGACCGAGGATGTAGCGTCCCGACCTAATGACGTCCGCGGCCTTCTCGGTCAGCCGATCGATCAATGGCCCGTTTTGAGCCACGACGTCTAGCATTGGGATTGCTTCTTCACTCACGACTTCTCACCCATCGGCAGCTCTGTGCCGTCAGCTCGTACTCATCGCCACATCTGGCGCAGACACCGTCGTCGGGCAACACTTCCCCGCACCGGCACGCCCAGGCAGTGCGGTGGGCGGGGTTGCCCACCATCACCGCATGGGCTGGGACGTTTTTGGTGACCACGCTGCCAGCTCCGATCAGCGCATACTCTCCGAGCGAATGTCCGCACACGATCGTCGCGTTGGCGCCAACGGTGACACCTCGCCCCACAGGCGTACGCGCGAACTTTTCCTTGCGCTCGACGTGCGCGCGTGGTGTCAGCACATTGGTAAATACGCAGCTCGGTCCTAGGAAAACGTCGTCTGCGATCGTCACACCCTCATACACGGACACGTTGTTTTGGATCTTCACGCCGTCGCCGATCGTGACACCCGGTCCGACGAAGACGTTTTGTCCGAGGACGCAGGCCGTGCCTATCGTCGACCCACTGGACACGTGGGTGAAATGCCAAATGCGCGTACCGGCGCTGACTCGTGCCCCCTCGTCGACGACCGCCGTTTTGTGAATGAAGGGCCCGCTCATGCAGCGAGCTTAGCAGGGCCCGAGGTCCGCCTCGAAACTTGTGCGGGAAGCACGCCGTCAGCGCAGCATTGCGCGGCATTCCGATACGTATCGGCCCTTGCCGAGCTTCGCGCAGTTTTGGTACGCCTGGCGCGCGCCCTGCCGATCGCCGCGCGCCTGTCGAGCAGCACCTAGTGTGACCCAGGCGAGCGCGTTCGTGGGGTCAATCGCTGTCGCGCGCTCTGCCAGCTCAGCCGCTTCACGCGTATGGTTTCGCGCCAACATCAGACGAGCGAGCTCGGCCAACGCAGCGCCGCCTTCCGGATTGAGCTCAATCGCCCGCCGATAGGCGGCGGAAGCGCGCGCACCTCGCTTCAACCGACGAGCCAGAGCGAGCTGCGCTTCGTACGTGTCGGCCGCTCCGGTCGCCGGGAAGATCGGAGGCGGACTCGCGCCGCCAGCTGAGTCCGACGCCGCCACTGGCGCCGGCGCTGGGACTGGCGCTGGCACCGCCACTGGCACCGGCGCTGGCGCTGACACCGCCGCTGGCACTGGCGCTGACACTGGCGCTGACACCGCCACTGGCACTGGCGCTGGCGCTGGCGCTGGCGACATCAAGTACACGACTGCCGCAACGCCGCAGCCGATCGCTAACACCAGCAGCGCCCATGGCAACATCGTTGGCTTGGCGGGATGCCTGGGAACGATGGAGCTCGGCTGGACCGCGCGTGGCTCGCGGATGCTCGCCTCGCCTGCGTCATCGTCGAACACCTGTGCGTACTGGAGCGGGGGTGGATCGACGTCGGGAGGCTCGTGGTAGTCGATCACGGCATCTCGGTGTTGCTCTTCGTCTCGCTCCACCGCCTCGTCGATCACGCGATCAGTCGGAGGCGTCGAGCGCACAAACGGACCCGGAGGCGGGTCGGAATCGATCGCTACGATCGCCTCCTCGACCTCGGGATCGTCGCGTAGCTCGTCGAGCGTGCTATCCCACTGTCCGACTTCGACCGTCTCACGAGTCGACACGTCTTCGACCTTGTTGGTCGCGGGAACGCGGCCTGCCCAATTCAGGATCGTCCCACCCGCATACATCGAACTCTCGGGTCGCGCCGCTTGAAAACCAGTTGGCGTCTTCTGACGTGGACGGGCGGGCGGCGGCGCAGGCTGCCACCCTAATTCGGCCTCAGAGGGCGAGTCGTTCGGTGGCGCAAGGGCGGTCGGCGAACCGGACGGCGTAGTGATCGCATCCTCCAAGACGAGATCGTCCGCGGTTGCGGGTGAAGGAAGCGACACCGGCGTCGACATCGTCTCCGAAGGAGGCGCCGACGCCCCGCCCCGTTGAGGATGCGAAGCGTCCTCTTTACGGGGTGGCACTGCCTGCATCTCTGGCGCCGTCACCGACGTCGATGTCGACGGCGCCTCCATCTTCGGCAGCCGCGGCGCGCCGGGCACCGCAACACCGGGGGTCGGCAACCCGGCGGGGCCAGGAATGGTGTTGATGCCCTCCTTGAAACGCGGAGCCGAAGACCGAACTGAGACCTCCGTCAGGATCGGAATGCTCTCCAGGATTCGGCCGACCTCACGAACTGTCCCCTCGAAGTAGAGGTCCACGACTTTGCGAAGGGCCTCGACGTGGTCTCCCCCATGCGCGCGAAGCACCTCGCCGACCGTCCGCTGACCGTCAATTAGCCGGAGCGTTTCGTTCTGCTCGTCCGGCATTTCCCGAAGTCGCTCGCGAAGCATGTCCGCGTCGACTTCGAGCGCCGTATCGAACGACGGCAGCAGCTCGGACAAACGGCTCCACTCGTCGAGCCTCCGCATCCCTTCCATGAGGAGCGCTTGCGTCGTCCGGTGGACGGTGCGCTCGCTCAAGGTCACACGCCTAAACTCGAGATCGAATGTCCCGTCTCGCCAGAGCAACTGCCGATAGACCGCATCCTCGCCGACTAGGTCCTCGACGGTAGCGTTGATCACCGCGCCGGAATCAAAGGAGATCATGCCCGCCTGTCCATCGACGGAGACGAGAGTGAGCACCCCCGACTTTCGGCTCACATCGATCGTCTGCAACAGGTCGACGACACTCATCTCGGAAAGTGAACCGCTGAACCGCGTCCTGGCGTTACTGCTCTGGTGCGCGAGCCCCGCACGCGTCTGCCGCGCGAGCTCGATGCCAACCCGTGCGACCACCTCGCGGATGTATATCGGCTTGGTGAGATAGTCCTCGACGCCGAGCTCCAGCCCGCGGATCTTGCTTTCGATCGACTCGTCGCTCGACAGGAACATGAACGGGATGTGTGACCATTCCGAGTTCTGCCGCAGCTGCTCGACGAACTCGAAGCCGTTCAGGTCACTGAAGGTTGTGTCGGAGATGATCAGGTCCGGCTTGTTGACGTGCAGGATTTCCAGCGCCTTCCCCACACTGGGACATCCGGCCACGTTATAGCCCGCGTTCCGGAGGCTCACTTCGAGCACGCGGAGACTGCGGGGATCGGCATCGACGACGAGGAGGTTCTGCTTGGTCACTGCAACCTTTTGTCAGCGGGAGTGTGCGAATGAGCACACTGCGATGTCAAGCATGCCTTCCCATCGTCAACGTGATAACTTGACATAGTGGGATGAAAAAGCTCGGGGGCATCCTAGGTGTGATCATCGGCGCAGTACTCGTACTGGCAGCCTGTGAGAAGCCGCGCGCCGACATGGCCTTCCATGAGCTCGACCCAGACTTCGGAGGCCTGCAGGGTGGCAAGACCGTCCGGGTCGTTGGCCAGAGCGTTCGGTTGGACATCGGGTACGCCGTCTACTTTGGCCAGCTTCGGTCCTCGCAGGTATCGATTCAGAACGAGAAAGCCCTGCTGACGGTCACCCCGCGACAAACGACCCCCGGGGTAGTGGATGTGACCATTCGCGCGGACAACGGGTCCGTGTTCGTGATCAAACGAGGCTTCGAGTACATCAACCAAGGAGGCAACCTCCTGGACGAACGCGAGGCGCCCTAACCCTCACGAGCCGGCATCGGCTCCGCCGGCCACTCCCGCGTCGGGGTCAGGATCAGGCGCGGGCCAGCACACGCCGGAAAGGCAGGCCAAGCCACTGGCGCATTGCGCGGTCCGCGTGCACGGTTCGTCCAACTGCTTCGGGCTGATGCTGCGGCCACAACCGAACAACACCAGGCAGAGCGACAGCCACAAGAGTCGGCGAGTCATTGCCACGACCATAGCGCAGCCGAGGATCCAAGACCACGCCCCATGCCGTAAACGCTGCTAGGCTCCGGCCGTGGACATCCGGCTCCTGATCCCGGAGCTCTTCGAGAAGCTCAGCCTCATCGCGACCGCGGGCCTTCTCGGCGTGCTCGTGCCACCACTGCGCAACCGTCTGCTGGGGGTAGGCCGGCCACGAGACATCGGGGTTGCGGTCATCTTTGGGTTCTTGCTGTCTTTGTGGGGCTCCACGATGGGCACCGATTGGCTTGGCCACCATCTCAACCTTCGCGCGGTTGGGATCATAATCGCTGGCATTTTAGGCGGTCCTCGCGCCGGCGCCTTGACCGGGCTCCTCGGAGGCGGGTTCTACGTGACGCGGGTAATCCCGGAGGCCTTTCCTTGGGCCGTCATCTCCTCGGTCCTCGACGGGTGGCTTGCGGGAAGGATGTCGGTACGGCGGGAGCAGATGTTCGCGGGTTGGCGCGTACTCGCAGCAGCCGGCGCCGTCCAACTCGCCGGCCTGATCGTCACTGCTGCGGGCATGGCCTTCTCCGGTGTGAACCCCATGGGCGCACTGCCTTCACTTGCCGTCCAGCTCGCGGGCGTCGCGGCGGGCGTCGCGCTCTTCGTCAACGTCGCGTTGGTCGTGATATCTCGCCAGGAGCAAGCCGTCGCATTGGTCGAGGCCCAGGCCGCAGCGAACGCGCTTTCGCTGACGGCACTGCGAAGCCGCCTCGAACCACACTTCCTGTTCAATGCGCTCAATACGTTGCGGGCTACCATTCGGCGTGACCCCGAGCAGGCCCGCGCGCTAGTGTCAGACCTGGCAGACCTCTACCGCTACCTCTTGCACCACCCGCACGATGCATCACTGATCAACGAGGTCGACCACGCATGCGCGTACCTCGCAATCGAGAAGGCTCGGCTCGGCGATGAGCGTCTCACCGTACAAACCTCGATCGACGATAGTGTCCGCGACGCCCGCGTCCCCGCGTTACTCCTTCAGCCGATCGTCGAAAACGCCGTCAAGCACGGAATCATTCCCAAGCAAGGGCCGGGCACGATCACGATTCGGGCGTCGGACCTGGGCGAACGGCTGCGAATCGAGGTCGAGGACGAAGCCGACGGACCGCATCATGGGCTATCTACCAAGGGCTCGGGCCTAGCACTGCAAACCCTGCGGAAGCGACTCGCCCAACAATACGACGGGCGAGCCAACCTCCGGCTTTCTTCGCTCGAACGCGGTACCCTGGTGACCGTGGAGCTTCCCAAGCAGGCCAACATCACAGGAGTGGAGTCATGAGCATTCGCGCAATCGTGGTCGATGACGAGCCCCTCGCCCGCGACGAGCTTCGATTCATGCTCGGGCAATGTGAGGACGTCGAGGTCGTCGGGGAGGCGCGCAACGCGCACGAGGCCCAAGGGCTCTGCGACGAAGAGCAGCCCGACGTCGCGTTTCTCGATCTGCGGATGCCCGGCCCGGACGGTGTCGCTCTGGCCGAGACGCTGATGGCCAACCACCCCGATGTCAAAGTCGTGATCGTGTCCGCGCACGACGAAGGCGCGCTCCGGGCATTCGAGGCACGCGTCGCCGACTACCTGCTGAAGCCCGTCCGGCTCGAGCGACTACGCCAAGCCGTCGAGCGCATTCGAAGCGCGTCGCCGGGCGCCACGAGCGGCCACGAGCGGCTCGTGCGAATCGCAGTGCGCCGCAAGGACGCCTACGTGGTGCTGGAGCTCAGCGACGTGGTCTACTTCGAAGTCAAAGATGAGCTCGTGTGGGCCGTCACCGAGAACGATCGATTTGCGATCGACAAGACGCTCACGAATTTGGAAGACCAGGTCGACCCCGAAGCGTTCTTCCGCTCGCATCGTGGATTTATCGTTCGCTACGATCGCATCCGCGCCATCGAGCCGACAGGGGCCGGCACCTATCAACTCCTGCTCGACCATCCGGAGGAGCCGAAGATTCCCTTGGCCCGGGAGCGAGCGAAGAAGCTCCGAGAACGCATCCCGTTTTCGGGCTGAGCGGACGAAAAGCTTTAGCGATCGCGCTCCGAGGTGGTAAACCCCGTCGCATGAGGGGGACACGGATCACTCAACTGCTTGCGCTCGGCGTTCTCGCTGGGTTACTTGCGCTATCGGGTTGCAAGAAGGGCAAGGACAGCTCCACGGCTGCTGACGAAAAGCGCGAGCCACCACCACCATCGGGCACGATGAGCCTACAGGGCACGTACTCGTACATGGCGGACGCGGGGTTCTTCGTGGACTGTGCGACGCAGGAACAGTGGCCAGTCGCCACCGAAGGGGACAACGCAACATTGGAGCGCGCGTACCGAAAAGCCAAGATAGCGCCCGGCACGCCGTTGCTCGTCACCGTGGAAGGCGGCTTGGACTCGCGCCCCAGAGTCGACGGCCGGGGCACAGAAACCACGCTCATCATCCAGCGCTTCGTGCGCACATGGCCTAGAGAAACCTGTGGAAGCATGCAACACGTAACCCTGGAGGACACGACCTGGGCGTTGCTCGAGCTCAACGGCAAAACGATCACCGTCAAGGTAAACGACAAGGCGCCCTACCTCGAGCTCAACTCCAATAAGGCGAGCGCATATGGCTTCGGGGGCTGCAATCGCTTCTTTGGTTCGTACGAGACCGCTGGGTCTTCGCTCACGTTAGGTGCGCTGGGTGCGACCCGCATGGCGTGCCCCGAAGGAATGGATCAGGAGCAGGAGCTCTTCACCGCGCTTGGCTCGATCACTCGATACGAGATTCACGGATCCAAGCTCATGCTCTTTGCGGACAAGGCACTGGTCGCACGGTTCGAGGCACGAGCCCCGGCTGAGTGACCTCAGCTACAGGCACCACAGGCTCCCACTGGGCTGAACCCGAGCAAGCAACTCAGTCCCCGGAGAAGTCGACGTACGAGGGACTAAGTCACCGGAGAACGGCTCGCGACGGGCGTGACGTATTCGGAGTTAACCCTTTGAAAAAGCGGACTGTCCCCTTTTTCGTAGATGTTTACGTATGGAGGGGCATGGCGGAGCGTGATGTGGGGGTTCGGCGGCGTGTGAGTGCCAATCGCCACGACAGCAACCATCGGCGATTGGCGCGAGCTCCGAGGGGCGCCTTGCGTGGGCCCACTTACCAAGTCCATCCGCCCACGATTGCAAGGCGACCCGTCCGCCGAACCCGCGTGTCGCGCTCCGCCGTGCCCCGGGACTTTCGGCTATCGACAGGATGCACCTCGGGCTGTACGAACGGTACGATGAAAATCGGAATTGTTTCAATCAACGTCGGCGGACCCGCGACCGGCGAAAAGATGATCGATGTGGTGCAGCATGCCGAGGCGGCTGGGGTCGAATCGGTGTGGACCTTTGAGCATGTGATCGTGCCGACCGACTACGAGTCGAAGTATCCGTATGACCGCTCAGGGAAGATGCCGGCTGCGCCGGAGACCTGCTTTTTCGATCCGTTGATCTCGCTTGCGCACGTGGCTGCCGCAACGAAGACGATTCGACTGGGCACTGGGGTCAACATTTTTCCGCAGACGAACCCGATGCTTTTCGCCAAGCAAACGGGCTCGCTCGATGCACTCAGTGGCGGGCGCTTGACGCTGGGCCTCGGCATTGGTTGGCTTGCCGAAGAGTACCAGGCGATGGGAACGCCGTTCGAACGACGCGGTGCGCGCTTCGACGACTACCTCGAAGCGGTAAAGAAGGTTTGGAGCGGCGAGGTGGTAGAGCACGAAAGCGACTTCCTCTCCTGGCACGGCTTCAAGAGCTATCCGACTCCCGCGCAGAAACCACACCCGCCAATCCTGATCGGCGGTACGACCACCAAGACCCTGCAGCGCGTCGTAAACGCCGCAGACGGTTGGTACGCGCCAAGCGACTCACAGCGAGAGCTCACCGAGAAGATCGCTCAGCTCAAAGTAATGGCCGCCCAAGCGGAGCGGCCATTCGAGTCGATCGACATCACGACGAACTGGCAGATCGCGAAGCATCCAGACGCATTGCATGAGCTCGAGGATCTCGGGATCACACGCGCCGTCGTTCTACTCGGTGCGACCGGCGAGTCGGACCCTAAGAAAGCAATCGACCTGATCGCCTCCCGGGCCGGCCTGTAGCGCCGACCTCGGCTCGTCACTCACAGGCCTGCCAGGCGTCGAACTCAGCTCCGCACGAGGGGTTTGGGTCGATATTGCAGTCGCCGCCTTGAGCTTGCTCGGCGCAGGCCACTAATGCTGTCGTCTCAGGGACACAGCCGTCCCAGTCTTTCGCCATGCAATCGGCAAGGCATGTCGAGCTACCGGGGTCGACGCCGGCAAATAATTGGCAGGGGGTATCGCACATAATCTGGCACGAACCGTTCGCCATGCCTCCGCCAGAGCCACCCGTGCCGCCTGAACCGCCTGAACCGCCTGAACCGCCTGAACCGCCTGAACCAGAGCCGCTATCTCCGCAACCCGTGACCGCCAGCATAGAACCAAACATGATCGCCCATAGGATCTGTCGCGTCTTCATGGTGCAAGCTCCTCCGGCACCATGTGCGACGGCGCCTAGACTGTGGGTACCAGAACGCTACTGGTTTGTACAAGGGCGAGTCGGACCTACGGGAGGCGATCGGCCTGATCGCCTCCCGGGCCCGACTGTGATGCGCCGCTAAGAACAAGCCCTATAGGAAAACGCCCGCAAGGCAGCTGCCCCAGGCGATGGCCTCGTTCTGACACTCGGTGGCCTCTCGATCGCAGTTGTTACTTTCCATGCAGGACAAAAAGGCATCCGCCTGGGAGCCACAGTCGTCATTGAAGTCGGGGAATCCTTGCGTACAGCCCGCTACGCATTCATCAAAGCTCGGGTCAGAGGCGACGTCTCCGAGAACGCAATCGCTTGCGCAAATCGCCTCGCAGGTGCTGTTCGAAGGACCGCCGTTCGAGCCGCCGGTCCCCGAGCCACCGGTCCCCGAGCCGCCGGTCCCCGAGCCACCGGTTCCCGAGCCACCGGTCCCCGAGCCACCGGTTCCCGAGCCACCATCGCCACCATTACCGTCGTCTCCGCAACCGGTGATCGCCAGCATCGAACCAAACACGATCGCCCACAAAATCTGTCGCTTCTTCATCGCCCAACCTCCTCCGCCATCCTGTGCGGTGGCGTCCGTGAATGTGGGTATCAGAATACTGCGGGTTTGTTCAAGAACTTCGTTGCACCCGTGCCAGCGTCAGTGACACGGCAGGGTCAGCGCCAGCGACGGTGGCAGCGTCGGTCACACGTGCATGCGGATCCACTGCATCAACTGGGGCAGATTCATTGCCCCGGGTTGCCGGGCCACCTCGTCCCCGCCCTTGAACACGACCGTGGTTGGGATGCTGCTGATTTGATACCTCTGACCAAGCCCCGGGCTCTCGTCGGTGTTGACCTTGGCAAGCCGGACGTGCGGCTCGAGCTCTGCGGCA